>Ga0163152_10004419_pt1 | contig 17418 bp, 21 predicted proteins | sample OliLakLV19MP8IB2_FD_148635 | JGI IMG/M metagenome (GOLD analysis project Ga0163152, IMG submission 148635) | Freshwater microbial mat bacterial communities from Lake Vanda, McMurdo Dry Valleys, Antarctica - Oligotrophic Lake LV.19.MP8.IB-2 | ecosystem: Environmental > Aquatic > Freshwater >... | reverse complement strand
GGCCATCACGCGGGAGCGCCCCTTGGCCGCGATGGCGACCCGTACCGCAGCAGGGTGCACGTGGAAGCCGTCGGCAATAATTTCGGCGGCAACTTCCTCCCGCTCCAGGATGGCCCCGACCAGACCCGGATCCCGGTGCGTCATGGGCGACATGCGGTTGTAGAGGTGGGTCGCGTGACAGGCGCCAAGCTCGATGGCCTCGATGGCCTGATCGTAGGTGGCGCCCGAATGCCCGAGCGAGACCCGGATGCCGGCCTTGCGCGCCGCGCGCAGCAGGTCAAACCCGCCGGGAATTTCCGGGGCCATCGTGAAGATCCCGATGTCTGGCGCCTGGGACGAAAAAAAGACACCCGACGTCTTTATTTCGTCCCAGGGGCGGATCCACTCCAGCGGTTGGGCGCCGCGGTAGTCGGGGTTGATGAACCCAGTCTCGAGGTGGGCAGGCAGGACGCGCGCGGCATCAGGGTCGCGGTGCATCCGAGCGGCGCCGACCGCAGCAAGGAACGACGCCAGCGCCTCGGGCGAACACGCCACCGACGTGGGGCAAAAGGCGGTGACGCCAAACTGCGGCAGGTGGCGCGCGACCGTCCTTACGGCGGCGTCATCGTCCATCACGTCCACACCAAGCACGCCATGGACGTGCACGTCGATAAATCCAGGCACGATGAAGTGACCTCTAAGGTCGTGGCGGGTTTCGCCTGGGCCGACTTCACGTGGGCCGGCGACAAGGTCCGCAATCCGCCCGTCTTCGATGACAACGGTCAGATTGGACGCGACGCGATCGGGCAACACCACGTCGGCGCCGCAGAGCAGGACGCGCGACGCCATCGAGTGTTACACGCCCATGGCGTGGAAGCCGCCGTCGACCATCAGCACTTCTGCGGTGACCGCGCGACCGGCCGGGCCCAGCAGGAAGATGGCCGCATCGGCCACTTCGCTGGTCTCCACCGTGCGACGCAGCGGTGCGCGATCACGATAGGTCTGAAGGATCTGCGAGAAGCCCGAGATCCCTGCAGCGGCGAGTGTCTTGATCGGCCCCGCCGAAATCGCGTTCACTCGAATCCCCTGCGGACCGAGATCACTCGCCAGATACCGCACGCTGGATTCGAGCGCGGCTTTCGCCACGCCCATCACGTTGTAGTTGGTGAACACCCGATCCGCGCCGAGATAACTGAGCGTCAGGATGCTGCCGCCACCACGCGCGGCCATCAGCGGCGCCGCACGACGAGAGAGCGCCACGAGTGAGTACGCACTCACCTCGAGTGCAATCCGGAAGCCTTCGCGAGACGTCTGGACAAACGGCGCCGCGAGATCTTCGCGCAGGGCGAACGCGGCTCCGTGCAGCATGAAATCGAGCCCGCCGTGTTCCTTCTCGATGGACGCAAACAGCGCATCAATCTGCGCATCGTCGGTCACGTCACACGGCAGCACCGTGGTGCCGGGCAAGGTCGCCGCAAGCTCGCGAACGTTTTCTTCGAGGCGCTCACCGGCGTACGTAAGGACCAGCGTGGCACCTTCGGCCGCCGCCGCCTGTGCGATCGCCCAGGAGATGGATCGTTTGTTGGCCACACCGACAATGAGGCCAACTTTGTTCGTCAATACAGCCATGGAAACTTCGAGACGTATCAGGTGGTCGGACGGGGCTTTTTGCTGCGACGACGACGCCGACCGCTGCCGGGTGGACGATGCCCATTGGGCGCGTCCGGCCCATCGGCGCCCGGCTGGCCTTCACCGCGGGAGCCTTCACTGCGGAAACCTTCTCCGCGGAAGCCGCCGCCTCGCGAATGGCCGTTGCCGTTCATTGGGTTGCTTGGGCTATGTCCGTTGGCCTGACGATCCTGACGATCCTGACGATCCTGACTGGGTCCCCAGGAGCGAAACGTCTGCGATCCACGCACGTTGCGCTGATGCATCGTGAACTCTGGAATCGGCCGCGGCGTCGGCACGTGATTTTCGTTGCGGGGGAGGGAGGCCCGAATCAGGGTGCGGTGTAATGTCCACCCTTCCTCGACTTGGGGAACCGGATCCGGTTCCGGCTCGGGCGCTGGGGCCGGTTCCAGCTCGGGTGGCGTTGCCGCCAGCACCACCGGCGGGGGGGCAACCACCGTCCCTGCGGTGACGTTGGCGAGCACCTGGTCGTACAGGGCCGCCGCCGGGTCTTTTTTCTTCCTCAATGGGGCTTTGCCACCCTTGAAGACGTGTTCAGCCTCGCAGGTATTGCAGCGAGTCTGTTTGATGTCGTCTCCGACGATGGCCACTATGGCGTGGTTGGTTAGGCGTCGTTCACGTGGACAGTAGTCGTCCACGAGATCGCCCAAGCGCAGTGGGCGCAGTTCCATTCGTTCTGTGTCTCCCGCAAGAGCGACCGCCTGAAACCAAGGTCCGAAAAGACCTCAAAGCGAAGTACATCAGGCAATCGTGTAGGTCGGTGGAGGATAACAATAAATCCCGCGTCAGCGCAAATAAAGGCGTCGGGTGCCTTTAAAAAAGGCACCCGACGCCTTTTATTTTGAATCGAACCACCGGAGGGCGGCCTCCAAATCGGGGTCACGGCCGGCACTGAGGGCGGCGACGTCCAGCGCGACTTTTTCGTCGGGAATCACCCCTACCCCTTCGAGGCGGCGTCCGGTCCCGGTCACAAAATCACCGACGACATACATGAGCAGGTCCCCATTGGCCAGGCGTTTGGTCTGCGCCGGCAGGGCCTGCCCCGCCGTGGTCCTGCCAAAGACCCGGACCCGGCCCAGGCTCTGGAGCCCGCCGGCGAAACACTCCGAGGCCGAGGCGGTCAGTTCGTCGACCAGGAGGGCGACCGGCCCCGCAAACGGGACCACGCGTCGGCCATCGGGCATGACCACGCGGGGGTTGGCGGCAAATTCCAACTCGGTGTCACGCGTCTTCATGCGCCCGAGCACGACTTGTTGATCGAACAAGTGGCCTGCGACGCCACGAATCATCACGGCGAGGCCTCCGGGATTGCCTCGGAGATCGATGACGAGCCCGTGCTGCTCGCGATGGCGATCGATCGCGAACTCGATCAGCGGATTCGCCGACGCCATCCAGACGTTGAACCCGACAACTCCCACGTCGCGCCCTGATGGTGTCTCCACCGCGCGATTGTTCACGTGCACAAAAAACGGCGGCAGGTCTCCAAGCACGACGCGATCACCATCAGGTTGCTCGCGCCGGACGGTCAGCACCTGCTCGCGACCACCCGTGCGCACGGTCAACTTTGCGAGAGACGGCAGGGGACCCTGCAGCGACACCTGGACACGACGCCAGACGTTCAGGGCGGTCATGCGGGGATCGGTGTGGGCGGCGGCAGCGATCCACGGCGCCACCGCCGCGTCGTCCACCCGCAACAGCACCTGGCCCGGCAGGAGTCCGACACGTGAGGCCTCCGACCCTTCACGCACGCGGGTAATCACGACCTCGGTGCCGATCAGGCGTGTATCGATCGGCACGATGGCGCTCCCGGTCGGAACGGGATCGGCGGAGGTGGCGGGAGACATCAGCGCAAAGTGGGAGCGCTTGAGTGTTGCGAGCATCTCGCGGATCACCGCACGCGCTTCGTCAGGTGTTGCGGCCGCGAGCACTTTGGGCCGAAGCGACGTCCGGACGCCCTCCCAGTCGAGCCCGCCAAATGTCGGGTCGTAGAAGGTGTCGCGGATGGTCGTCCACACGTCGTCAAAGGCCGCCACGTCCTGGGCGCGCGCGGTCGCGGCGACTGTAGGAGTGTTCTTCTTGATCATCGCGCGGATCATCGGTGGGGGATCGAGCGTCTCCGGCTTCACGGTATTAAGTTCGACCGCCTCGATCACAAAGTGCTGTTCGGTCGCCAGCGCGGATTGGATCACCCGGGTGGGGAGTTTGATCGCGCCGAACGTTTTGTAGTCGCGCAGTGTGACTTTCATGGGCACCTTGCCCATCGGCGTGTCGTTGGTGCCTTCGGTTCCAATCATGAGCCCGGTGTCGGCATCAAAAAACTCGTCCTGCGTCTGCCCCGTGACATACGTCACGGTCGCCTTGAACGCCTGACGGCCATCGAACTCCACGCGTGCGATCGTTGCGACCGACGCGATCAGGTCGGGTGGATGCAGCGCCGCATCGAAGTGCGTATCGTTTTTCATCTGCACCAGGGCAGCACCCGTCACAAGCGAGGGGCCGACCATCGGATCGAGCATCCACCCGATGCCATCGCTGAATCCCACCTCGGTCCTGCCCAAACCTGCGATGTCGATGCGGAGCACCGAGCGGGCGGGGCGGGCAGACAACATCTCGAGCGTGCCGCGGATGTTCTGCGTGGGGAGTTCGATGGTGCCGGTGGCGCGCGAGGAGGTCACCGCGCGCCAGGCCGCCTCGCCGCCGATGGCGGCGACATGCCTGGCCACCAGATCGGCTCCCGATGGCAAGGGCGCCTGCCCGTGTGCGGTCAATGCGGGCACCGTCAGCACCGCCAGCAGTGCGATGGTCAAGGTGCGCCGTGTTCGTGTCAACATGAAGGTCTCCGGTCAGGCAATGATAGTGCGAAGACGGCAAGGCGAGGACTGCCACTGCCACACTGTCAACGTGTACGATGTGAAACGGGAACCATGTTAAAAGGCACGCGCACGGCCGTCGTTCACCGCATCCAGCCCATCTCGATCCACGGGCAGGTCTCCCTCGACGTCTTCTGGACCGATCCTGAGGACCCGGAAGGTGAAATCCGTCACGCACGCGTCGGCGACGAAGCCTGCCCACGCCACATGCAAAAGGGCGACACCGTCACGCTGCACTATTTGATGGGCATGGTGACGGAGATTACTGTTCGCTAGGGTTCAGGGTGCCCCGTAGCCCCCGCCTCCGGGGGTTTCGACGCGCAGCCGATCACCCGCGCGTAATGTGATCTGCACCTTGCCTGGCAGCGGTTGCTCGACAACACTTGCCTCCTCGGTCTCCGGGCGCGATAGTAGTCACGTCATGACCCACACCATTCGAGCGTTCGACTTCGGCGGATCCGGCGTCAAGACCGCCGTCTACGACGTCACGTCGGCTGGCGCAACGCTCGCATCGAAGATTGAGCGATTCGAGGCTCCGGACTACCCGCGCTTTTCTCGATGGCTGGCTGAAAGGGTGGACGTCCGCGGCCCTGTCTTGGCGATCGCGATCGGCACGTCAATCGGCATCGCGGTCAGTGACGAAGCCGGCTGCATCGTGCGCGTGCGCAGAGACCGTCCGCTGGAATGCGGGCAGATTCGTCTTCGCACAAGCGCGTCTAATGATGAGGCCTGGTGGGCACTGGGAACCGCTGGGCTTGAGGAGCAGCAGGCAAAAAAAGGCCGGGCTGATGGCGCGAAGCAGTTCGGTTATCGCGTTGGCGCCTTCGCCGCGCAATACGCTGCGCTCTTCCACGCTCGCACTGTGGTTCTGAGCGGCGGACTGATTGCTTTCAACTGGGAAGACATGCGAGAGGCGACCGAGGCAGAATTCGCCCACAATGTGCCAGGTTGGATGAGCGACAAACCGACACTGCTCGCATCCGAGTGGGGCAGAGAGGCGGCGCTCGTCGGCGCCGCCAGATACGCGCACTCGCGAATGGTCCCCCGCGTCTAGTAGCCTCATGGCAATTGCACCGCTGAGCGCGCCGCCGATTCCTCCAAACGATGATGACGTGTTCCGCGCGCTGTTCATCTGGGTTCCGGCCAGCGCGACGGACGACCCGATGGGTACGGACTCCAGCCAAAACGCCGTCCTGAAACACTGTCGCGCGAATGGGGTCAATGTTCTGTTTCTGGATATCTGGCGCTATGTCTGCTCTGGCCCATTCGACTCGGCCAGGCAGGGGAGGCAGGGGCGCCTGCGCCAGTTCCTTGATCTCGCACACCGCAGCGGCATCAAGGTGTTGGCGCTTGCCGGTTCCGTCGGGTGGGCACTCAACCAGAACTGGGTGGGGCGGCACATTCTGCAGCCGCTCGCAGCCTTCAATGTGATGGGACGAACTGCATCCGAACAGTTCGACGGCCTCTTGTTCGATGTCGAATATTTCGCAGACCGCACAGCAGGCGCGGCGTCAGGTGTAGGCAGGAAGATATCCACAGGTTGCAAACGGTAAAAATTACGGTATCTTCTCCAGCAATTCACAACCTAGCTAAGCCCGAGGCGCAAGCCTCACAAAAAAGGAGCCGCCATGAAAAAGTCTCGCACAGTCGTTCGTATTTCCCAAGATCCCTCCCCCTTCCGTCGCCTGCCCCTGGTCGATCTGCTGGTGGACACCCGGACGGAGCTGTTTGAGTTGGCCGTGCGCGCGGGCCTCCGCGTGTTCACCACGATGCTTGAGGAAGACCGCACCGCGATCTGTGGACCGCGGTACCGCCATCAGCCGGGTCGATTCGACACTGCAAAACCGGTCACCACGGGTAGATTGGGCACACCTCCGACTCTTTCCCCTCCTGCCTACACCAAGCAGAGAGTGGAATCCGAAGCTCACTGACCTCCGCATTGGCCAAGAGATCATTAACCGGAGCCACTTGATGGGTTTCACTCCCTTTGTTGGCCTCTCTGATCTCCCCTGCGGTCAGCCTCGGTCTCAGGTGCCGGATGGCCCTGGCGTTGCTGTTCCTTTCCCTAGTGGTCATGAGCCCCGCGGTGCTGCCAACAGTACGCGCTTCCGGCGCTCGCGGTGCGCTTGCATCGGGCGCCCGCTTTCGTCGTGGCCGCGCACTGTCGCGAGGCGGTCGCCTTTGGCGCGGGAGAAGCCTTTTCTGGTGTTGACTTCGTGGCACGACTAGGTATTGTACTCCCCTCGCTGCAAACTTCGATTAGTCAGGACAGTTTCAATGAGCAGGCGTGTTCCAGACGTGAATCATCAGGACACCATAGAGTGGCTCGATCTGATGGACGCGGAGGCCTCCACGCGCATAGCCACGATTCGACTGGCACTCGTGACACCGATGGTCGGTGGCGCCTTCGAACCGTATGCGCACGATCTGAACAACCCGTTTTCCGCCAAGGCGATCCGAGGTCATCTACGTTTCTGGTGGCGTGTGCTCTTTGGTTGGCAGCAGCCTTTGGGAGACATGGCCCGCCAGGAGGCCAGCATCTTCGGGAGTTCAGAGCTCAGCAGCGCGTTTGACATTGTTGTATCGAACGTGCGCTTGGCAAACAACCGGGAACGACAACTAGCCGATTTTTACGGCTTCGGTGAGTTCGAGCCCGAACTTTATGCCCTCTTCTCAGCGAAGCAGAACGAGGTGCAGAATGTCCTACGCGAGGGCGCATCGTTCGACCTGACGTTCCAGTGGCCAAAGGCCGCGCGATTTGCAAATGCGCGCAGGACACTGAACGACGCGCGCCGCGAGCGGAATCGGGACGCAAAGGACTTTGCAACCGATCTCTCTTCTATTCAGCCGCAGGTTGTGGCTGCCACCAGAGCGTGGATCAACTTCGGGGGCATCGGCGGGCGCACTCGGCGGGGAGTAGGAGCGCTCGAAGCGAGGAATGATGACGCTGGTGAGTGGGGACTCGCTAAACAGACCTGGCCGCAGACCGGAGTCGAGGTATACGCATTCGGCGGACAAGGGGGGGCCAACACTACCGCACTGACTGCGTGGCATGGCGTGCTCGACAAGTACAAGAAGTTCCGCCAGGACCGAACCGGCGCTCAGCAACGCGGGGAGTCACGATGGCCGGAGCCCGATTCCGTGCGGCGAATCACCGGCTGTCACCTCGACCGCCACGCACCGGACCACGGAGAGAACCTGTTTCCTCGAGCAGTGCTGGGCATGCCTATCAGGTTCTGGTTCAAGGACGGCCCGCGCGACGGAGGTCAGGCTCTCCCCCCTCGGGCCGAAAGCGATCCCGCCGACACTGTGCTCGTCCCGAGCGGTGCAGAGCGACCTCTGCAGAGGCTCGCGAGTCCTGTCATCACACGACCGCTCAAGATCGATGGACTCTGGCGAAGTGGCGTGGTCGTCCTTCGCCACACACGGCTCAATAATCTCGACGAGCTGACGGCCACACTGACGGGAAAAAAGATCAACTCCGCAGGTCGGGTCTTGGAGATCGGAGCCGACGGCGACGTGGGGAACTTACAAATAGTGGGCCCGATGGTTCAGGCAGTGACACCAATGAGGAACCAGCAAAACGCGATCGACGCGTTCATCACGTACCTCGAGCAGGGCGGATATCACCTCGTCGCTCCAGTCCCTGGAACGCAAGCATGAGCCACTCCCTCGTCGCCGTCGCTCTCGGCCCGGTGCAGGGGTTCATTGCGTCCGCGCGACGGACGCGCGACTTTTGGATGGGCTCAGCGATCCTTGCCGAGTGCGTCCGTTCGGTGGCGCACCGGGTGGGTTCGACACTCGGACTCCAAGCCCTCGTGTTCCCCGCACCTCAAAGTCTCTCGGCACTCGAACCAATGCAATTCGATCATGCTCGACAGGCCCTCGACGTCAAGTACGACGTCTCGAACGTCATCGTGTTCGAGACGCCCGACGGAACCGACCTGCGCGCTTTCACTGGAGAGTTGAAAGATGCCGTTATCGCGCGGTGGAGAAAAATGGCGGATGCCGCAGAGGCCAGGTGTCTGACCGAGCTCGAGCGCGACCGTTGCGAACAACAGCGCGACGATTGCCCTATCGAGTTCTATGCAGCGTGGGTTCGGCTCGAAGACCGGACCTATGCCGACGCCAGAAACCATGTCATGCGAATTCTCGCGGGCAGGAAAGCCTGCCGAGACTTTTCTCCGCACGTTGGCCCAAGAGGCGTTCCGAAGTCGTCACTCGACGGTACGCGAGAGACAGTTCTGCGGCCAGACCACGGGAAGCGCCGACGTCGGGGGCTGCACGTTCGCCCGAACGAGCACCTCGACCTCGTCGGCGTTGTGAAACGGGCCGACTGGGGAGGCGATTCGATCAGGTATCCCTCGGTGTCTCGCGTAGCGGCAGACCCCTGGATCCGTGGTGTCTCAGTACTTGCCCAGACCATACCGGAGGTCTCGGTGCAGGTGGAGGTTATTCGCGAGGCAGCCAGGATGTCGGGTGCTCGTGAGCGCTATCGGCACGCTCGATTGGGGATTGAACACGACCTGAAAAAATTTCCTTGGCTGACGGGGTTTCCCTTCGAAGGCTCACCTCTCTATTCCTCTCGGCACACCGAGGTCGCAGAACAGATCGTCGAGGACATGACACCCGACGACGAAGACGGTTGGGATCAGGCGCTCGTCGAAGTGCGACTCGAGCTTCAGAAGATCACCACCGCGCAGTCGGTGCTAAGAAAGAAGCACCGCGTTCCGGAACCCTCTCCTTACCTTGCACTGATTGCGGCCGATGGTGACGGTATTGGCCGAGTGCTATCGGACATCGCGCGAACTGGCAACGCCGACACGCACCGCGAATTCACGCGGCGGCAAGCCACGTTTTCGTCGGGATTGAAGGCGATTCTCAATCAGCGGTTCTCGGGAGCCTGTGTGTTCGCCGGCGCCGACGATGTCCTCGGGTTCGTTGCCGTCGATCAGGCCTTGGAGTGCGCCGAAGCCCTGCGAGCCCACTTCAAAGCCGGTGTCAGTGACTACGTCCGAAGCCTCGGCGTGGAGCCACCGACGATGTCGATTGGCATCGCCATTGGTCACTTCATGGATCCGCTCGAGGATCTGCTTGAATACGTCAGGGTCGCCGAGAAGCGTTCCAAGAACCCTTCGAAGGAGGACCTGGCACGAAAACAGAAGTCGAGAGATGGTTTCGCCGTAGCGGTCCATGCCCGGAGCGGCGCGCCATTCATCATTCGTGACAACTGGACGACGTCTTCTGGACCGACGATTGCGGAGCGCTTGCGTATCTTCATCGACGGGCACGTGACTGGGGCAATACCATCGAAGGCTGCGTACGACCTCCTGTCTGTATCGAGGCGACACGCCGGCTCCACCTCCGCCGCAACGCACATCGACGCGTTGAGGGTCCTGTCTCGGAAGGAAGGCGGCGGTGCGGGTTTCGGCGTGGTCGCCCGAGTGGCGTCCATGTTGGCGGTCTTTCCTGGTGCTGACGGCATCGCGGCCTTGTCGCGCGAACTCCTCGTCGCCCAGTGGATTGCGGAAGCGAGGCGGCAGGTGTACGCCGGTCGGGAAGTTCCACTGCTCGAACCAGCTGTGGAGGTCGGATAATGCCTTGCACCTATCTACGGCTGATCCCCCGCGATCCGCTCATCGCACGCGATGCTCGAGCGTTCGATACCGGTGTGAGGATGCGATCCCTGCCGTGGCTCTATCCCTCTGTGTTCGCCGGCTCGTTCAGATCGTTGGTTGGCCAGTCCCTCGGATCGCCGGTTCATAAGCTTGGGCTCGCAAGTGACCTCGAGAAGTTGGCAGTGGCCGGGCCTCTGCTGGAGGTTGAGTCGGCGGACGCGTCGGCGCTCTTCTTCCAGTCGCCTGCGGACGTTGTGTTTCGCGAATCCGACACTGGCCAGGTGAGCGCTTTACCACTCCGCCCAATACCGTGTAACGAATCACACGGAGACGGTTGCGACCTTCCCGGTCGCCAGTTGCAGCCGGCGATGTTCGCACCTGGAATTGACAGCGAGTTCAAGCCCACAGAACGGCCCGCGTTCTGGTCGCAGCAGGCCATGACCCTGTGGCTCGCGGACGGTGAATTGGGCCCCCTGGTAGGTCCAGAGGGCCGCTGGCCCTCGGGACTTTTGAAGCCGATTGAGCGCGATGTTCGAGCCCATGTGCACATGGATCACCGAACGGGTGTCGGCAAGGATGGCCAGCTGTTTCAGACAACCGGCCTTGACCTGACCGGGGTGGTTGAGTGTGGTGCCAAGAGCAAGATCCCTGGAGTGCAGTGGCGCGCGAGCTTGGCCGGCCGGGTCGCAGCCGGTGCCTTCGACGAGACGATTGCGGCGCTGAACCGATGGTCGCCGATCGGCGGTGAGCGGCGCATCGCGCATTGGTCCGTTGCCAACCCAGCTTCCCATGACCGCTGGTCGATACCACCCGCCTTGGCGGCGATGCTGATCCCAGGCCGGTCGCGGGTCCGGATGATCTTGGCGACACCGGCGCATTTCACGAACGGTTGGTGTCCCGGCTGGCTTGACGGCGACTTCAGTGGAACCGTGCCAGGGACGGGTGTGCGGTTGCGTCTTGTCAGCGCGTGTCTGGACCGGTGGGCGCCGATCTCGGGCTGGCAGTACAAGGAGCCCAAGGGACCAAAGCCCCTGCGCCGCTTGGCCCCAGCGGGAAGTACCTATTTCTTCGAAGTCGAATCCGGGGATGTCAGAGAGTTGTGTGGTGCATGGCTGCAGCCGGTTTCCGATTGTGAACAGGATCGTCTGGACGGATTTGGACTAGCCCTTTGGGGCACTTGGAATCCCCACCAGAAGTAGGAGCGTTAGCGATGCGAGAGACTCGTCCGTACTGGATTCATGCCCTGAGCCCGATTCATGTGGGAGCCGGCCGCGGCATTGACTTTATCGATCTGCCGATTGTTCGAGAGGTGGTCACGAACTGGCCCTACGTCCCTGGATCAGGGGTCAAGGGGGTTTTAGCCGACGAGCACGGGGCGGACGATGCCGGGCGTGAGGGAGACCCGACCCTCGCTACGGCGTTTGGTCGAGCGGGTGACGACTTGGCAAACGCTGGATCGTTGATGTTCACCGACGCGAGACTGGTCTGCCTGCCGGTTCGAAGTTTTTACGGGACCTTCGCGTGGTGCACCTCTCCCTTGGCGCTCGCTCGAGTCGCACGTGATGTTGATCCCCTGGGTGAACCTCCCGAGCTCGAGTTGCCTGCGGCTCCGAGCGAGGTGCTTGTTCCCCCAGTTCCGGTGTCCAAGCTTGCGCAGGGATCGAGGGCGTTCTTCGAGGACCTTGATTTCGACGTGCGCTCCCATGCCACGGTGCAAACCTGGGCCGAGCGTATTGCCGACGCGCTCTTCCCCTCAGTTGGGAGCCCTGCTTGGCGCGCGGTATTTCTCGAGCGCTTCGTAGTGGTGCACGAGGACGTGTTCTCCTTTCTGTGCGATACCGCGACGCAGGTCGACGCACGGGTGCGCATCGACGATGACCTGAAGACGGTTGCTCATGGACAACTGTGGTACGAAGAAGCTCTACCGGCAGAGAGCATCCTCGCAGGCTTGGCGTGGTGCGGCGACGTCTTTGGCGCCGGCGAAGCCAACAACGCCGAGCGGCGGACGGCGCTGCTGAACGCGTACTGCGCAGGTGAACACCTCCTACAAATCGGTGGGAAGGCAACCGTCGGGCGAGGTCAGGTGAGGCTCAGGTTCGTCACCCCGCAAGAAGCCGTGGCAGGAGCAGAGGCGTGACCCGAAGCCAGCAGATGGCATCCCGGGCGTTCGAGCGGGCCTCGCAGCGCGCCAACGACAAGGAGTTCGCGTCTTTCGCGAAGTCATTCCCCGCGCTGATACGTACGGCAGGCTTGTGCCAAGCGGTTGGCTTCACTCTGGCGAAGGGTGGGGCGCAGAAGCGTGTGCTTGAGGACGTGGTCCATATCGTCAACGAAGGCAACCCTGCGTCCGTAGTCGACTTCGCGGAGGCAACCCGAACCGCACCGATCGTGGACTACATGCGGTTGACTCGCCTTGCGATGCAAGCGGCAACTTGGTTGAAACGCTACGTTGAAGGCCTTGAGAAGGCCGGTGCCGATGGCGGCGAAACAGTTGGAGAGGCAGTGCCATGAGCATTCGCCAGGTCCTTGGTCGCGCCAATCGAGCTACCGCTGGGCACGCTGGTCTCGTGCTCGATCGGTATTTGAGCGTTGCTGTCGGTCAAGACGGTCACGTCGAGGCGCGGAAGCAATTGTTCGCCGAGGCTCGCACGGCGGCTGCCAGCACGAAGACGGCCTTCTACGAGGCTGCTTTCAAGGCGCGAGAACAATGGGTCCGAACGGTGCCAAGTGCACGCAAGGCGAGTGTCTTGTCTTTTGTCGGCCGGATGCCCACCGGCCGGGTTGCAGTCGGACTCGGTCGGAAGGGCCCGACCGAGACCGGCATTTGCCTGCACCACACATATGGCGTCCCGATCATTCCCGGTTCGGCGCTGAAGGGCTTGGTTGTGCACTTCGATCGTGAAGAGTACGACAACGTCGCCAAACCACTTCTTGGCACCACCGACAGCGCTGGGCATGTCACGTTCCATGATGCCTGGATGCTGTATCAATCAGTTCCTGCAACCGACGCGGGGCTCATGAACGACATCATGACGCCGCACCATCCGGAGTATTCTGCGGGCGCACGCCAGCTCCAGCCCCCGACCGACTATGACGACCCGAAGCCGGTCTCGTTCATGTCGGCGCGAGGTACGTTTCACTTCGTTCTCACGTGCGACGATCCTTCTGAGAAGGGCGCGCAGGCGCTCAATCTGATCGGGCGAATCCTTAAGGCGGCCCTCAAGGCGCGTGGGATTGGCGGGAAGACGTCCAGCGGGTACGGTCGCTTCGCTACGTTTGAAGATGTATAGGCGAGGGTAACTTGACCCATCTCTGGAAAGAAACTAGGTTGTGGCGCGTTGGAGCGACACTCGCTCTCGGCCTCCACATTGTTGGCGACGTTGTACTCCACGACGGCGTCGAGCCGGCGCTGTCACTTCAACCGCCCCATGTCGTATCGGTGCTGCTGTCAGTGAGTCTTGGCCTTGCACTTACTTGGTGGGTGTTACGTCAGTTCGAACCCGTGGTGTCCAAGCGATCCGGTCGGCGACATCCGCCCAACCTTGCGCCTGTAGCCGTTTTCTTTGCCGGCGTCTCAGTGATTGGCCTGGCGACGGCTCTCTTTGGTCTCATCGAAATACTTGAGGGAAAAAATCATCCACTGGGGTGGGTCGCGTCGGCCTTGTACGCTTTGGTTTTCATTGTATCGAGCACAACAGCGGCGCGTCTGTACCGCAAGCGCACACCGATTCTCAATGTCCGAGGCACAGTCGCGGAGAAGACTTTTAAACCTCGAAAGGCTTTAGTGTGTTTCCTGTCACTTATTGGTCCCCGGCCCGACGAGGCCCAGGTTCCAGCAGGTGAGACGCTGAACGCGGAAATCGATAGCCTGCGTGCCGCAAAGATGCGCGAGCCGAATAACCGAAACCTGCAATGGCCGGCCGAACCCTTGCTCGCGGCCATTGCGGCGAACCTGCCGTGCATTGAGCGCCTCATTGTGGTGCCTTCGTGTGATCCAAAAGGCGCGCCGGGCCGAGGAACCATCAACCAGATGCAGACGTTGCTTACCACGCTGAAGCGTTTTGATGAGCTGAATAAAGTTACTGTGATGGTGCTGGTGAAGGACTATCACGAGGGAATTCCCTTCACCCTGTTGAGGGCCGACCCGCAGGACTACCAACCAGGTCGGCCGGTCACGCTTCGCGCGATTGACTTCGAAGACGTCGAGGATCTCACCGCAGGGATGGAAGAGGTTCTCAGAGTCGTGCGAGAAGAATGGGGATGGGCGGATAGTGAGTTGTCAATCGATATCACCGGTGGCCAGAAAGTCACGACGGTGGCTGCCGCAGTCGCCTCGTTCAATCGTGACATTCGGGCTCAATACATGCAAACACTAGATCCGTGGAAGATGCTGTCCTACGACATCGAGCTCGCAGAGAACCCGCCGGTAGGTTAGATTCTGTGCGCGTCATCGATCTCAGGCTGCTGTATGAGGATTCTGCGAAGTTGGCCGATCTCGCTACCTATGAGAGTCGGGCAAAAGCGGCGGCAGGTGAAGGCGAAGACGTCGTCTTGACTGGACAGGCCCCTATCTGGATGTACCTGAAGGTTGCCCACGCTCTCCACGGTCGAGTCAGGCGTCTGTCATACCGATCCCCCGCGCTTGGCCAGGAAGACCTCGTTATCTTCAACCACGATGCCCGGTAGTCAGTCCGGCGACACTTAATCCCGGTTCCCACTTGAGTGACCGGAGGAACTGTACTTCAATAACGTCATGCCAAATGCGTATGACGTCGGCCTGCGTCGACGCCCGGTGATGGCGTACGAGCGACGAGCGGGGCGAGGGCTCGTCTGCCGCGCTGAGCGTGCTGTTTGCGATCAATCCACGGAGCCTGGAGCGTTGGGTGGCGCGCTGGCGTGTCGCCCAGTCCGTCGAACCTCGACCGCGCGGGGGCGGGCGGCGCTCGCCGATCGATGTGGCGATCGTGCATGTGCTCGCCCGCGAGGTCCCCGAGGCCACGGTGGCGGAGATGTGCGGCGAATACAACCGGCGCGCCCCGCGGTCCCAGCGCACGACGCCCGGCAGCGTCCACCGGACGCTGCTCCGGGAAGGATTCGTCATTAAAACAAACGGCCGCGTCCAAGTGAAATCGATCGGCCGGATGTGGTGGCCCAGCGCGAGGCCTTCGTGAGGTGGCCGCGCCGCCAAGAGCCCAACCGCCTGGTGTTCCTTGATGAGGCGGGCGCCAATCTGGCAATGGGACGCTCGCACGTGTGGGTCCGACGCGGGGAAGAATACGTGGAGCCGCGGCCGATGAACTGGGGGAACAACTTGACCCTCGTGGGGGCGGTACGACGCGAGGGGTGGGTGGTCCTGAACACCCAATGGCGCGCGATGACGCGCGATGACGCGCGTGCATTTTGTCGCGTGGGTGCGGCGCCGCTTGGCGCCGCGCCTCCGACGCGGCGACATTGTCGTACTCGACAATCTCCAAGCGCACAAGGCCCCCGAGGTCCGACACGCCATCGAAGCACGCGGGGCCACGATCAAATATCTGCCGCCGTACTCGCATGACTGCAATCCGATTGAGCCGGTGTGGAGCCTCGTCAAGAAACGCATCCGCGACTACGCGCCTCGCACCGGCGACGCCCTCCGACGGGTCGCTGGTACGGCCCGTCACGCAGTCACGCCCTACCACTGCCGTCAGTACTTTGCCCATGCCGGGTACGGTCACTCAAGTGGGAACCGGGATTAATCGACCACTGGTCCACAGAAGCGGAGTGTGGTTTCCATCGCGCCCAGCGCGAGTGCGGTCACTGACCCGGGAACACCACCATCGTCAGGGTGATTCCTGACGAGAACGTTTCCATCGCGCCCAGCGCGAGTGCGGTCACTGACGCATCGAAAAAAACTGCGGGAGTCGTACATCAACTACGAGTGTTTCCATCGCGCCCAGCGCGAGTGCGGTCACTGACAGCAAGGCGAGGTTTGGAAATCTGACCTTCGTCGGGCTTGAGTTTCCATCGCGCCCAGCGCGACTGCGGTCACTGACACCCTCGCGGACGGCGACCTAATCCTCTTGGTCAAGAAGATGTTTCCATCGCGCCCAGCGCGAGTGCGGTCACTGACACCCTGACGAGAACGCCGAGATCTGCGTCGTCGGAATAATGATGTTTCCATCGCGCCCAGCGCGAGTGCGGTCACTGACGAGGCGTGATGAGCATGTCGTTTCGCACGTCGCCGCCTCCGTTTCCATCGCGCCCAGCGCGAGTGCGGTCACTGACACTTCCGAAGTGTTTTCGGAGGATCGCCCCAGCGTTGTTTCCATCGCGCCCAGCGCGAGTGCGGTCACTGACTCGTTTTTGCTGAAGATTACGTGGTCCAATGGAGGAGGTTTCCATCGCGCCCAGCGCGAGTGCGGTCACTGACAAGTCCAGAAATTAATCGCCTCTGTGGATCTAGTCTGTTACCTGTTTCCATCGCGCCCAGCGCGAGTGCGGTCACTGACTCACCATCAGGCAGACGACTCAGGAGACCCCATGTCCAGGTTTCCATCGCGCCCAGCGCGAGTGCGGTCACTGACCGCGCAGGCTGTATCGTATTGCGGAACAGGCACTTGTGGGCACGGTTTCCGTCATGCCGCGTGTCAGCCGAAGATTCCGCGGTCGTCTTCGCCACATTTGGTCTGCCCGCAGCCCGGAAACTGCTGCAGCAACGGCACTTGCGGCACCTCCGTCGTGGAAGCCGTGTCTCGACGACCAATTCGATTCTGGTGAAGTCATTGATTCCAAAAGCGTTATCCCGATGGCCCCGCCCATGACCCGCCCTCACACGAGATAAAACTCAGGCTCCGTCGTGACGTCGCCCGTGCCATAAATCCGAACCCGCTCCACACACGGGCCACAAATACGATACACCCGCACGCGATCAGCGTCGCCCAGCGGGAGCCGCTCCAACCGCGCCATCATCCGCTCCAACAAGTCCTCATTGAGCGGACACTCGAACACGCTGTCCTGAATCCGCGACCCGAAGTCCAGCAACGTCCTTGACATCCGGTCTCGCACCAGATCACTCGAAATGTCGTAACACACCAAGTGCAACATGCTCAGACCACGGCAGCAACGTTGGGCGGCTCGGCCACAGCCATGCCGGCCTCGACATGGGTCACGTACGGCGCTCGACCCGCCAGAGCGTCCAGCAGGCGGCCGAGCTGCGCCAGGAAGATACTCCGGAATCCGATTGTCGCCAGCGCAGGCTCGCCCTCCTCGGCAGCCTGCGGACG
>Ga0163152_10004418_pt1 | contig 17419 bp, 17 predicted proteins | sample OliLakLV19MP8IB2_FD_148635 | JGI IMG/M metagenome (GOLD analysis project Ga0163152, IMG submission 148635) | Freshwater microbial mat bacterial communities from Lake Vanda, McMurdo Dry Valleys, Antarctica - Oligotrophic Lake LV.19.MP8.IB-2 | ecosystem: Environmental > Aquatic > Freshwater >... | reverse complement strand
CTCCGTAACGGTGGCGGCGTGGGCTCGGACAACGGTGACGGCGGAACGGCCGGCGTGGCGTGGATGGGCAAGCGCGTCCGCAACGGCAGCTTCGGCAACATCGACGGCACCAACGGCTCGGTCATCGGCTTCGACCGCGTCACGGGCGCCCTCGGTGGATCGACCCCGACCGAGATGCAGGCCTACCGCACCTCGCTCAAGATCATGGGCGCGGACAGCATGGCCGGTGGCTTCGGAGTCGGCGCCGCGATGCCGATCGACGCCGTCATCAAGTAAGCGTCGACCGACAACCGAAAACGCAAAGCCGCGGGGGGAGACTCCCGCGGCTTTTGCTTTCGTAATATGCTCAGGGAGACATGACGCGCCGATTCAAATCCCTCGCGGGGCTCGTCTCGATGACCGCTCTCGCTGCGCTCGCTTCGGCAGCGTGCGGTGAGGCCAGTCTCAAGGTCTCTACGCCCACCCCCACGCCGAACCAGTCGGTCGACTGCACCTTCCGCGGTGGCGTCATGGAGACCTTCGTGACCCGCGACTGCGGGAATTCCAGCTGCCACATCGAGCCCGGAGCGGCACAGCTCACGCTCGTTTCTGAGACGATGAGCGAAGACGAGGTCTATCGTTTGCTCCTCGACTCGGGTGGCTCGTCGCAACGGAACTCCGACTGCGCGAACGAGGGCCCCGAGTGCGCCGACGATCCGACGAGCGCAACGGGCAACTGCTGCAACCGCACGGTGCGCCGGAACAAGCCGGCCAACAGCTTGCTCCTTCAGAAGCCGTTCTCGGACAACCCGATCACGCACGGCGGCGGCAAGGCGTTCGGCAGCGACCAGGACGAGAACTACTTGTCGGTGAAGTGCTGGATCGAAGACAACGCGCCGAACAACTAGGCTCGTGACGTCCGCCCAGCGCTTGTCGCTTCTCGAGAAGGCTCTCGCCGAGCTCAACCGGCGTGGCACCGGCTACGTCCTTTTCGAAGATGCCGCAAACGGCGACAACTACGCCGAGGTCAACGCGGCCTTTCGCGCGGAGATCTCTCATCGCCGTTGGCCCGCGTGCAAGCTGCCGCCACTCACCGCCGCCGCGCTTCTGCGCCTGGACCGCCTCGGCTTCAAGGAGACCGAGCGCAATCCGGCTCGCGACTTCCGCGGGTGGGCGTTCCCCCGGATCGCGAAGACCCTTGAACAGGTGTTCCTCGAGGTCTACGAGTGCACACCGGAGCTCGAGCTGCGCTACTCGACCGGGGAGTAGCCGGATCAGACGTGGGGCGGCCTGCCTCCGATCCTCGAAAACGGGTGCGGATCTCCGGGCGTTTCTGCAGGGAGTTCCGATGGCCTGCGCCTTGCTCCGCTACCCGGCATGTGGCGCATCTGCGTGTCCCTCCTGGTGCTGGTGGCCGGCTGTGGCGAAGCGAGCCTCCAGCAGTTCGAACCTCCGCCGGAGCAGCCGCCGGTCACCGACTTCACGCTCACGAGCGGCGTCGCGCCCGTCGTCATGGACCAGGGGTGCACGAGCTGCCACGACGCGGTGCAGTTCAACAGCCAGCTCGATCTCGACGTCGCGCCCGCGCAGCTGCGGTTGAACCTCCTCGCCGGCGGCGCGAAGGAAGCGTCCACGTACGGCGACGTCATCGACCTCGATCTCGACGAAGCCGAGCTGAGCCTCCTCCTGCTCGCGCCGCTCGCGGGCAGCAGCTTCGCCACGCACCCGACGAAGCCGTTCGGCAGCACGAGCGATCCCGGCTACCAGACGTGGCTCGGGTGGATCACGAACGGCGCGCTCGAGGACTGAGCTATCGTCCTTGCGCGAATGAACAAGCTCGCAAAGGCGACCAGCCCCTATCTGCGCCAGCACGCGTCGAACCCCGTCGACTGGGAAGAGTGGGGCGAGCCCGCATTCCGCCGTGCGCGCGAAGAGGACAAGCCGATCCTGCTTTCGGTCGGCTATGCCGCGTGCCACTGGTGCCACGTGATGGCGCACGAGTCCTTCGAGGACGAAGCCATTGCGAAGCAGATGAACGAGGGCTTCGTCGCGATCAAGGTGGATCGCGAGGAGCGCCCCGACGTGGATCAGCTCTACCAGTCGGCGATCCAGTTGCTCGGCGTCGGGGGCGGATGGCCGCTCACGGTATTCCTAACGGCCGACGGGAAGCCGTTCTACGGCGGCACCTACTATCCGCCCGACGACCGCTACGGACGACCCGGCCTCCCGAAGCTGCTCTCGGCGATTCGCGACGCGTGGGAGAAACGTCGAGACGAAGTCACGACCAATGCGGACGAGCTGCTCGCCGGCATCAAGGAGATGGACGTCATCCCGCCGCCCACGCCTGGTTCCGCGGAAGCGGACGTGCTCGCGACGGCGGGCGGCTGGCTCGTGCGGCGCGTCGATTCCGAGAACGGCGGCTTCGGCGAGGCGCCGAAATTCCCCAACTCGATGGCGCTCGAGGTGCTCTTGCGCTGGGGGAAGCGGGACGCGTTCGAGACGGCTCGCGACGCGGCGATTCTCTCGCTCGGCAAGATGGCCGAGGGCGGTGTCTACGACCACGTCGGTGGCGGCTTCCATCGCTACTCGGTGGACGAGCGGTGGCACGTTCCACATTTCGAGAAGATGCTTTACGACAACGCGCTTCTGCTGCGGAGCTACGTGCAGGGCTGGCAGGCGGGCGGGCTTCCGTGGTGCCGCAACGTCGCCGAGGACATCGCGACGTATCTGCTTCGCGAGATGCGAAACGAGGCCGGCGCGTTCTACGCGTCGACGGACGCGGACAGCGCGCCGCCATCGGATCCGGCCGCGCATGCGGAAGAGGGCGAGTTCTTCTGCTGGACGAAGGCGGAGCTCGTCGCGATTCTCGGCGACGCGGACGCCGAGCTCTTCTCCCTGCGCTTCGGCGTGACCGGGGACGGCAACTGGGAGCACGGGAAGAGCGTGCTCTTTCTCGCGATGTCGGACGACGACGTCGCCGCGCGGACGAATCGCACGGTCGACGAGGTCCGGATGTCGCTGCTCGCATCGCGCGCGAAGGTCTACGCGGCGCGCGAGTCGCGTCCGCGCCCGTTCCGCGACGAGAAAATCCTCACGTCGTGGAACGGACTCGCGATCGGCGCGCTCTCGTTCGCGGGCGGCGCGTTCGGTCGCGCCGATTTCGTCGAGGCCGCGGCGAAAGCGGCGCGAGCGATCCTCGCAGGTGCGTTCGTCGACATCCTGGGACGGAAGCGGCTGCTGCGAACGCCGCTCGAGCCCGGCCATCCGCCGCTTCTCGGCACGGCCGACGACTACGCGAACCTGGCCGACGCGCTACTCGATCTCTGGGAAGCGACGCTCGACCCCGCGTGGCTCGATCCTGCGGAAGCGATCGCCACGCAGGCCCGCACGCTTTTCGCGGGCGACGACGGCGCGATCTACGTGACGGGCGAAGACGGCGAGCGGCTCGTGCATCGCCCGCTCGCGCTGCACGACCAGTCGACGCCGGCGAGCTCCGCCGTCCTCGCGCGCGTGTGGCTCCGGCTTTCGCGATCTGTGGGGCGCGACGACCTCGAGAAGGCCGCGCTCCGCACGATCGCGAAGCATCGTCATCTCATGGTGAACCGCCCGTTCGGGTTCTCCGCGATGATCGGCGCCTGGGATCTTTCGGAGCGTCCGCTCGACGCCGTACTCGCGGGATTGGCGGGTGCGCCGGATGCCGGGGCGGCGCTGCTGGCGGGTGTGCGCGCGGAATTCGCGCCGAATCTCGCGCTCCACCTCGCGGAAGAGGGCGCGTCCGCCCGCTCGCCGCTGTCGAAAGACAAGCCGGCGGTCGACGGAAAACCGACCCTCTACGTTTGCCGGGATCGCACGTGCAGCCCGCCTGTGACGGACGCCACGTCCGTGACGAAGCTTCTGAGGTGAACACCTGACGCGGGTTTGCTGCATGGCACGCGGAAGGGCCATTGGGCATACTGCCATTCGTGATGGGTGATGCGGGTTCGGGCTCCGAGCTCCCCTCCGATTCCGGAGGCGACGTCCAGGCGTCGCGGATTCTGCTCGTCGACGACGAGCCGGAGATCCTCGAGTTCTACAAGGACGCCCTCGAGAACGTGAACTGGATCCTCGAGTCGGCGAGCGACGGAACGCAGGCGCTCGAGATGATCAAGGGCATGCGGTACGACCTGATCCTCAGCGATATTTCCATGCCGCAGATGGACGGGATTTCGCTGCTGCGCCGCATCCGCGAAACAGACCTCGATGTGCCTGTGATTTTCGTGACTGCCGCACCCGCCGTGGAAACGGCGATGAAAGCGATCGAGTACGGCGCGCTGCGCTACCTCACGAAGCCGGTGCAGCCGAAGGCGCTGCGCCAGGTCGTCGACTACGGAATCGTCGTGCATCGCATGACGAAGGCGAAGCGGGAGGCGCTCAAGCTCGTCAGCGGCGCGATGGGGATGGCCGGCGATCGCGCGGGTCTGGAGACGACCTTTGGCCGCGCGAAGGACGGGATCGTCCTTCACTACCACCCGATCGTCGCCTACTCGACGCGCGCGATTCACGGGTGGGAAGTACTCGTGCGAACGCGCGAGCCTTCGCTGGCCCGGCCGCTCGAGCTCTTCGAGGCCGCGGAGCGCCTCGGTCGCGCGCAAGAGCTGGGTCGTGCGATTCGCGGCGCCGTCGCGCTCACCTGCACGCAGCTGAAGCAGAACGAGCTGATGTACGTGAACCTGCATCCGCGCGACCTCGACGATCCCAGCCTGTATTCGGGTCAGGAGCCGCTGGCGAAGTTCGCGCATCGCGTCGTCCTCGAGGTCAGCGAGCGCAGCTCACTCGACATGATCAAGGACGCACGCAAGCGGATCGCGAACCTCCGCGAGATCGGCTACCGCATTGCGATGGACGACATGGGCGCCGGCCACGCCGGGCTCGCGACGTTCGCGCAGCTCGAGCCCGACGTCGTGAAGATCGACATGGCGCTCGTGCGCGGCTCCGATCGCGAGCCGCTGCGGCGGAAGCTCATCCGCTCGATCTCCGAGCTCTGCGGCGACCTGAAGATGCCGGTCATCGTCGAAGGCATCGAGACCAACGCCGAGCGCGACGCGGTGTTGAGCGCGAGCTGCGATCTCCTGCAGGGCTACCTCTTCGGCAAGCCCGACGCCGAGATGCTTCCGCCCAGGTTCACGTAGATCCGGAGCGGCTGGGCTCGGGCGGCTGCGCCGCCTTCAGCGACCGGAACACGAGTCCGAGTCCGCCCGCGAGCAAGCCCCACATCACGATCGTGTTGAAGAGCGACGTGGGCGCCCAGAAGATGCTCAGGTTCATGAGCACGGCCGCGAGGATCATCGCGACGCCGGACAGGGTGACCATCCACGCGACGACGCTTTTGCCGTTCATGAAGAGCAGCGCGATGCCGACGAGCATCGGCAGCATCGTGAGGCCGAAGCCGCCGCGCCCGAAACGCGAGCCGAAGAGGCTGAAGCCGCCGCCGGTGACGGTCACCTGGTTCGTGATCAGCCACCCGCCCGCCGCGATCATCGCAACGCCGACGAAGAAAATGCCGATGCCACCGGGCGTGCCGCCGGCTCCGCGAGGAACCGGCGAACGCGATCCGCCGGGAGTCTGGGTCGGAACCGGTGAAGGCGTGTACGTCTCGCTCATGCCGTCATTGTACGTTCCTTCCGAGATCGCTAGCTAGCTAGCTAGGCTGGGCCACGCCTCGCGATGACGATGATGGCCATCCCGCAGAGAGCGATTCCAGCTCCGATCAGATCCCAGCGTGTTGGAGTCTCACGCTCGACGATCCAGAGCCAAACGAGGGCGGCTCCGATGTACACGCCGCCGTACGCGGCGTATGTTCGCGCCGCGCCCGTCGTCGGATGAAGCGTCAGCAGCCACGCAAAGAGAGCAAGGCTCGCGGCCGCCGGAATCAGCAACAACGGGGAACCATTCTTTCGCAGATAGAGGTACGGCAGGTAGCAACCCGCGATCTCGGCGACGGCGGTGACGACGAAAAGAGCGAGCGCGCGGACGAGATCGAGGGTCACGAGCGAGCCGATCGACGAAGGTTACGTTACGCGCAGGCTACGCCGACACGTGACGGAACGCATTCGCCGACGCGGCCCCGACGCCGACCCCGATGCTAATGGCCGCGCCGGCGCCGCACGAACATCGCGAGCGCCGCGAGCGCGGTGCCGAGACCTGGGAGGCCCGCGCTCGTCGACGAGACGTCGCAGCTCCACGGATTCTTTCCGCCGCCGTCTCCGCCGTTGGCGGTCGGTTCCTCGAGCGACACGACTTCCATGTCGTCGATGTTCCAGCCGCCGAACTCGAGACCCTGGTCGCTCGCGAGCTCGAAGCGCACGACGACCTTCTCGCCGTCGGCGATCGCCGAGATGTCGTAGTCCTCGTAGGACCAGTGTGGATCGCGGACCGGCGGACCGCTCCAGCTGTTCGCGACCGGGTTCGCCCAGACTTCCACGCCATCGACGAGGATGCGCGCCTGGTCGTAGTTGCCGTCCTCGATCGAGAGCCAGCGGCGCAGACGCAGCCGCGCGCCGGTGCAGCCCCGGCAGTCGATGACCGGGCTCTCGACGAAGCTCGACGCGTCGCTGTTGTAGTAGCCGCCGACGTCGGTGCCGAGCACGTGCGTTCCGGAAACCGCGTTCTCGGGATCACCGCCGCCGCCGTTCGGAATGCCGACTTCCCATTCGTCTCCGGTGCCGCCGTGCGTCCAGCCTTCGTCACCGTTCTCGAAGTCGTCCTGGAACACGGGGAACGTCGTGCCGGTGAAGAACGCGAAGCGATAGTCGGGCGCGCCCGCGGGAACGGTCACCTCCGCGCCGCTCGAGAGCGCGACCTCGAGCCAGTAGCGCACGAGGTGTCCGTTGCCGGGAGCGGGGATCGCGCCGGCGTAGTCGGTCGCGCCGGGCACGAGAGTCGCCGTCTGCACGGCGCCGCCGTCGATGCGGTACTTCACCTGGATCGAGTCGACGCTCGCGCCGCACGCGCCGATAGAGGCGGGCGGAAGCGCGGTGACGAGCACATCGCTGAGTCCGTCGACGAGACCGCCGATCTCCTGGTGCAGATCGGCGAAGAGCGCGGCCGACCCGGAGAGGCCGTGCGCCCCGAACGCCGTTTCGATCGTGCACTGGTTCGGCGTGCCGTTGCCGAGGTCCGCGTCGTCGTCGTCCGCGAGCAGCACCTCCGTGTACGCCTGGTCGAGACGCGGGCCCGCGAGAAGCGCGGTCGCGAAGAGGTGGTCGACGTGCGCGCGGCCGACGTCGCCCTTGTCCGCGATCATCGCCTTGCGCAGATCCCAGAGCGCGCCGGCCCAGATGAGCCCGTCCGCGTGCACCTGGCCGACGACGTCGTCGGGATAGACGCGGTTGCCTTCGATCTCGCGAACGGGATCGCCGTTCTTGAAGAAGTAAGGACCGACGAGCGGAGAATTCGTGATGCTCGCCGCGAGGAAATCGCCGGTGCCTTCGCCGATCGCGCCGTCGATGGTGCCGGAGATCGTCGTGTTCTGGTGAAAGCCGTGTCCGAACTCGTGGTACACGACGTCCGCGATGCGTGCGGTGTCGTTGCAGTCGCTGCCGGCCTGGAAGAAGTTGATCGAGTCGCCGTCCCAGTAGGCATTGCACTGGTCGTTCAGGAGCACGTTCACGCGCAGCGTGCTCTGCATCCACGAGTTCGACGGCGTCACGGCGAGCGCCCACTGCCGCGCGGTTTCCGCGTGACGGAACGCCGCGATCTCCGATTGCGACGCCGTCGCGGTGGTCCAGGTGAAGTCGTTGCCGGCGGCGCCGGACGCGGTGAAGGTCGCGGTGCCCTCCGCGCCGGAGTCGTTGCGGACATCGATGAAGGGGCCCTTGAGCGCGAGCGTCACCGACGCGGGCGCGTCGCCGCCCCACGCCCAGTGACCGGCGCCGTTCGCGTCGACGGCCTGGCCGCCGACGGTCGTGCGGAGATACGGCAGCGCGAGATCGGCCGGCGTGTCGCCGACCGTGCGCGGCTCGATGGATCCGTAGACGTCGCCCTCGACGGTCCAGCGCACGAGGCTCTCGCGTGCGAGGACCTCGCCGCGCACCGCGTCGACGGTCGAGCGCCAGCGCGAGCCGCGGCCCGCGGTCGACTCGATCGAGAAGGCGGGGCGGTACTCGACGCCTGCGCCCACGGCGACGGGCACGACGACCGCACGTCCGGTCGCCGAGACGGTGGCCGTCGCCGGAAGAAATCCGGCGAGCGCCGCGTGCGCGCGCGTCTTGCCTTCCGCGAGCGAGAGACGCGCCTTCGGCGCCGCCTCCGCGAGCGGGTGGGTCTCGAGGCGGATCAGCGTCACGAACCCGCTCTTGATGCGGAGCTCGGCGTACGCGCCGTCGACGGCGACGCCGCCCGCGGTCACGCGATCGAAGCGGACGTACCACGTATCACCGGCCTTCTTCACGACGCTCGTCCGCAGGAGCGCGTCGCTCACCCCGGAGAGCGGCTGGAGCGTACGGAGGAAGTTTCGCGCGGCCGATTCGACGGCGGTCGCGCCCGCGCTTGCGGAAACGAGCGCGATCGATCCGCCGACGATCTCGCGCGGGGTGCCGGCGCGATCGTCCCACGTCACGCGCCACGCGCCGGGATGGTCGGCTCGGAACTGCTGCCACGAGGTGCCGTTCGTGAGCGCCGCCTGGCGCTTCGCATCCGGGATGCGCGTGACGTCCGCGCTGCCGAACTCCGGCGCGCGAGCGACGTCCGCGGGCTCCGCGCGGAACGCGAACGAAAGGGAGGGAACGACGGCGACCAGCGACCCGACCAGTGCGGCTGAAATCCTCATGAATCCTCCAGACCTGCTGGCCGGAGATCAGGATCCGTGCCCCGAAAGGCGCCGCCGTCAACTGCCCGTGCACAAAGGAGTTACGCGCCGCTGGCGCGCTCCGTGCGAAAGCCCCCTGTGTGGGGGTTCCACCCTTCGCGCCAGGCTGGCTCAGGCTTAGGCGTCCTTGAGCGCGAGCACGACCTGGAGACCGAAGCGGTGGAGAGGTCAGTCAACTCCCGACGAAAAAAGGGCCCGCCGTCGTGATGACGGCGGGCCCATGAGGACACCGGATTCCGACTGCGTTCGGGTCGGGGTCGAACGCGCCATCCCACCGGCGTCCAGGTTCTCTCGATGGGTAGGGATGGAGCAACGGGCGTGCCGCATCCTGTACACGTGATTCCGCGCGGTTGCGCATGGCAGGCGGAAACGGCGCTTTCCACCGCCTGGGGCCAGAGAAACCCGGCGTGATAATCTTGATACCCGATGGGCGACAAGCCGGAGCCGGACTCCAGCGAGGTATCCGGCGAAGAGAAGCCGGGGGACCTCATCGACGAGCTGCTCGCGGACGTCTCCCTCGACGACGAGACGCCCGAGCGCATCGGTGATGCTCGCCGCCTTTACCACACGCGTTTCAAGGACCTCACCGTCGAGGAGCGATGCGCGCTCGCCGAGACGGGCGACGAGATGGTTCGCCGCGCGCTCTCGCACGATCCACTGCCGCGCGTGATCACGTCGCTGATGAGCAACCCGAACTTCTCCGCGATCGAGGCGCGCATCATCGCGCGGGAGCATCCGTCGGGACAGGGGCTCACGCTGCTCGCGCAGCGCCCGACGCTGATCGCCGATCCCGAAGTTCGGCGCCGCCTCCTTCGCAACGGGCATGTGACCGCGCCGCTCGTGCAAACGGTTCTTCGCGGACGCCCGCTCATCACCGTGCACCAGGTGAGCATGAGTCACGACGTTCCCGAGAACACGAAGACGTTCGCGCGCCAGGAGCTGCGACGCGCGTTCGCCGAGCGCTCTCCCGACGAGAAGGTCGCGCTGATCCTGAAGACGGAAGGGCGCGTGTTGTCGCTGCTCGTCGGCGTCGCGCTCGATGGACGCACGATCTCGATGATCGTGGGGCGCTCTTCGATGTCGCCGATGTTGATCCGCAACTTCGCGCAGTGGCCGACGACGCCGCCGCCGATCCTCTCGCACATGATGCGGCTGCCTCAGGTGCAACGGGACAAGTCGCTGCAACAGGCGCTGATGCGGCACCCGAACCTGCCGTCGTCGCTCAAGCGCGGCGGCTGAGCAGCCCGCCTCACCCTGAGCGAGCGCCGCGGCAGTTTGCGGCGCGAGTCGAAGGGCTTGGTGAGCTCGCGCCGCCCTTCGACTCAGCTCACGCGTAGCTCAGGGTGAGGCTTGGCGCAGCACCAACACGCCCTTCGACTCGCTTCGCTCGCTCAGGGTGAGGCTTGGCGCAGCACCAACACGCCCTTCGACTCGCTTCGCTTCGCTCAGGGTGAAGTTCCGCCTCAATACGGGCGGACGAACACTGGGTGATCCGCGTCCTGCTGCAGGCCGGCCACCGCGAGCGCCGGCGCGAGCAGCGGGAACTTCCCGAGGCAGAAGGAATCGACGAAGAGCGCACCGCCCGCTTCCACGCGCGTTGCGAGTATCGTCGCGCAGCGCACCGCGACGAGCTCCACGAAGTAGCCGAGGAAGTTTCGGCACACGACGAGATCCCACTTCGCGTCGGGGATGCCCGCGTCGCCCGCGGGCACGAGGAGGTCGCCCACGCGGAACGCGATCTTCGAGAGCGCCTTCGGTCCGACGACGGCGGGCGTCTCGAGATACTCGACGGGGAATCCCATCGTGAGGCGCCCGGTCTTTCCTTCGGCGATGCACTCGGGCTGGATGTCGATCGCATCGATGCGGAAGTCGACGCCCGCCTGCAGGCATGCTGCCGCGAGGCTGTACGCTTCTTCGCCGTGGCTGCACGGCGCCGAGAGGATGCGGCCCGTGCGCCGCGCGAAGCGCGGGATCAGGCGGCGCTGCAGCGTGAGCCACTCGCCCTCGCTGAACCGGAAGAGCACCGTCTCGTTGGTGATGAGGTTGCAGCGGATCTTCTGTTCCAGCGTCATCCGCGAGAACACGTGCGAGCCCGCGTGCCGCATGCCGCGCGAGTCCTCCTGCAGGCGGCGCGCGAGATCGGCGACGTCCGTGCTCGCATCGACGATCGCGAGCAGATCGGTCACATAGCGGGACGCGGGATCGAGCGACGCCGCGACGCCGCGGATGAACGCCCGCACGTCGTCTCGAGTTTCGAACTTCGCCGTCGCCATCACTTCCCCTTCGGAAACGCGGAGCGAAGCGATTCGCGCGCCGACTCGAGACAGCGGCCGCACAGCTGCGCGACGTCGCCGTGCACCACGCGCGAGTGGTCGCGCTTGCAGAGCGTGCACTCGCCGCGCTTCACCTCTCGCGGGCAGCTCATCGCGAAGCGCCGTTCGAGCTCCGCGATCAGCTCGAGCGCGTCGGGCGTGCCCTCCGCGCGAAGCGCGCGCACCGTGTCGGCGAGGACCGTCGACACGGCGGGGCGCTGGCGGCCCGTCATCGTGTCCTCCATGAGGAGCGATTCGTAGGCGCGCACGCAGTCGTCGCACACCATCAGCGGGAACGGCTCCGAGATCATCTCGCTCCCGAGCCAGCCGGGAGGAATCACCGTGTGGAACTTCGGCCCCATGATCTCGCCGCCGACGCCGATGTTCGCGGACAAGCCCAGCAACAGCCGCGTGGCGGACGACGGCCGCTTGCAGAAGCAGCACGGATAGTCCGGGTCGAGCTCGCCGTCGAAATCACCATCGCACCAGCGGTCGATCTCGGAGAGCAGCCAGGGCGTGCCCTTCGGGTCGTGCTTCCTCAGCACGGGACGGACTCGATCGAGGAGCTCGCGGTGCGTCATCAGACGAGAACCTACGACTTGTTCTCGGCCGCGACCATCCGCGCCATGAGGAGCGGGGCCACCTGTACGCCGCCGTCGACGTGCCACGTGACGCCGGTGACGTATTCGGCGTCGTCGCTGACGAGGAAATCGACGACTTTCGCGACGTCCTCCGGCGTGCCGATGCGCGGAACCGGCGTGATCATCGAGACCGCTTTCACCACCTGGTCGAACGAGTCCTTCGCGTAGAAGCGCGTGGAGTCCGTGTCGACGAACCCGGGGTTCACCGCGTTTACGCGGATGCCTTCGGGCGCGAGCTCGGCCGCGAGATAACGCGTCAGCGTTTCCATCGCCGACTTGCACGCGCCGAGCAGCCCGTGAAACGGGATCGTGTGGATCGTGTCCATGCCGGAGATCGCGACGATCTTTCCTTTGCGCCCCTTCATCAGCGGAACGCTGCGCTGCGCGCCGAGGATGTAGCTCTTGATCGTGACGGCGAGCGTCTTGTCGATCTGGTGCGGCTTCGTCGCCATCAGCGGCAGGAACGCGGTCGCGGCGGCGTTCGGGACGAACACGTCGATCGCGCCGAACTCCTTCTGCGCCGCGTCGAAGAGCTTGTCGATCGCGCCGTCCTCGATCTGATCGGCTTGCACGGCGACGCAGCGACGACCCTTCGCGGCGATCTCCTTCACGAGCGCGTCCGCGCCCTCGACGTCACGCCGATAGGACACGACCAGGTCGTACCCCTTGTCGGCGAGACGCCGTCCGATGCCGCGCCCGATGCCCTTCGTTCCGCCGGTGATGACCGCGATTTTCGCCATGCCGCGCGGATCCTAACCCGTATCTTGCCGAGGCGACCACGCTCTGGAGGCTTGGTAGTAGGCTCGGTCGCGCATGCGCTTTCTCAGCGTTCTCAGCGTGTTTTTCTCCGCGCTTCTCGCGTTTTCGGTGGAACCGCTGATCGCCAAGCGGCTCCTGCCCGCCTTCGGAGGAGGCGGCGCGATCTGGGTGACCTGCCTGGTCACCTTCCAGGGACTGCTTCTGCTGGGCTACCTCTACGCCGATCTCCTCCTCCGGCTTCCGCGCAAGGTTCAGCTCCCGGTCCACGCCGTCGTGCTCGTGCTCCCTTTTCTCGTGCTCCCGTTCGGTCCGCCGCACCCGCCGCCCGGCGGCGCCGAGCCGATGTCGCGTCTGGTCCTCGAGCTTCTGCGAAGCGTGGCGCTTCCGTTTTTCGCGCTCTCCACCAACTCCACGCTCGTGCAGCACTGGTACGCCAAGAAGGTGGGCGCGGAGCCGTGGTTTCTCTATGCGACGAGCAACCTGGGGTCGCTGGTGGGGCTGCTCGGTTATCCGCTCGTGGTCGAGCCGTTTCTCGGACTCTCCTCGCAGTCGTTCCGATGGACCCTCGGGTACATCGCGTTCGCGCTCGTCACCGGCGTCGTCGCGTTGACCGCCGCGAACGCGACCACGACGTCCGCGCCGACGTCGCCCCCTCCGCCGACACGACAGATCGTGCGCTGGGTGACCCGCTCGGCCATCGGCGCGCTCCTGCTGTGCTCCGTTTCGTTCTGGGTCACGCTCGACGTCGCCTCTCTCCCGCTCCTCTGGGTCGTGCCGCTCGCGCTCTACCTCGCGAGCTTCATCGTCGCGTTCTCCGTGCGCGTGCCGTTTCCGCGTCGAAGCCTTGCCATCGTCTGCATGTTGTTCGTTATCCTCGGACTCGAGAGCACGATCGCCGGCGTAGAGAACGTCAACCTGCTGCTCTTCTCCGCGTTCGGCGCGCTCTTCCTCGGCGCGTGGCTCGTTCACGGCGACCTCGCGCGCGACCGTCCGTCTGGCGACCGGCTGTCGGGGTACTACCTCTGGATCGCGTTCGGCGGATTCCTCGGCGGCGTCACCGGCAACGTCATCGCTCCGCAGCTCTTCGACACGGTCGCGGAATACCCGCTGGCGCTCGGCATGCTCGGGTTCGCGATCGCGGCGGAGAAGGATCTTTCCGAGCTGAAGAAGACTCTCCGGTGGCCCGTCGCCTGGGGAATCATCGCCGCGATGGTCGTCGCCGTCGTCGCGACCGGCATCCTCTTCAAGACGCCGTACAAGACGCAGGCTGCCCTGCTCCCCGTCATCGTGCTGCTCGCCGGCGTCGTCCTGTTCAACCGCGCCCCGGGGCTCTTCGGAATCGGCGCCATGCTCACCGCGTTGCTCCTCTCGCTGGGGTGGGCGCGCTCGACCACCGCGCTCGACACCGATCGCAGCTTTTACGGAACGGTGCGCATCAACGAGCGGGACGGCGCGCGCACCATGACGCACGGAACCACGGTGCACGGCGTCGAGCTCCTGGTGCCCGACTCCACGGCGTCGTCCTACTACCACCCCGAGGGCCCGCTGGGCTGGAGCATGAAGTCCCTCCCGGACGACACGCGAGTCGGCGTGGTCGGACTCGGCGTCGGCTCGCTCGCGGTGCTCTCCAAGCCGGGCCAGCACCTCGACTACTTCGAGATCGATCCCGTCGTCGAACACATGGCTCGCCGATGGTTCACCTTCCTCTCGCGCTCCCCGGCGCCGGTCGAAGTGCTCATCGGCGATGCGCGACTCACCCTCGACCACCAGCCCGACGGTTCGTACGGCGGGCTCTTCATCGACGCGTTCTCCAGCGACTCGATCCCCGTTCATCTCCTCACGCAGGAGGCGCTCGCGATGTATTTCCGCAAGCTCGAGCCCGACGGCGTCGTGGTTTTCCACTTGAGCAACCGCTTCTTCGACCTGCGACGCGTCGTGAAGGGCGACGCCGACGCGACCGGCTCGCACGCGCTCTTCCTCGCGTGGAGCCCGACGAAGGAACAGGACGAGAAGGAGCTCGCGTACACCACCTGGGCCGTCGTCGTGGCCAAACGCGCCGAGACCCTCGCGCCCTGGGTCGAGCGCGGTTGGGTGTCGATGGACGACGTCGAGCCGCTGGACTGGACGGACGATCACAGCAGCCTGCTGCCGCTCCTCCTCGAGACCCGGTAACGGCAGCTTCCGAACCGTGGATCCGGAACCACCCCTTTCGGTGTGACGCGCTTCGCACGCGCTCCGGAAAGCCCAATGGATTCGTCGGGCTGGCGACCGGCACACCGGTTGCCTTGAGTCCGGACATGAACACGACGTCGATCACGCTGCTCTCCCTCACGATCCTCTCCTCCCTCTCCCTCACGGCGACGGCGGCCGAGTGCCTCCTGCTTCCCGAGCACGCCCCCGAGACGTCGGCGCTCGCCATGACGGAGATCGAGTCGCCCGACGCGGCGCTCGACGCGATCACCTACGAGGCGACGTGGGAAGAGACGTTCGAGGAGCTGACCGAGGCGGACCGCCTCGTCGTCGTCGCCGCGTCGGTCGGCGACAAGATCGTCCTCGACCCCGGCTTCAAGGTCGCGAACGTCCAGGTCGAGGACCTCTGGATCACCGACGCGGAGATCGCCCGCCGCGGACAGGGCGTGGTCATCTACCCCACGCAGGTCGGCGTCACGCACCTCTTCGTCGCGGACGCCGAGGGATGGGTCCTCGAGTATCGCCTTGTCGTGGAAGAGGGCGTCGAGTCCGCCGAGCTGAAGGCGTACGAAGTCGACGAGACCGTCGGCGCCGCGTCCGTCGCGTCCATCGAGAACTGATGAACTGAATCGTCGTTCGTTTGCCGCGGGTCCCCGAACGGGGGCCCGCTGCCGTTTTGCGGGGATATGGCTATAGTCCGCCTCCCCAAAGATCCGGCCATGCCCAAGGTCACCTTCCTGCCAAACCGCCTCGTCAAGACGCCCATCCTCGTCGAGGGTGCGCTCGGCGCGAGCCTGCTCGACATCGCGCAGGAGCATGGCATTCCGGTCGGCTCCGCGTGCGGCGGCGTGTGTGCGTGCTCGACGTGTCACGTGCAGGTGCAGCAGGGCGCGGACGCGCTCACGCCGATGGAAGACGACGAGAGCGATCGGCTCGACCTCGCCTTCGACGTCGTCCCCGAATCGCGGCTCGGCTGCCAGGCGAAGCTGACCGGCGGCGACGTCGTCGTGAAAATTTCAGAAGAGAGTCTCGAGACGTACGAGAACGAGCATTCGTAGGATTTGTATTCGCATTCCCGCTGGGAGAGAGCGGAACCGTTGCTGGGAGGGTTGCATGCTTCGAACGTCCATCGTCCTGTCGTGCCTGTCGCTGCTTCTCGCCGTGCCGTTCGTCTCGGGCTGTTCGTCCGACAATCCGCTCAGCCCCTCGGGCGATGACGACGACGACGGCTCCACGCCGAATGGCTACCACTTCGAGACCGGCGGCTACGTCGTCGCGAACGGCGAGTACTACCACTGCTTCTTCCGCGACGTTCCGACGGGCGCGACGGCCGACCTGGAAGTCGGCGTCACGCGCTTCGCGTACACGCCCGACCAGGGCGTCATGCACCACATCGTCATCTTCAGCGGCGCCGCGAGCGAAGGCGACACCGACCGCGACTGCGAGCTGCTCGAGGACGGCTGGAACCCGCGCTACGCCGGCGGCACCAACACCGATCCGCTCGTGATGCCGGACGGCGTCGCGATGAAGGTCGACGAGGTCGAGCATCTCGTCATCCAGTTCCACTACCTCAACGTGGACGCGCCGATCGCGGACAACACGACGGTCGATCTCGACTTCACGGAGCCGGGCGAGGAGTTCATCCCGGCGTCGCTGATCGTTTCGGGCGCGACGGACTTCACGATTCCCGCGGGTGCGGTCGACTACACGATCGCGAGCGACTGCGAGGTTCCGGCGCAGCTTCCGGGCGACCTCAACGTGTTCGCCGTGTGGCCGCACATGCACCAGGCCGGCAAACACTTCCGGATCAACTCGAACCTCTCCGGAAATCCGTTCTCGATCTGGGATCAGGCCTGGGACTTTGGTGACCAGCCGCTCGCGCGCTTCAATCCGCCGCTGGTGTTCTCGGGCGGCGACACGGTCCACACCGAGTGCATCTACGACAACGCGGACCTCGACAACCCCATCACCTACGGCGAGTCGAGCAACCAGGAGATGTGCTTCGACTTCTTCTTCTACTACCCGGCGCTGTTCAGCGGCCCGCTTCCCTGCGGCTCCGCGCTCTAAGCGACTCTCGCCGATTCTCTCCGGAGCGGTCCCTAACGGGGCCGCTCCTGTTTTTTGGACGCGAGGTGCTTTTGCGCCTTGTCCACGTAGGTCCGCCACGAGAACTCGATCCACTGGCGGTCCTTGTCGGTGAGCTCGCGCACGACGCGGAACGGGTTGCCGAGCACGAGCACGCCGGAGGGCACCGTCTTGTTCATCGGCACGAGCGTGCCGGCGCCGACGATCGTGCCTTTGCCGATGCGGGCGTTGTCGAGAAGGATCGAGCCCATTCCGACGATCACGTCCTCCTCGACGATGCAGCCGTGGAGCGTGACGTTGTGTCCGACCGTGACGCGCTCGGCGACCATCGTCTCGGACATCCCCTCGGTCATGTGGACGACGGTGCCGTCCTGCACCGAGGTGCGGGCGCCGATCACGATGCGCCCGTCGTCGCCGCGCATGACCACGCCCGGCCAGATGCTGCACTCCGCGCCGATGGTGACCTTGCCAATGAGGGTCGCGCGGTCGTGCACGAACGCGGTGGGGTCGATGACGGGTGAATCGCCGAGAAAGGGCTCGATCATGGGCCGGCGAAGCTAACACGCGGCGCTGATCAGGGAATTCCCCAGGGTTTCAGCGTCCCAGGT
>Ga0163152_10004416_pt1 | contig 17421 bp, 8 predicted proteins | sample OliLakLV19MP8IB2_FD_148635 | JGI IMG/M metagenome (GOLD analysis project Ga0163152, IMG submission 148635) | Freshwater microbial mat bacterial communities from Lake Vanda, McMurdo Dry Valleys, Antarctica - Oligotrophic Lake LV.19.MP8.IB-2 | ecosystem: Environmental > Aquatic > Freshwater > Lake... | reverse complement strand
CTCCGGGCACGAGAACGCAGAGGAGCGAGCTGAGAACCAACAACAGCAGCGCCGCCCGGTTACCGGGGCGCAGAAGCAAGGGCGGAGGGCAGGGAGCGGACGTGCGGGTGAACATGGGTGGGGAAGGGAGGCTGCAGGCCGGTTCGGATCTGGAGTTCGTTTGATCCTAAAAAGCGCTGTTGAACCAGTGATTTTCACTGATGACCAATGATGCAAACAGAGTTGCGCGATTGAAGCCGTTCATCCGGTAAGTGAAGGGAAAGCTCTATCCTATCGATCCGGATCTATTTTATTAGTGCTCATCAGTGGTTACCTCTGCTGGGGAATTTAGGTTCATGGCGAGTCCGTCGCCGGGCGTGGGGACTTGAGGTGTCGGTCGAAAAAGGCTGCAATCGCGTCGTGCGGGATGCCTTGGGCAAACGCCGCGTTGGCGTGCCCGGCGCTGGGAATGAGGACCAGGGTCGATTCTACGTCCGCGGCGCGAAGCGCAGCGTGAAAGGTGGTACTCTGCTGCGGCGGCACGGCGCGGTCGGCGTCACCGTGCACGAGGAAGAACGGCGCCGATCGGCGGCTGACGTACGTGATCGGACTCGCTCGCTGCGCAGCGTCAGGCACGTCGTCCGGCCCGCCACCCAGCAACCGCGCGACCATCGAGTCCGGCTGATTGGCCACGACCTGAGGATCTGGCAGCGCCTGCGCATCCCAGCGGAGCAAATCCGTCGGAGGATTCAACGCGCAGACCGCGGCAACGCTTGCGGACAAAGCGCGGTGCGGATCGTCGGCCGGAGCCGGGAAGCGATCAGGGGCCGTGCCGAGCAGCGCGGCCAGGTGTCCGCCGGCGGATCCGCCCCATGCGCCAAAACGAGAAGAATCCAGCCCGTACGTTTTCGCATGCGCGTGGAGCCAGCGAATCGCCCGCTGACAGTCCTCGATTTGCGCCGGGAACACCGCGTCCTGGCTGAACCGGTAAGTGATCGCGGCGACGGCGTATCCACGTTTCACTAACGCGCGCGCGGCGCCCCCGCCACCTTTGCCGCCGGTGTACCAGCCGCCGCTATGAATCCAGACGACCAGAGGCCACGGGTGATCGGACGGTGCGACCGGCAGGTACAGATCGAGCACGTTGCGCTCGGGATGAGGTCCGTAGGCGAGGTTCGCATGCACCCGCTCGGTGACGGACGCGGGCGGTGTGGCGCCGCTTACAGAGGCGCCGCGGGAGGTGCCTGGGCAAACGGCGGCGATGACCACGATGATCGCGGTCAGGCGACCGCGCCGCCCGACAGGAATCCGACTCATGGGTGGAGCGGAGCCGTGATGTTCACCGCGACATCATTGGCTTGGCGGGGACCCGGCGTGCTTCGGCCTTCGGCGACATAGCGGGAGAGCAGCGCTTTGAGGCGGGTGACCTCCGCGGGATTCTCGGCCTGGAGGTTCCTGGTTTCAGCAGGATCGGAATCCAGCTGGTAGAGTTGAACCTCCGGCCAGCCGAGTTGCCGGGCCTCGGCATCGCCGGGCTTGGCCCATCCGCCGGAGCCGGGGGCAAGCGCGAGTTTCCATGGACCCTGGCGAATGGCAAAGCGGCCATCGATCGAGTGGTGCACCAAGGCCTCGCGAAGCGGCATCCGGGCGGTGCCGCGCAAGGCAGGGAGCATGCTCACGCTGTCTTCGCCGGCGTTCGCGGGAACCTTCACGCCCAGGAGGTCGGCGCAGGTCCCGAAGAGATCCATGAGGCCGATCAGCTGATTGCTTTGTGAGCCGGCTTTGACGTGGCCGGGCCAGCGAACGAGGAAGGGCACGCGGTGGCCGCCTTCCCAAATGTCGGCCTTGTAGCCGCGAGATCCGGCGCTGGCGAAGTGGCCCTGTTTTTCCAGCCCCGGCGTGTCGGCGGCGGGCGAGCAGCCGTTGTCGGCGGTGAAAATGACCAGCGTGTTTTCTGCGAGCCCGTTTTGATCGAGGGCGGCCAGCACGTCGCCCACCACCGCGTCGGTTTGCATCACGAAGTCACCATAGTCCCCGAGGCCGCTTTTGCCTTTCCACTCCGCGGAGGGAAGAATCGGGGTGTGCGGAGAGGTCAGCGGCAGATAGAGGAAGAACGGCTCGCCGGTTTTCGCGCGGGGTGCGCGCATCCCGATATATTTCACCGCCTCCTTTCCCAGTCGGGGCAGCATTTCGATCGGCGGCAGGGCGGCGATGACGCGATCGTTCTCAATCAGACCCGACATCGTGCGGGCATTGGAACATCCCCAGAAGAAATCAAAACCGCGCGTGGTCGGCCCACCGATGATCTCGGAGCCGACAGGGAGGCCCGCTTCGAAACTTCGGCCCTTTTTTTTGGGGTCCACTGGTTTTGCTCCCGGGGGGAGCTTCGAATCGAAACCGAGATGCCATTTGCCGATGGCGGCGGTGGTGTAGCCGTGCTGCTTGAGCAAAGCCGGGACGGTGAGCCGGTCGGCTGCGATCAGCGGCGGGTCATCGGAGCCGTCGAGCACGCCCTTCTGGAGCCGCGTGCGCCAGGCGTAGCGCCCGGTGAGCAGGCCGTAGCGGGTCGGGGTGCACACGGAGGATCCGCTGTGGGCGTCGGTGAACGTCATGCCTTGGCCGGCGAGGCGATCGAGGTGGGGCGTCTTGATTTTTCCCCGCTGCGGATTCAGCGCCTGCACGTCGCCGTAGCCCATGTCATCGGCGAGAATGTAGACGATGTTCGGCTTGGCGGTGGTGGCCGCCGCACTGAGCCGTGGCACCGTGAAGGCCAAGAGCGCGAGCGTGATGAAGACGTGGATACGGATCAGAGGGAGCGGGGGCATGGACCAAGGGGTGACAGGGAATGCTGGTCTCCCAGCGAACGAGGCGCAAGGCAGAGGAAGGGAGGGCCCGCGAATGGCGCGAATCAGCGCCAATCAGCCTAAATTCCGCCGAAGAAGTAAACGCTGATGAGCACTAATAAACACTGATCTCAAATAGACTCAGATTGATGGGATAGAACTTTCCCTTCACTTACCAAGTGAACGGCCTCCATCGCGCAACTCTGATTGCATCAGTGGTCATTAGTGAAAATCAGTGGTTCCACTCCGTTGTTTGGGATAAAAGGAATACGGGGTTCTGATACGCGCGATTGATGTGACTTTGACTTTGGCGCAGCAGCGCCGGTAGGGTCCCGACCTCCGGGCGGGCCGCTCAGAAAGTGCGACTGCCAACGGCCCGCCCGGAGGTCGGGCCCTACCCTCGGAAAAGTCACGGGCGATTGGGATGAGTTCCTCGCTTTCGCTATTTCCTGGTTTTTTCCCAAGGAACACACGGAAGACTCGGAATCGATCGGTGGAAAACCGCGGGTATGAGTTTCTCCATTTTCCGATTTTCCGATTTTCCGATTTTCCAATTTCCCGATTTTCAGAAAGTGCCTTTGACTCCGAACGTCCAGAGGGAACCGAAGTCGAGGCGGCTGCGGAATTGCGCGTGCGGTGGCGTGCTGGGTCCGGAGAGTTCGAAGTCGTCGGTCGCGTCGCCGACATTGCGGAGATTGGCAAACACCGCGAAGCGACGCGCGAAATAGTATTCGCCGAGGAGGTCGACGGAAAGACGCTTGAGACCCCAATTGTAGGTTCCGGGCTCGATTCCAGGCGCGACGGCCACTTCGTTGCGGCGCTGGCGGCTGCGATAATTCCAATTGACGCGCAGCGTGTACGCGGGGCGCGCCAGGCTAACTCCCCAACTGGCGCTGCGGGGGATGTAGCCGGCGAAATTTCCCCGGGAATCACCCTTGGTCTGCTGGGCACTGCCGTTGGCGAAGACCTGCACGCCGCGCGCCCATGGGGGCAGGAAGGTCAACGCCTGCTTGTAGCTCAGGTCGAGTCCCTCCATGCGCACGGTGTTGGTCAGATTTTCCTGGGTGACGACGTCGTAATTCCCATAGGTCGCTTCGTCCAAGCCGTACAGGGCGAGAAAATCCGGAGTGGCGGCGAAGACGGTGTTGCCAAAGAAGTTTTCGAAATCGCGCCGGAAGACGCCGGCCGACACCTGGCCGACGCCCTGGAAATAATACTCGAGGCGCAGATTGAAGGTGCGGGCACTCCAGGCCTTGATGCCGGCATTGCTGACCGTAATCCGGTTGGTGGTGCCGGCCGGACTTTCCGTATCCGGAAGGGTTATACCGCTGGCGTACTGGTTGAGGTCGGGCCGGCCGATCGACTGGTAGTAGGACGCGCGTGCGATGAGGTTCTCCCGCACGTTGTAACTCGCGTTCAGGCTCGGAAAGAGCCGCAGATATTCCTTTTCCACCTTGGCGGCGCGGTCGAGGAACGTGAGCTGGGAAATGCCGAGCGCATTGGAGGTGATCGTCAGCGGACGCCCATTGGCGCCGAGGACGAAGTTACCCCGTGCATCGCGCTGGAAGTTTCTCGTGGGATCGGTCAGCGGGCCTTCGCCCTCGACGTTTGTCTGCTCCGCCCGCAATCCACCGACCAACTTAAGCCGGCGATCGAGCAGGCTGACATCGCCGCGCAGGTAGGCCGACGAGACAATTTCCTCGATGTGTTTTGATCCACTGATCTGCGACCGATAGGCGTTGTTGTCGTTGGCGACGAAATGCGTCGGGTTCGCCTGGTAATAGTCCCACACCTGCTCGTTGCTCATCCACTGGATTTGGGGAAACCCGAACGGAGCGTAGCGCTCGGAGAAAACCGAGTCCAGGAACGGCGCGGCACTATCGTCACCCGTCAGGGGCGTCGTGCTGGTGCGGCCATCGCGGCCCACGAAGGTGAAGGGTTGATTGTGGCCGCGCAGGTCACGGGCGGACTGGCGGACATCGATTCCCGTTTTCACTGTTACTGGCACGCGCCAGTCGAGATCCCGGCGGGCATGCGCGTAAGCGGTGCGTTGGAGATCGGCGTTTTTGATCGTATTGCCGGCAGTGGTGGTGACGGCGTACGTGCCAATCTGATACGGATCCACCGGTGCGCCCGTGACCCCATCAGTCACGGTGATGACCTGCGGTCGGAGATAAAAGATGTCGCTGAACGATACGGTCACGCCGGACCGCTCGGCGTTGACGGTGTTAAAAAACCCCCGATCAAATCCCCGCAGCACACTGCGGGCGTGCGAGTGGCCCAGCCCGGCCTCGGTTTTCCAGATCGGACCGTTGTGGCGCCAGATCAGGGTGGGCATGTACGTGCGGTTGTCGCGCGTCTGGCCGATGTTAACGGACTGCAGTGAACCTGCCCCGGCGGTGCCCCGGGTGGAGAAGGGAGTGAAGTCGCCCGGTGCGACCCGATTCACGTTGAAGACGATCGAGCGAGCCATGTTGGCGAAGGACGTCGACGTATATTGAAAGGAGAAGGCGAGCCGGTCCGTCGGGGAGATCCGGTAGTCGGCCGTGAGGCTGAAGGAATGCCGGGTACTGTCCTTGGTGTTGTCGGCCAACTGGACGCTGGTCAGGTAAGGCCGGTCCGGCGTGGTGTGAGGGAAGGTGGTGCCGTTGGTGGCGATGCCCGATCCGCGCCACGTATTTTGGATGAAGTCCTGGTTCAGGTAGTTTTTCGATGTTCCCGCGGCCACGGTAAAGCCGAAGCGTTCGTTCACGGGCCGGATGTAGGTGAAGTCGAATCCGGGATGTACCTTCCGGGTCGGATTTTTGCGCGGTCCGGGAGTTTTGTGAAAATCGCGGGCGTTGTCGCGCATCAGCACATAGGCGCTGGCGGTGAACTGGGGACGAGAACGCTCGAACGAGCTGCGAGGCACCATATTCACGGAGCCGGCGAGCGCGGCCCCCGTCATGTCAGGCGTGGGCGAGAATGAAACCTCCACGCGGGCGAGGTTGTTGATCGAGATCATGTCGAGCGCCGCATTGCGGCCGGTGCCGCCGCCGGGATGCGCGGACGCGAGATTGAAACCGTCGACGGTGATCGGTACATACGAGCTCGGCACGCCGTTGATGGAAACTTCCCGCGCGAAACCGCCGGAGCTTTCAATCGTGATGCCCGGAAGAAATTTCATGAACTCGGCGACGTTGCCCTCGGGCACGAAACCGAGCTCGTCCGTCGCGACCACGGTCCGCATGTTGGCGGCGAACCGCTGCTCGTTGATCGCAATGGCCGCGCCCTCCATTTCCTTGCTCGAGGCCACGACGAATTTGTCGAGCCGTACCGTATCCGTGCTGGTGTTACTTGGGGCGGCTTCCGGGGCTCCGAGCGCGACGTCCAGGGTCGCCCGTTGGCCCGAAGCGAGCTGCAGGGTGGTGGTGCTTAGCGGCAGACCGGTGTAGAAAACCTTCATCTGGACCGGACCGGCCGGCACCCGGGAAATGCGGTAATATCCGCCGGCGTCCGTGAACGTTTCCTGACCGGAGGGTTCGATGACGATCCGCGCGCTGCCGAGGTACTCCTGGGTGCGCGCATGGGAAACGCGACCTTCGATGCTGCCGATGCCACTGGGGTCCGTTGCGGGGAGTGACGCTTTCCGCGTGCTGGTGACCTTGCGGCGAACCGCGAGCGCCCCGGTTTTGTCGTCCCGGATCCCGGCGAGTTGAGTGCCGGCGAGCATCCGATTCAGCGCGTCGTGGGGCGGGTAGTTTCCCTTCACCGTGGCGGTTTTTTCTCCCGCGACATCCTCGGGGGCATAGAGCAATTGCTCTCCCGACTGAGCGGCAAACTGCCGGAGCGTGCTGGGGGCGTCACTGGCCGGCAGGTCGAAAGAAACCGGAGCGGAGCTGGCGCCAAACACGGGTGCGACGGCCGCGAGGACGCAGGCCAGGAAAGTGGCCTGAACGAGGTGGAGCCGCGCGGAAACGCGGATACGGAAGGAGCGGGTAGGGTGAGGCATGGGCGAATCCGGAAACGAAGCGGGGATGTTCCAGTCATCGATTCTAGACGGTTGAGACGCGTGGATTATCTAGGGGGATTTTGCGGAACACCGAAATTTTCCGATGCAACCGCTGATTTGCGTACTCTGGGCTTCGAGGCGAGCTATCCTTCGCTTCGCCAACGCTCTCGCCGGACCGATCTCTATTCGCTTCGACCCGAGAGCTGGTTAACGGCCGGGTTGCAGGCGGATCTCGTCCGGGCGGCGCTCGGCGCGCACGCCAAAGGTGGTTTCCAGAATGCGGACGAAGGTCTGGTATTCGTCCGCGCGGAAGACTCCGGTGAACGGCTTGGCGGCGAGCGTGCGGTCGCTGATGACGAGCCGGCAGCGATTATAGCGATTAAATTCCGCAACCACGGAGGCGAGCGGCATGGCGTCGAATTCGATGCGCCGTTCCTGCCAGGCCAGCGTGCGCCGCACTTGCGGCGCGGCGATTTCGGTCACCTTGGCGGCGGCGACCTGAGCCTGCGGAACCAAGGTGATTTCGCCTGCCGACAGCTCGAGCGCAGCCGCGGCGGCGGGCTCCTCCCGCTTTTTTTTGGACTCCGCGCTTCGCACCCCGATGCGCCCCTCGGTCACAAGCACCTCGACGTCGGCTCCACGCAAACGGATATTGAAGGCCGTGCCGATGGCGCGGACGGATATGCCGCCGGCGGATACGAAGAACGGCCGCGAGGGGTCCTTCGCGACCTCGAAATGGGCCTCACCCCGACGCAACCGCACCTGGCGGGTCTTGCCGCTGAATTCGAAATCGAGCGCGCTGTCCGTGTTGAGTTGCACCACCGACCCGTCGGGCAAATCGATTTTTTGAAATGAACCCACCGTGGTCACGGCCGTGGCCCGGGTGATGGTGGCTTCGTGCCCGATGAAAATCCCCACAGCCACAGCGGCGGCGGCGGCGAGCGCGGCGACGAACGGGCCGCGACGGCGGCGTGGTCGCGGCCGCGGCGCCAACAGATCACGATCTGGCGGGCTGTCGGCGTCAGATCGCACGACGGCTAGCCGTCCCACGTCGCGCCACGCTGACTCGAGGTCAGCGAACGCCGCGGCGTGAGCCGGGTCCTGTTGCAGCCACCGCATGAACTCGGTGGTCTCCGCGGAACTCATCCCCCGGTCCCGCAGGCTGAGCCAGACGGCGGCCACGGCCTCGATTTCATCGCGATCGGGCAGGTCGGACGAAAGGTCGGATGGCTTACTCATGGCTGTGGCTCCGGTCCATGCCGCGGGCCCGCAGATAATCGCGCAGTCGCAGCACCCCGATGGCGATCTGGGCGTTCACCGTGTGGGTGGAGATGCCGAGTTGCGCCGCGATCTCCGCGTGCGACAGGCCGTAGATGCGACGCAGCGTCAGCACGTGGCGGCAGCGCGGCGGCAGCGCCTGAAGAGCCTCGCCGAGCATTTGAAGTTCCTGATCATGACAGACAGTTTCGGCCACACCGGGCCTATCATCAAAGACGGGCAGGAGGTCGATTTCAGCTAAGGGATCGATCGCAATAATTTTGCGGCGACGGAAGAAATCGAGTGCGACGTTTCGCGCCGTGACAAAGAGAAAGGCCTTGGGTGAGCGGACCGTAGCCAGCTCGCGGGCCTTCAAAATGCGCGCATAGGTTTCCTGAACCAGATCATCAATATCGGGGTGAGCCGGAAACCGCGTGCGCAGAAAAATGCGCAGCGCCCGTTCGTGCGGTTGCACTTCTTCAGCGAACCAAGTGGAGACGTTGGGGTGAGACACGGGACGAAAAAGGGCGAGGTAAAGCGCCCACCTGACGGGGGCGGGAGCAATCATCCGGGGCAGACGGGACTGGTGGCGTAGATGCTGACGTTGGGGTGTCAGCTCAATCTCAAAACCGCACCAGCAGGAATGCCGGACCGCTATGCACCGGCAGGAATGCCGGTGTCACGACGGCGCCACGTCAGTGACTACGCTCTTTTCCAGTCCGATTTAGAACCGAAACGTGTTGGTGAGTAACACCTGTAGCGGCGGATCGAAGCGCACGCGGGCTACGCTGCCGTCGGGTTGATAACGAATTGCAGTCACCTTGTCGCTGGTGATGTTCTGCAGGTTTCGGACGTTCAACTGCGCCGTCCAGTCCTGGTTTCGCAGGATCCGCCGGCGATACCCGAGCGTGAGATCATAACTGGTCTGCGGCGGCGCGAAGTACGGACGGAGGATGTCCGGCTGGACCACCCCGCGGCTGTCGACGTAGATCGGATACCCCGCCGCATAAGCGTCCTCCCACCTCACGGCCCCGCCCACCGAGAATCCTCGCAGCATTCCTTCGTTGAAGCTGTAGCGCGTAACGAGGTTGAATCGCCATTTGCGCTGCTCCATCTGTCGCCGGCCCTCCTGGCCCTTGATCGCAAAATATTCGAGCATTCGATCGTTCACTTGCTGCGTAAGCGTGGTGCCGCTGACCACGCCGGCGGGCTCGTTCCAATCCAGGTCACCGAAGTTGGCCAGTTGCGGCAGCCAAGTCTGGTTGAACACCCGCGTCAGCCGCGGGGCGATGTTCGTCAGCATCGTCTCCTGCTTGGCGGCGTTGAAAGCAATCCGCCACTGGGCGGTGGGGTTCAGAGTGATCTCGGCCTCAAACCCGCGCGCCTCGATGTCATTCGTGTCGGTGATGCCACCGGCGTTCTGCACCTGCGAGCTCCCGTCGGCCAGCATCCGGTAGTTCACGGCGGTCTTCAGCTCATCCGTCAGATAGGGCGCAATGCTCGCCCGCGCCGCCTTGGCGCGCGCCAGGTTCGGCCACATCTGCTGCGCCGCCTGATCGCGCGTCAGCCCCTCGGGTGTCCGCCCGGTGACGGGATCGATGGCAATTTGCGCCAGCGCGGCTTCGTCGATTCGACCGTCGTTGTTGGCATCGAGCCGGCGGATGTCGGCGTTGAGGAAACCATAATGATTAAAAATGTTCGCATTAGTCTGGTTGAAAAGATCGCTCACGCTGGAGGACGCCCGCAGCAGCGATGATTTGAACCAGTTGAAGCGAGCGACCACCTTCTGGTCCCACAGGTACACGCTCACGCCGTAATCTTTTGTACGACCGCTGGGTGACTCGACTGGGCGCCGGTACTCATCGACGCGGTCGGTTGCCGGCACGAAGTTTTCGCTCGTGTTGTAGTGCCACGCGACATTCGCGCGCCACGGCAGCTGCATCAATTGCCGGGGCCAGTTCAGGACGCCACCGTAACCGAACACGCTGTTTCTGATCTTCAGGAAATTTCCGTTCTCGACCCGGTAGGCCGAAGGCGAGACATCGGGGATCTGGTCGATCCCGACGACTGGTGGCTCCGTGTTGAGCCAAGTATCCACCGCGTCCACCCGGTAACCGGTATTGACGACTAGCAGATGGTCCCAAAAGAACGACTGGCCGTTGAACGCATACGAGGATACGCGGGTCTCCTGCAAGCGGCAGGCGTTGTTCGGCACGTCGCGCGGCGTGAAGGTGCTCCCGACGAAGCCCTCGTTGCCGTTGGCCCGAGAGTCGAGTCCCAGGTTCGCGTTGGTTGCATCCGGCCCGAGGTTCCAGGTCAGCTTCTGGATCGAGTAGTCGGCCGGCAGCCGCAATTGATACTTCGCGGGCTCGAGGACGAAATCGCTCACCTTGAAGTTCGGATCGGTAAACGCCTGCAACTGCGGCGGACCGATGTAAACCATCAGGGGAACATTGCGAGACGCGTTGCCCGTCACGCGGGCGTTGGCGTTGCCAATGTGGAGCGCTGGATCGGGATCGGCGAAGGAGCTGACGTTGTAGGCAATCTGCCGCTCGTGGAATGTGGATTGGTCGCCCAACACCGTGAGCGTGTGCCGGCCAAGCAGCCGGCCCAGCCAGGAACCGCGCTCCAGCCGTTCGGCGAAATCGTACTTGACGAAGGCCGTGACCCGCGCCGCTTCGCGCTGGGAGTCGTAGGTGCCTGGCCGCGCTTTCGTCAGGATGAACGGGCGCCCATAATTGGGATTTGGTTGCGGTGCGACGACCCCGGTCGTGCGGTAATTGGGATCCGTGGGGAGCCAAAGGGTTTCCTGATTGTCCAGGATCACCTCGGAGTTCGTGAAGTTGAATGCGGTGAAATCGCGCCGGAAGGAGTCCTGGTAGTCGTACGCGATTTCAAATCCAGCCCGGCCTTTCCAGAGCACCTGTTCAAGGGAGACGTTGTAGTTCACGAAATCACGCGTGTAATAATCGTTGTCCCAGCCGAGGTGTTCCTTGCTGAAGTCGAACGTCTTCAGGTTGGTGAACCCCTGGTCGAGCCAGCCCGTGCCCATCACTTCCGACCGGTTGGCGTGGTAGGGACTGACCGGCGCGCCCTTGGTCGTGCGGGTGGGCCCGAAGAACGGATCGCGCGCGGCGTATTCAGCCGCACGATACTGATCGGTGTAGGCGAACGACGGCAGGCGTCCGCCCCGGCCGTCGTAGACCAGCCCGTAGGCGCCGGCGCCCCACGCCAGATTCGCGAGGCTGTTGGCCGTGGGCGTGTCGCGCACACGATACCGCGCCTGGTCCGCCGGAGAAAGAGCGTTCCACTGCGCCTGCGTCGGGCCCTCGACATGGGCGAAGCGCTGCAGATTCGCCCAAGCGGCGATCGAGAGCCGGCCGACCACGGGATCGGACAGGAAGCCGTCGAGGTTTTGCTGCGGTAACAGGACGTCGGGCGCGTTGCCGCGAATCCGGCCGTTCTCCACGTGAGCCGTGATAACCGTGCCAGCGTGCTTGAACGGCTGATACGTGACGGTGGCGTACTGCCGATCGTCGTTCTTATAGGTCGGCTCCTGCCGGTACTGCGTCCGATCGATCAGCAGGGCCCCGTGCACCGCCAGGGTGTCCTTCACGAGAACGCGGTTCAGGTTGAAGGTGCCGCGGTACGAGGGATTCTTGCCGCCGCTGCCGATCCGCGTGCTGAGTTCGTTGGTGTCGCGGAAGCGTGCCTTGACCAGCCCGACATTCAAGAGCCCCGCCGGCGATCCCAGTCCGAACAGAAAGGAGTTGGCGCCGCGGCTGAGGTCGATCCGGTCGGTGTTGTACGAATCAAACGGGATGTCGGTTGGGAAATAGTTACGCGAGCGTGAGGGAGCGGCGAGACCGCGGACGCGCGCAGTGCCGTCGGGGCTGCGGCGCGCGCTGTCGGTGCTCGTTTCGCCGCCGCTGCCGTCGGTCGCGCCGGTGAAGTTGCCGTTGATACCGCCCACCTCGGTGCTCGTGGTGTATTGAAACAGTTCCTCGATGCCGGTGGCGCCCAGGTCGTCGAGCAGATCCCTGGTCACGACCTGAATGGATGCGCCGATGTCCTTCAGATCCTGCCGCAGCCGGCTGCCGGCGAGCGTCTGGGCGGCATAATATCCGGCCGCACTTTCCTGCACGAGGAAGGGCGAAAGCTCGACGGGAATTTCCCCGCGGCGCGGGAGCTCCGGCCCGGGAATTCGCTCCTGCCCTACCGCGGGCGGGGGGGCGGCCGCGACCACCGCCAGAACGAAGAACACGTGGGCGCTCAATGAGGATTTCATGGTTGGTCGAATTCGGGGTCGTAGCGACCGATCATTAGCGACGACGGACGGAGGCGGCGGGCGAGTTCACTCGCGGCCGCGGTCGTGACGGGAACCGCCAGGGAGGATGCCAGCCAGCTCGCTCCCGCAATCCAAGGCGGCGCGCCCGACTCGAGCGCACCGATCGCGGGAGTCGGTCCGGCGCCGACCGGAGTGATTCCGGGGACCGGCACACCGGCGGCATCGAGCGGGCCGCCGGGCCGCGGACGGAAATCGTCGTGCGCAAAATCGAGCAACAGGCGCGCCTCCTCCCCCGGCGGCACCCTGAAATTGTGGTCGATCGCGCCCGGCTCCGCCGCCAGCGGCTGGAGGTTCGGCCGCTGTCCGCGGCGGGGATCGCCACGCAGCGAGAGCCGGTCCAGGAAGCCGTAGGCGAGATTGTTCTGGAGACGCCAGCCTGCCCGATCCGCGGCGGTTGCCTCAGGCTCGAACACCACGATGAAGGCGCTGCGCGGCGCGTTCACCAGGACGGTGTTGTTGTATCCAGACAGCTGATAACCCTGCATCTTGCAGCCGGCCGACGCGTTCCAAACGAGGTTGTGGTCAAAGGTGATGGCGCGGCCCCGGATATCCACGCGGAAGCCCAGCCCATTGAGGTCGTGGAGCCAGTTGTGGTGGACTCGCGTGCCCTGCATCTCGGCCCCGATCGGTATGTAGAGGGCGGATACGTCGGCGCAGTAGAGCCCGCCATTGAAAAGGTGATTGAACTCCGCCACCGCCTGCCCCTTGCCTGAAAGGTAAAGTCCGACGCCGCCGGAATTGTAGATGGTGTTGCGGCGGACGAGATTTTCGCCGCGACCGACGCCCTTGACGCTGATCGCCGGACCGGGATGGCGGCCGTGCAGATTGCTGTCGTGAACGATGCAGTCCTCGACCCGGTTGCCGGCACCCTCGATTTCGAGCGCGCCATCCACCGCCCAGGCGATCACGCAATGTTCCACTACGTTATGCTCGCCGGCGATGCGCAGATCGCGGGCCTGCTTCCGGTCTGTCTCCGCATCGGGAAAGACCCGCGGCGTGGCGGGATAGAGGAAGCGGCTGTTGCGCACCGTGACCCGGCGCGCATTTTCAAAGCGAAGGTTGCAAGCGATGAACTCGAGGCCCTCTAGCACCACATCGGTCACGCCGTCGCCCGAGAAGCCCGTGGGACGCGCCTTGACGGACACCTCGTGAGTGCCGGGATCCGCCCCGCCGGGTGGAATGAAGAGAAGCCGGCCTTGCTCGACATCGTGCCACCACTCGCCGGGCGCATCGAGCGCGCCCCGGGCCACGACAAAGAAGCGGTTGCGCACGAGTCCGTGTTTCTTGATCCGCTCCGGCATCGAGTCCTCGCGCCACGCGCGGCCTTCGATCCCCGAGCGGTCGTATCCGAGTGTCGCACTCGCCGCGCGATGGCTGATCACGGGGCGGGTGTGGCAACTGTTGCCCTTGCTTAGCTTGAGGTAGACAAGCCCGCCGCTCAGATTCAGGCCGGACTGGGCAAGCACCGCGCTCTCAATTTTCCCAAGTGAGGACCCCTCGTCGGTCAGCGCCCACTTGCTCTCGGGCTTCCAGTTGTCTTCCCACGCGCAATCTGGCCAGCGGGCTTCAGTCATCATCCTTCCATCGCAGAAGATCGCTTCGATCGCTTGGTTAACGGCTACTGGAGCGAACCAGATTCCGCCCTCGAGTTTTGACCACGGCGCCGCAACCGCGTCCGCGCCGTCGATGACAACGCGCTCGCCCTGCCAGGCCGCGAACGTGATCGGCTGGTTTTCCCGACCGGAACGCGTGAGCACCACCGACTCGCGATAGACTCCCGCGCGAATCCAGCACGTTTCGCCCGGCTGAAGCAGGGCGGCGGCGCGACCGAGCGTACGGAAGGGCTGTTCGAGCGAAGTTCCCGTGTGGTCGTCGCGGCCGTCTGGCGACACGAAATAGTTCCTCGTCGCCGACGCCGCCATGCCTGGCCGCACGATCGCCAGCAGCAAGAGCGCGGCGAAGAATTGGAACATCAAGGGCACGGCGGTTAATGGCATATTGATCAGGGAGGGCCGACGGGGCCGATCAGTCCGATCCGTTCGAAGGGAATCGGTTGAAAGCCGCTCACGCGCGCGGGAATTCCGGCCAGCCAGGCGGCCAGCGCGTTTCGCTCGACGGGCGCGGCGTCGTCTCCGAAGCGAGGATTGTCGGCGATGCGGCCATGCGTTCGCATGGACTCGCCTGTCTCGATTTCCGGGGTTCGGCAAAGTACGTTGCGCAGAATGCTGACCCGCCAGGGACCCGCCGTCCGCTCCAGGCTGGTCGCCAGAACTGGGTATTTCTCCCGCCAGATTGTACTGCGGTAGGGCACCGAGAGAATGTCGTTGAGCACGGTCGGATCGAGGTGCGTCGGGAGTCGGTCAGGTTGGTCGTAACGCAACGGTACCGGATGGGTGGCGGCGACGAGCTTGCTCATGTCCCAAACGGCCCGCCGGCAGTCAATCGCCACGTTGTTCTCAAAATGGTTGTCGCTCCCCTTGATCGCGGTGGCCGTGTTGCAGCGCATGAAGACATTGCCCGTCACCTCGATGCCGGAAAGCCCGTCGTCGAGATAGATCGCATGAGCGAGCACGCCTTTTTTGAAGCGGACCTTCTCCGGTGGCAGCCCCTGGATGTCGTAGATGAAGTTGTGACGGATTTGATTTCCCCAAAACGTGAACCGGCGACCGGAGAAAATCGCGCCCGCGTCGTCGCTCTCCTGCAAAACGTGGTGGATTTCGTTCAACTCAATCGAGTGGTCGTTGCCCTCGAAATGTACGGCCGCGTGCGGTGCGTCGTGGATCCGGTTGTGCGCTACGCGACTGCCCACCCCGGAGACCGTCACGCCGGGGCTGTAAGTTTTCTGGAGGCGGGAAAAGCGGGTAATCTCGTTGTTCAGGATCGCGTGGCCCGACGGCGTGAGGGAGCGGCGATCTCCGCCGGTCACGTGGATGCCATGGGCACCAGTGTCGTGAATGAAACAGCCCTGAATGGTGTGCCGGGTGCCCTGATTGACCACGATCGCCTTTCCCCCGAGATTCCCGATGGCGCAGCGATCAATTACGACGCCTTCGCCCTCTTCGATGTGAACGCCATCGCCGCGTGTGACCGCCAGCGCCAGCCCGCTCAGCGTCACGTGCGACGCGTTTTTCATCCGAATCAAGGGCTCGGTGCAAAGCGACAGGAAAGCCGAAGCGATGACGTCACCGCTTGGCGGATACATATACAGGATGCCCGCCGTGCGGTCCAGATACCATTCCCCGGGGGAATCAAGTTCCTCTAGCAGATTGAAGGCAAAGAAACGTTGCCCGCTGCGCACACCGTAGCCGCTGGCGTGTGCCGTGCGGACGACTCGTTCGCGCGGATCGACCGAGGCGACTCGGACGCTTTGATCCGACCAGTCCCAATACCAATAGCCGTACATCCACGCGTCCGGCGCCGTCGCCCAGCGCGCCGCGCGATCGCCGGCAATGGTGAAGGCGAATCCCCGCGGCGGATTCTCCCGCTGGTCGGGCGGCACATACTTGGCGCGCCGGTCGTCCCGCCCCACCATGTCCGCCATCCAGTTGCGCAGGATCGAACCCGGCTCGAGTACCGTCTCGACAATCGCATACTCCGTGTTGGGCCACCGCGCGAGGGTCATGGACTTCCCATCCACGAAGAGTTCCGCGGCCACTGGTCCGACCGCGTAGGGCGGCAGAACTGAAGCGCCATAAAGCGGAAGCGTGCCGAAGTCCGCGATGCCCTGCGCCCGGAGATTCATCGCCCGGACGCGACCGTGCGCCGCTTCAGGAAGCCGCTCGAGAATCCGCGTATCGGTCACCGGCGCGAAACGCGCACTCGGCAGTCCGACGCCGCCAATCAACCAGACCTTCTCATCCGGAAAAGCGCGGTACGTGACTGGCGCATCTGCCGTGCCTGAATCCTCGCGCCCCAAGTCGAAAGTTCCGCGGCGCGGATAGGTTCCCCCGCGCAGAAAAACCGTCACCCCGGCCGTTTTCGCCGCCGGCTGCCGCTTCCACTCTCGGACGGCGTCACGGGCCCGCTCCAGGGTGGCGAAAGGCTGCTCCCGCGTCCCGGGATTCGTGTCGCTGCCGTCCACGGCAACGTGAAAGTTTGTAGCCGCCAGCGCGGTGCTCGCCGTGAGCAGCAGGAGCGCAAGGACAAGGAAAGGGCGGGGTGGACGGGGGTATGAACTCATCCGATAGGGGGAGACCGGCGAGGCGGAAAAATCGCCGACCGGGCATTCAGAAACGTTCATTTGCACGCGAGCGTCGTCCGCGACAATCCTTTACTGGGTGGATTTAGCTATGGCGAACTCCGTCGGCATGGGAGGCGATAGGCGGTAGCGCAATGGGCACCGCGTCCCGCTGCCGTGTGGCTTGTATATTAACCGGGTCAGGTCCACTCGATTTCCGCGGGTAATTTTGCTCGAATTGCCGTCGGGAATAGCACGGAGTAAAATCGCCGGTCTTCGTTGTCCCCGACGTGTTGTACCTGGACTGGATGCCCGGCAGATTACCCTCGAAACCCTCGGGGCGGCAGGGTCGAGCGGGAACGTCGACCTGACGAGCGTGGCGCGTTACGGCGCCAGCGCTGAATTGATCCCTTCGCGCCGTCTTGTCAGCGTTTCACCGGAACGTCGTTTGGTCGACGGGGACCAGGCGTGGTACGACCCTCCTCGATGAATCGTTCGCGCAGCGCGAGCATGGCCTGCACGCGTTCAGGCTGCTGCCCGGCCAAATTGTTTTTCTCGGCCAGGTCGTCGGCGAGGTTGTAGAGCTGGGGCTGGGCGACACAGACGAGTTTCCACGGTCCGTCGCGCAGAGACTGCGTACCGTTGGCGCCGCAGCTGATGGCGTGCTGACGGACCGAGGTGGCGGTGCCGCGAAGAATCGGAAGAATGCTCACGCTATCCTCCCCCGCATGAGCGGGAAGCTTGGCGCCAAGAAGATCGGCGAGGGTCGCAAGCAGATCGGCGTGGTGGACGAGGGCATCGGAAACCGTGCCGGGCTTCACGACGC
>Ga0163152_10004413_pt1 | contig 17440 bp, 19 predicted proteins | sample OliLakLV19MP8IB2_FD_148635 | JGI IMG/M metagenome (GOLD analysis project Ga0163152, IMG submission 148635) | Freshwater microbial mat bacterial communities from Lake Vanda, McMurdo Dry Valleys, Antarctica - Oligotrophic Lake LV.19.MP8.IB-2 | ecosystem: Environmental > Aquatic > Freshwater >... | reverse complement strand
TTCAAGATGGTTACCGTAGTCCCCGCTTCCGCCGTGCCCGTGAAGGTAGGCGTTGTATCGGAAGTGATATTGTCAGTAGAGGAAAGACCGGAGTCCGTTGCCGCCGTCATGTCCGGCGTGGAAGGAGCAGCCGGAGCCGATGTATCGATCGTCACCGAGCGTGGGCTTGAGGGACTACTGAGTGTGCCTCCCAGGGTCGCTCTGGCCGTGACAACCTGAACGCCTTCCGGCAATGGACTGACCGTGACGGAATAGGTTGATCCCCCCACCACCGGGGCGGAGCCAACCGCAAGACCATTGCTATATATCGTGACGATACTGCCCACGGAAGCAGTACCCGTGAACGTCGGACTGACAATGGAAGTGATAGCATCAGTATTGGAAGCGCCCGTATCAGATGCGGCAGTCATGAGCGGCATCGTCGGAGGACTGCCCGGCGGTGCGCTCGGTGTGGAACTTGCAGACGAACTCTGCTCCAGATGGACAATCACAATATGCAGAATGCCATCCTCTATATACGCCATGTAGCCCGTGTAATTTGGATTCGTCTCCAAAGCATCAATGGGCAGGCTCCCAAGATGGTCTGGGATAAGCACATCAATATTCACGCAGGTCGGATCATTGGTCACATTGTACCTGCAAATAGGCATGGCATCCTCGATGGTTCCTTCGGGAATGCCGAGCAACACAAAGACTTCCGGATCATTCACATGCAACTTTTCCAAGGCGACTTCGATTTGCTTCCGATACACCAATCGCTGACTGTTGTTCAGTTTTGTGATACCTGAATTACCCAAAACCAAGTGCTACCCGCCCCCAGAATGCCAATCATGCTCACCCCGATCATGAGCTCGATCAAGGTAAATGCTGCTCTTTTGCGCTGTAAGCCAAATATGCGGAGCAGGGACTTCATTGCTTTGCCGAGAGTAGCAGGTGTTATTCTTCTCATCCAAGAGACGAGACAGAAGTAGCGACGACAAGATGCAAATTGATAGCGTAATCATAAGAATAGTTGTTAGTCCGCCATTCGCTGAAAGCGGGAAACCGTTTTGTCATCGACTTCTATACTGGTAGGGCATAGAGCGATTCTATGGCTGTTTGTACCTTCGGTTCAGAGTCATTGTACTCATAAATGCCGATGGCGATCCCCTCAGAAAAACGTCAAAGAAAATACCGAGGGCGAGGCTTTAGTACTCCTTCCGATCCGGTTTTAGGAGCCACTCTTTCATGACGGCTGCAGCTTCGCTGTGCAGTAATTGTTCCTTCACAATATCTACTTTTTCAAATGCAAAACCCATCTTCTTATAAAACTCAGCATCATCAAATCCGATCTCGGCTGCATCTTTCTCGGTACCCGCATAGAAAATTTTGTGGATCTGCGCCCAAAATATTGCAGCAAGGCACATCGGACAGGGCTGACAGGAGGTGTAGAGAACACAATCATCCAGGTGAGGATTGGCGAGTGCCTTCGCAGCATCTTTGATGGCCATCACTTCCGCATGCGCCGTGGAATCGCATAATTCCGTGACCTGGTTGAAACCTTTCCCGATAATCTCTCCATTCTTCACAACAATGGCGCCGAACGGGCCGCCGTGGTTATCGTCCATTCCTTCCTTGGCCAGCCGTATTGCCTCGCGCATGAATGTTTCGTGATTCATAGGACCGAGATAGTAACACTGGAATCAACGGATAGAAGACCATTTTTCGCTGCCTGGCACCCTGGAAAAAACTCTGCATTTATGATAAAATATAAGTACCGTATGTCAAGAAGCCCACTTCGGGCGAAAGGCATGCGGCACTCGTTCCTTGGAGAAGCAGTCATGAAAAAGCTTCAGATGGCCGACTCGACAAAGTTCGTATTGGTCGTTGTCGTTTTTGGGGCCGCCATTCTACTCAGCTACCTGAGTAGCGGGCAGTGGCTTCAACCCCTGTACATGGGGTTTGGACGCTAGCCCCCGCAGGGAAGGAACGACACCCCTGAGCTTTATGCTCAGGGGTCGTTTTGGATTGCAGAAATTTTTATCCGCACCGCGCGCAGAGTCCGTAGAATTCCAGCGAGTGACTCTGCACGGTAAATGATTTCTGCCGAGCAATTTTCTTTTCAAAAGAATCAAGGTCATGTTCCATCTTCACATCCTGGACTGCGTTGCATCCTGTGCAGATCAAATGATGGTGATGTCCGTTCGAAGCCAGACAGTATCGCTTCACGCCATCTTTCAGCGTCACGCCGTGCAGGAACCCTTCGGCTTCCAGAAATGCAAGTTCTCTGTAGACGGTCACGTTGTTAGTTTCCAGCTGCCTTTTGCGTAAAAGTGCGTGCACTTGCAGCGCGGAGACCGGCGCTTTGCTCCGCAAAAGTCCGCGAACAATTGCTCGGCGCGCAGTCGTCACCCGATGACCGTCGGCGCGAAGTTGTTCGATGATGGAAGTTTCACTGATTTTCATGGGAGTGCGGAAAAAGAATGCGCCTCAACGATTACTTTTGATCGTGCGAAAAAGACTGGCCAGAAGAAAGGCCGCAATGGCGAAGAGCACGATGGTGCCTCCGCTGGAGAGGCCGAGATAATAGGATGTATATAAACCGGCAACCGTGGAGAAGACCGATAGGCAAATCGCGATGATCAGTGTGCTGCGGAAGCTCTTCTCTAATTGCATCGCGGCGATGACAGGAATAACCATGAGAGCGCCGATGAGAAGAATGCCGACGATCCGCATAGAGAGAGACACGGTGACTGCGGCAAGCACGACAAAGATACGGTTGATCAGTTGCACGCGCAGCCCGCTCGTAGCCGCCAGCTCTTCATCGAAGGAAATGGAGACCAGTTCTTTATAGAGGAACAGGATCGTGCCAAGTACCAACGCGCCCAACACGGAGATAATCAGAAGATCACTTCCATTCACCGTCGCGATGCTGCCAAAAAGGACGCTGCTCAGATTTACATTCAGACCGTTGGCCGCGCTCAGGAGCACGGCTGCTAGCGCCAATCCTCCCGATAAAAAGATCGCCAATGCCGATTCTCCCAATACTTTGCGCCGGCTGCGCAGTTGCTCCACGGAAAGCGCCGTGAGCGCCGAGGCGACCATGGCGGTGAGAATAGGCTGGAGACCGGTCAGCGTTCCGATGGCCACTCCGGCGAGCGAGACGTGTGCAAGCGTATCGGCCATAAAGGAATAGCGGCGCGTCACCAGAAAAACGCCGATCATCGGCGCAATGATCGCCGTGATGATCCCCGCTGCAAAGGCGCGGATCATGAAGTCGTACTGGAAAATGGAAAAGAGATCCATGCGTGTTTAATGAATATGCTGATGAAGAAGTTCCACGTCCCGTCCATAGAGACGCTTCAGCGTATCTTCCGAAAGAAAATCATGAGACGAGCAGTGACAAATAATCTTCTGGTTCAGCGCAAGCACAAAGCTCACTTCGCTCGTGATCACTTCGATATCATGAGACACCAAAAGAATAGTGAGGCTCAGTTCCACGTTCAGTTTTTTGAGAAGCGCATAAAACTGTTCACGCGCCGACACGTCGACGCCGGTAGTCGGCTCATCAAGAATTAAAAGCTTCGGATCCGATGCAAGTGCGCGGGCGATGAATGCCTTTTGCCGCTCTCCGCCCGAGAGCGTACCGATGAGACGGTGACGCAACATTTGCATCCCCGCCGTTTCCAACGCATGGTCCACGGCCGCGTGATCGGCCTTGCCCATTCTCCTCCCGATTCCGATGCGCGGCGTACGGCCGCTCTTCACGATCTCCTCTACGGTCGCCGGAAAAGGAAAATCCGCCTGCGCAATGCGCTGCGGCACATAGCCGATTTTGCCGGAGAGTCTCGCCTGCTCAGGCGTCTCTCCAAAAATGGACACCGTGCCTTCGGCCGGTTTCAAGAGTCCGAGAATGATTTTTAGGAGAGTCGTTTTCCCTCCTCCGTTCGGACCGGTAATTCCGACGTAGCTGCCTTCGGGAATCGCAAAGCTCACGCCATCCAGCGCCTTTTGTCCGCTGTACGAATGGCTGACATGATCCACTTCAATGGCAAGGAGCGTGTTCATTGGCATTGCATGGCTATTTGAAGATTCTGAAGATTGTCACGCATGAGGCTGATGTAGTCTTTTCCCGCCGCTTCCTCCTCCGCCGTCAGTCCTTCGATGGGATTGAGCACCAACGCCTGCGCGCCGATTTCATGCGCAACGGTCTCGGCAAGCTTGGGACTGGCCAGTGTTTCGAAGAAGATATAGCGGATCTTCTCTCGCTTCGCCAAATCGGCCAACTCGGCAATGCGCTTGGGCGAAGGTTCTTCTTCGGGGGAAATTCCCGCGATCGCGAGCGTCTCGAAACCATATTCATTCGCGAGTGAACGGAACGCGTTATGCGACGTGACGATTGTCATTTGTTCGCATGAAGCGAGCCCGCCGCGGTACTCGGCGTCAAGCGTGGAAAATTTTGCGATCAAGGCGTCCGCATTCTTCCGATAGTCGTCCGCATGCAGAGGATCGGCGTTGAGGAAAGCATCACGAATGAATTCCGTTTCTCTTTTCATGAGGACGGGATTGAGCCAGATATGCGAGAAATTCTGTTCGTCGACGGTGGATCCGATCGTCGGAGAGACCAGCTCCGTCATCTTGAGCGTAACAACACCGTTTTGTTTTAATTCATTGATGATTGCATCCGCCCATCCGTCCACCACTCCGTTCATCAAAAAAATGTCCGCATCTTGCACGTTTGCCAGTTGCTGCGGCGACGGCTCAAAATCATGCGGCTCCACGCCGGCAGGCGTCACCTGCAGAACGGAAACGAGATCGCCTCCGATTTCATGTGCAAGAAAAGCAAGCGGATAAAACGTCGTCGCCACCGATATTTGTTGCGACACGTCGGGATTCGTCGGCACGGTGCCCGGAGAGCAAGCGACCAGAAGCAGTGCCGAGCAAGCGAGAAAAAAACGATAATGCATCATACAGTTTGTACGCGTGGAAATTGTGCTGAATATTAGTGCAATCTATATTCAAATGCAAATGATTTGCATTACCATGCAAGTTCCTCTCCATTACTCCGGCACCTATGCAGGATATAAAATATATGTTATAACATAATATTCCCAATGTGTCACTTTCTTTGCAAGACAATTAAACCCATGCTACGCCAATCTTAGTAGCTGTTCCTTCAATCCCCCTCCATATTATTTTTATGCGTACTAAAACTATCCGTGTGTCTCAGAAGAAATCTTGCGCGAAAATTCTGCTCTCCTTGTACTCCATCGCTTTTGCGGGAACGAATGCTCTAGATTCGATCGCTTTTGCGGTACTTCTCCCGCCCACATGCAACGGCCTGACAGCGACGGTATACGTTGACGAAACCAATCATATCGTCGGAGGGCCCAATAACGGAGCTGTCTATACCGGCACGCTCACTGGCAACTCAGGAGGACCGAACAGTAATGACGTGATGGTCGGCACGGAAGGCAACGATATCATCAATGGATTAAACGGTTCCGATACCATCTGCGGACTCGGAGGTAATGACACCATCGATGGCGGGAATGGATCCGATGCTCTCTTTGGCGGAAACGGCAACGATAGACTGTTTGGAAACAACGGCAATGATTCGCTCGATTGTGGCACTGGCATCGACTTCGGCGATCCAGGCAATGGTCCGCAGCAGAGCTGCGAGGCAGGCGCAGGCCAGGGTATCGTCATTATAGAAAAGGATGCGATCGCCAATAGCGCACAGGATTTCTCCTTCACCGGCGGTCTCGGCGCATTTTCACTCGATGACGATACCGATCCCACGCTGCCAAGCAGCCGCAACTTTGCGATGACCGCAAGCGCCGGAGGAATAAATTACGCAATCACGGAAGGGGTCACTGCCGGATGGAGCCTCACCGGACTTGTGTGCACGGGAGACGTATCGGACGCAGGCACCACCGTAAACCTCGGCACGCGAACGGCGACGGTACATCTCAATATTAATGACATCGTCACCTGTACGTTCACCAATACCCAAAGCGTCGTCTGCGGTGACGGCCTGATTACGGGAAGCGAAACGTGCGATGACTCCAATACGACGAATGGCGACGGTTGCGCAAGCACATGCCAAGTGGAGAGCGGCTATGCCTGTACGGGCACGCCGAGCGTCTGCACAACGGTCTGTGGTAACGGCATCCGCACCGGCAGCGAAACATGTGATGACGGCAACACAACAAATAATGATGGATGCTCCGCAGTTTGCGCCACTGAATCGGGTTATTCCTGCACACTCGCTACGCCAAATGTGTGCACGACGACTTGCGGCGATGGCGCTACCGCCGGAACCGAGCAATGCGATGACGGCAACACGGAGAACGGAGACGGCTGCACCAACGTCTGCCAGCGTGAGATCACAGATCTTTCCATTCAGAAAACTGGCCCGCTCGTCACGGTTCGCGGCGGTCAGGCGGCATACTCGCTCGTCGCGAGCAATAACGGCGGCCTTACTGCCACCAACGTCATCGTGACCGATGTGCTGCCTTCACATCTTCAAGTGGCACATCAACTTCCGTACCATCAGCACGAATCAATCGCGCAGTCTTTGGCGCGAGTCCGAGCAGCGCTTTGATGGCATTGCTCGTCTGGCTCCGCGCCCGCAATTCCAATACCTGTCCGAGAAGCACAAGAGTTGTAATGACAGCGGCCACCTCAAAGTAGCGTCCGACTTGTCCATGCTCATTGAGAAAATTTGCCGGGAAGATGTTTGGCTGAAGAATAGCGACGAGGCTGTAGAGGTAGGAGACACTGACACCAAGAGCAATCAGCGTAAACATATTCAGGGAGCGATTCACTAACGAATCCCATCCGCGTTTCAGAAGTGGCCAGCCGCACCAGAGCACAACGGGTGTAGCCAGAATGAATTCAATCCATGGCATGAGTGACGTGCTCATAAGATTGCTCAACGGATTCCCGAAGAGGCTTTCCGACATTGTCAAAAGGACAACGGGAACTGTGAGCGCCGTCCCGATCCAAAATCTTCTGCTCATGTCGGTGAGTTCAGGATTGGCTTCCTCGTCCAACGTCACTGTCATCGGTTCCAAGGCCATACCGCAAATCGGGCAGGAGCCGGGCGCATCCCTGATGATCTGCGGATGCATCGGGCAGGTGTATTGGGTGCGCGTCTTGGGCGCTGCCACGGTCACGGGCTCCAATGCCATGCCGCACTTTGGACAAGCACCCGGCTCCGACTGGCGGATTTCCGGGTGCATAGGGCAGGTGTACGTTCCATCAGCGCGAGCTTCAGGATGGTTCTGCGATGCAGAATGGTTCTGATGATTCATTGTGGGTGATAAGAATTTACTGAGTATAACCCCAATCCTTCTCCCACTGTTTCATCATGTCGATCTCACGTTGCTGCGCGGAGATGATGTCGCGTGCAAGATTCTTCATCTCATCGTGCTTCGCATTCTCAAGTGCCATATTCGCCATGTTAATGGCGTCTTGATGGTGTGGAATCATCATCTGAATAAACGCACGATCAAAACTATCTCCTGATTTTCCTCGAAGCATCATCGACATGCCCATGCCGTTTCCCATCATGCCGCTCTGTGAGCCAACATCTTTGTTGTCATACTGCATCATACGGTGGCCGCCATTCATGCCGTTACCAGTCCAAGGATGTCCCATGACACCGATCGTGAACAGACAGACGATGGCACCGCCGACAATAAGTGCCCATCCCCATTGTGTGAGCTGCTTGGCAGAAAGATATTTAAAAGCCCAGAATAGAAGAAGGCTGACGCCTACGAAGAAGGCGATGACAGAAAGAATATGAAGTGCCCAGAGGGCATTGAGGCCGAAGCCCCAGCCGGTGTTGTTCATCGTGTTCATCATGGGATAAAAGGGGGAAATGTGAGATCATCGACTCGAAAGGCCGATGGTGCGGATTATCTCCGCTATGAAGCCGTCGTAATCTTTTTCCTTTTTTATCTTATCTTTTGCGCAGGTATGAAGGTGGCTTTCCAATACCTGTCCTTGCACATGTTTAATGTGTCCCTGCATAGCAAGGAGGTTTTCAAGGACATGAGGACAATACTCATCGCTTTCGATCATGGCATGCACTTTTTTCGTAAGGCCTTCCAGGCGTTTGATGCCTTCCAGTGCCTTTTTCTTGTAATCTGCTCTCATAACTTGTTAGGGGTAGGGGGTATGGGTACTATAGCGCAGTCAACATCGGAGTCAAACGGTTAACGTTGACGATAACACGTTCACTAATAGCTATCTTGCGACTATGCTAAAAGAAATGCTTCCCACCTTCATACGCATGCCCAACATCACCTTCTTAGAAGTTGATACAGAAGACCAGCAACTTGTGAAGGAACATTTCTCACAGGCAATCACAATCAATGAAGTGGTCAGTGATGAGAAGCTGGTGAATGCATGCAAAGAAGCAGAAATCGTTTCCTGTTTCATTAACACGAGGTTCACGAAGGCAGTATTGGATAAACTCCCGACATTGAAGCTTCTCTGTACCCGATCTGTCGGGTATGACCACCTCGACTTCAGCGCCTGCAAAGAGAAAGGTATCACTGTCTGCAACGTGCCGGACTACGGTTCCCATGTCATTGCCGAACATGTTTTTGCATTGCTCCTGAGCACCCTTCGGCATGTCTCTGAAGGAGATCAAAAGGTAGAAAGCGGAACATTCGATTATCACGGATTACGCGGCATGGCGCTGCGCGGAAAGACCATCGGTATTGTCGGAACAGGAAAGATCGGGCGGAAAGTCGCAGAGATCGCCCACGGGTTCGGTATGAAGATTTTGGCCGTTGACCAATGCCGAACGATAGAGATCATCGATCTGCTGGGTGTGAGTTATGTCTCGCTCGACGAACTTCTGGCCGGCAGCGACATCATCACGCTCCATGTGCCTGATACGAAAGAAACGACTCATATGGTGAATACCAAAGCCTTTACGCAAATGAAAGACGGCGTAGTTCTCGTCAATACTGCCCGTGGCTCGCTCATCGACTCTCTTGCGCTCCTCGATGCACTGAAAAATGGAAAAGTCGCCTACGCCCTGCTCGATGTCCTGGAGCATGAGCAGAACTTCGAGGAGAACAAGGAACTTATCAGGCATCCGCGCGTCGTCACGACACCCCACATAGCATTCTACGCGGATGACTCGATGCGGAATATGTTCACCGATTCATTCCTAAGTATCGAACAATGGTTAGATGGAAAGGAGCCGGAACATGTCGTATATCCGCTGAATATCGTTTGCGATCTGCCCAGTATACGGAAGTAACTTTCTTCTCCCATTGAATGACATCAATCCATATTATCTATGCCTCGACGAGTGGGCACACGGAATACGTTGTCGAGATCCTGGCACCGCTGCTTCGGGAGGCCGGAATGGATGTCACGGTGACGCGGGCGGATCAAGCGACTGCAAAGGATTTGCTCAACGGAGATGTACTCATTCTAGGTTCAGGGACATGGAATATGGGCGGAGTCGAGGGACAGCTCAATATGCACATGCATCGATTGCTTTTTGAACAAGCCGCGCATATTAATCTCAATGGAAAAAACGTCGCATTGATCAGCTTGGGCGATGACCGTTACTACTTTACGACCCGCTGTACAGAGGGTTTCATGCGCTTCCTGAAAGAACATAATGGCAAGTCTCTTCCGCCGCCCCTCATCATCGTCAATGAGCCATACGGACAAGAGGAGCGCATTCAGAAATGGGGTGAAAAACTCGTGAACAAGCTTACTGTAGCAACCCCATAGTCCGTTCCATATTTCGTATTTTCTCTCTGCGAAGCGTATAGTTCGCACCTTCACCCCCAGCTCCATGTCCTACGTTTTCCAAGTCGTGACAGCCTTCTCAGTACTGACCGTACTCGGCCAAGCGATTGTACTCGTTCTCGCCGCCGCCCTCCTCGCAGAGAAAATCGGCGGGAAACCTTCCTTTGCACTGACGCGGTGGGTGTCGTCGCACGGACTTCTCCTCATGCTTATCGTCGCAGCATTGGCAACAGGCGGCAGCCTCTTTTTCTCGGACATCGCGGGGTGGACTCCTTGCAAGCTCTGTTGGCTTCAGCGGATCTTCATGTATCCGCAGGTTTTGCTTCTGGCTCTTGCCCTTTGGAAACGAGACCGTGGCATGGCTCCCTACATCCTGCTGCTTTCGATGATTGGGCTTGTCATTGCAATAGGACACTATGCTGAGCAAATCCAGGCAGTGTTGACCCCTCTCGATCCAACAGTGCCCTGCGATACAACTGGCGTATCGTGCGCCAAAACTCCTATCTTTCAGTTTGGCTATATTACGATTCCGGTGATGGCAGCCACGGCTTTTTTGCTCAATATTTGTGGCTCCATTTCGATGATGCGTTCCAAAGCCTGAAGACTGCTAATCGTGGAATGTACACATGTCATCAAGGGGCTTCCGCTCATGTCCGTTGTGCCCTTTTTCTTCTCCCTTCTTGTAGTGACCGAGCATCAATCCGCCGATGACAATTTCATACATCGGAAGCTTCAGAAGCTCATGCACGTTTCCGCGAGCGAGTGACACCCAGCAACTGCCAATATCCATCGCCGTGGCCCCCAGCATCATATTCGACATCGCGCCCATGCACGAGTATTCAAGCTCCTTTTCGTTCCACAACGTCTCTTTTGCTTCATGGATCAGTGATCGATTTGCGGTCACGACGATAAAAGCGCCCGCTCCTTCCACGAAGTCGCCGTAGTAGCTTGTCTCGGTTAGCTTGTGGCAAAGATTTTTATTGAAGATCACATGGAAGTGCCATGGCTGGAGATTTTCGACGCTCGGCGCAAGACGGGCAAGCTCCAGCAGTTTCATGACATCTTCCTTCGAAACGGGCTTGTCATCGAAGTAACGAATACTGCGGCGGTTCTGGCAAAGTGATTTGAAGTCTTCATAGGTCATAGTGCTGCATTGTAACTCATACAAAAATTTTATTATATAGAAGAATCTATGCAGCGACCGACTGAAGACTATTGAGATCAAGCATTCTAGACTCTCGTCAGCGCTAGAAGGAGCCACGTTATCAAAATCTCTTAGTTCGCTCCTGCGGCTTTCAAGTACGACTTGAAGAATTCCTTGCAACCGACATCACCCTCCGTCGTCGCCCCGTGTCCACAGCCATCAGGTGCGGGATCGGCTTTGCCACAGAGCACTCCATGGCAATGGTAATAAGCACACTCATCCGGCTTCGACAAATGAATATTCGTCGGGAAAGCCCTCTGTCGTGCCTCATTCTCTTTTTGAATCTTGCTCAGGCGCGCCGCAATCTGTGCCTGGACATCGCTCAGCTCCGCCTCCAATGCGGCTTTCTCTGCCTGCTTTCTGCTCAGGAGATTTTGGTAGAACTCCAGATCTGATTCAATCGCCACCTTCCGCTCGGCACGGAGAGCATTCAGCGCGCCTTCAAACTGCGTTTTCGTGGCTTCGGGCGGAATATATGTATCTACATCCTGGAGGTCGCGCTGGAGTGGTTTCATTCGGTCGTTTACATTATTGATGCTGTCCTGCACCGCCTGAATTTCCACCACAAGACCTGCCGCTTGTTTGCGAAGAATAAACAGCTCTGTATCCAAATTGGCATCCAACTGCTGGCAGTTTGCAATTTCCACAGGAGTGGTTCCCCCTCCCTCTCCAGACTCGGTCACATCCCCTCCTCCGGGAAGTTCGGTGAATGGAAAGACATACTATCTCGGCAATCGGAAACTTATGGAAATGCGGAAGATCGTACTGGGAGATACCGAGCAGAAACTGGAACGCTTAGAGGAGGAAGGGAAGACAGCCATGCTTCTTTCCGATTCACATACAGTCCTTGGCATCATCGCAGTTGCCGATACCCTCAAAGACACATCCAAAGAAGCGACCGATCAACTGAAGAGTATGGGCATTGAGGTCTATATGATCACTGGAGATAACAGACGAACAGCCGCAGCAATTGCAAAAAGTGTCGGCATCACAAACGTGCTTGCAGAAGTTTTGCCCGAACAAAAAGCGAATGAAGTAAAAAAGCTGCAAGAACAAGGCAGGAAAGTCGCCATGGTGGGTGATGGAATCAACGATAGTCCGGCTCTTGCCCAGGCCGATCTGGGAATCGCCATGGGGAGCGGAACGGACATCGCCATGGAGACCGGAGGCATCGTGCTTGTGAAGAATGATCTGCGGGATGTCGTCACCGCGATGAAGCTGAGTCGTGCCACGGTGAACAAAATTCACCAAAATATGTTCTTCGCCCTCTTCTTCAATGTCATTGGGATTCCCATCGCCGCCAGAGCCTTCATGCACTGGGATCTCATCCTGCGCCCGGAACTTGCGGGCCTTGCGATGGCATTCAGTTCCGTATCGGTCGTGACGAATTCATTGCTCTTAAAACGTTTTCATCCCAATCGAAGAAACTTGATCTCCGATATCGCTCCATGGATGATGATTATCGGATTCACCGCTGTCTTTTTTCTGTTCGCCAAAATGAGCGCTTAATTTTTTCCTCCGACTTGCCATGAATCATCTCTCAATGACGCTCCTTGTTATCGGATCACTTTCGCTGACCGCTTGTGCTTCCACAACTTCGGAGCACTCCATGAACGCAGGCGATCATACGATGGGCAGCAATCAGTCTGCAAATAATCATCTGGCACCAAAGGGAGAACGCGATCTGACACTTCAGGAAGAACCGGGTTCTTCGCAGACAGATATCGCCTTTTCCATCCGGGAGAATGAAAAGATCTTCGCGGATTTTGGCTTGAGCCACACAAAAGAGATGCACTTCATTGTTGTGCGCGATGACCTGCAGCATTTTCAACATCTTCATCCGACGCGCGATGCACAGGGAATTTGGCATGTGGATTTCAAGCCCGAAGCAGGAGGAACGTATTGGCTCTATGCAGACTTCGTAGATACGGATAATGGCACATATACCATCCCCTATGAGAAGAACTTTACAGGGGAAAAGGGACAATATGGCCTCGTAGAAAACTTTGAGCAGATGAAGACGATTGATGGATATGCAATCGCATTGAAGTCATCCACGACCGGAAAAGATATTTCATTTGCGTACACCGTTACTGATGCACAAGGCAATCGCGTAGAACTGGAGGAATACCTGGGAGCCAAAGGTCACAGTGTTCTTCTCTCGCCTTCCAAAGATTTCATTCATACGCATCCCTCGGATCAGAGCGATGCACCTGTCTTCACAACTGCACTCCCCCCGCATCGTTTCTACCGTATCTTCACGCAATTTCAGATACAGGGAAAAGTAGTGACGGTAAATTTTGATTGGCAGCAATGATTGCCCTCATCGGTTCTTTATACATTTACCTCGCTGAAAAATTTGATATTTTCAGCAACTGCATTTCTGCGATCCATTATTAACCTTCCGCTGCAAATATCCACATCGCCGCTTCTTCGCGCGTGAGATTTTTCTCGGCTTGAAAACGCACGTTCGGATCAAGGATGCCGATGTTCACTCCTTCCGCAACGAACGGATAAAACCACGCACTCGGCCGCACATCGGATGGCATTTCACTACTTTTGCGCAACTTGCTCGTAAATGCTCTCACGACGATTTTAATTGCTTCCGCATGATTGACGTTCTGTCGGGGACGGAACGTGCCGTCTGCATATCCATCAATCCAGCCCAGGCGTTTGGCGGCACAGACGTAGCTCGCAAACCATTGATCTCCCACGTCGCTAAAACAGTTTGCTTCTTCCTGCGCTTCCAGCGGCTGAAATCCCGCCACCAGCATCTTGATCAATTCCGCGCGATTGATGCCGTCGTCGGGACGGAACGTTCCATCCGGATATCCTCCGATGATGCGGCGCTCGAAGAGCGAAAGGATCGCTGCGTATCCGGGTCTCCAGAACGGAACATCGGGAAAAATGGCGCGCGCGGATGAGCGACTGGAGGAAGAACTGCGTGAAGATGAAAGGCTCGCAACACTCGAGCTACTGCTGCGTGCTGTCCCGACGCACGCGTCGCCCATGGCATTGATGGAATAGCCGGCACTGCATTTGCATGCGCCGTTGTCGGCGGGCTCTCCTCCTTCGCCCAAACTCGCTTTGCAGTCGTCATCCGTCGCAATCGCCGTGCTGCGCGCGGGATCAAAATGATTATTCGGATCACCGTATCTGAATCCCGACGAAGAAACCGCGCCCTGCGGTATGTAGCCGAAATCGGAATCATTGGCGTAGAGCAAGCCCTTCAGAATGACCGATGTTGGCACAAAAAAACCGGACACATACTTTCCATCGGAATCAATACTCTTTGCGACGGCAACGCCCACGACTTCGGATCCTTTGATCACGGGACCGCCGGAATTGCCGAAATCCAGATGCGCATCGGTGCGGATCCATCCGTCTTCCGTCGTGCCAGTCACCGAGCCCGAGACCGTGCTGATGTGGAGCGACTGCGCGGTGGATCCTCTGTACGGATATCCGACCACCAAAATTGCATCTCCCTTCACCGGATCTTTAGCGGCAAAGCGAATGGTTTGGTGACTGCAAGGAACATAGACGCGCATGTAGGCGACGTCATCGTCCAAATTTATTTTGACATCGGTTTTGGTGATGCTTCTGCCGCAGTCGAGATCGGCCATATCATCCGCGCCCGTTGCAAAGACCCGATACCAATCCCCTCCTTCGATCACATGTTTGTTAGTGACGACAATTCCTTCATCCACATAAAACCCGGTTCCCCAGCCAAGAAACGTGTTATCACGCGAGTAATTTGCAATAAAAACCGTCGACGCCTTTGTCTGTGCCTGATCTCCCGATGCCGCAAGTGCGAAAACAGGAAGAGTAACAAGAAGGATGGCCGTGAGTTTTTGCAGATATTGCATCAGTACACATCATAGCATCAGACACCGAATGAAAGTGTTTTTTAGCATTGAAAACCCTTGGCTTGCGTGCAAAACATGCCGTCGATTTAGCATTTTAATTCCGAAGCCGTATCCTATCGATAGGAAAAAATCTCCGGCGCACTAATTGCGCGCCGGAGAAATAATACTTAAAATTATCGAATAGAACCGAAACTTGCTGAAGCCTTATTGGTCCTGTCCGCTTTCAGGCGATACACCATTTCTGCCATTTCTCCGCGCGTCAGTATTTGATCAAAACGCTTGATGGAGGGTGGAATGGCGCGCAACTCAGCAAGACGCTGCACATAGGGCCTGTACCAGAATTCTCCACTCTCCTCAGTCTTGAGATCGAAGGAAAAAACATTGCCGATGATTTTGGCAGCTTCCACAAAATTGATGGAACTGCCAGGACGGTACCTGCCGTCCAAATAACCATTGATGATGTCATTCATTTTGGCAAAGCACACTTCGGTGGCGTACCACGCCTCCCGGGAAACATCGGAAAAGAAAACAGTTTTTGTGGAGTCAGGCACATTCATTTTCACGCAGTCAGCCATGCCATTGGTATCCAAGATGAAAGGATTCACGATGAATTTCACAAATTCCGCGCGGTTGATGCGCGTCGTAGGCCTGAATGTTCCATCTAAGTATCCCTTCAGCACATTGTGCGTACGGAGATATTCAACGCTTTCAAATTGCGGACTGTTTGACGGAACATCCGTGAACGGCTGCTGGGAAAAAGACGAGTCTGCAGCAAAGGCTGCGCCGGCACTAAAAACAGAGCCGATGGCGAAGAATAGAAAATATCTCTTCATAAAATGGTGGTGGAGAATAGAAAATTTAATCAAATCAGATAGAGAATGTCTACTTTTCCATCTTGCCATTGTTTTTTTCTGCTTAGATCAATGTCATGAAAAAATTCAGAGTGCGACGGCATCTTCGACAACGCCGTAGAACTTCTTGGCATAGCGCCAAGGTTTTGTATTTCAAAAGGATCCCGCGAACCGTTCCCTTCGTCGTTCATGGAACGCGAAGTCATATCAGAAGCAGACGCCGTACGAGTATGTACTTGTTCGTGCGTTTCCCGAGGAGTCATTGCTGCCGACGTTACCAGAGGAATTACCAGAGGTGGCGGAATGACTGAACGTCATACTTGAACTGACCAAGGTGCCGTTGATGCGCGTATCGGCTGGTTCATTGGTATTCCAGGTGACTCTAAAGGAAGAGCAAGTGAGGGACGTGACACTCACGCCGGAAATGACCGGAGCCGTCACATCATATCCAGCGGTAAAGGTGAAATTGGAGGAGAGACCGAGATTGCCAGTGGCATCCCTGCTCAGAACGCGATAGTTATAGAGATTTCCAGTCGTCAAGCCAGTCAGAGGCATCGTGTGACTCGTGACAAGATTGGTAACCAATGCCGACAAGCTTCCATAGGAAGTGGTCAGTCCGTACTCCACCTGCGTATCAGACGCTTCACCGCTTGTATTCCACGTAATCGTATGAGAGGTGTTATCGACTTTGTACTGCGTGACAGAAGTGATAACCGGCGGTGTGGTGTCGGCGCAGGTAAAGACTTGATTGGTCGAGACTGCCAGGTTTCCGGCACGATCCTTGCTCTTGACAAGGTACTGATAGGTCGAGTTATAGGTTAAACCGCTTACGACAGCAGAGTGGCTGGTTACCATCGAAGAATTCAGAGTTGTGCTGGAGCCATAGCTCGTCGTCAGGCCATATTCCACCTGCGTATCAGATACCTCATCCGTAGACCATGTGATAGTGGAGCTCGTACCATTGGCGGGGCATCCATTAGAAGCGATGGCAGAGAGCGTTGGCACGGTCGTGTCGATGGTGACAGAGAGAGCGCTGGATGTATTGCTGACACCGCCACCTGTATCTGCTTGCCTCGCAGTCATGCTGCGCACGCCCGTCGAGAGCGTGGAAACAGTCACTGTGTAATTTCCTGCACCATCGACAATTGCCGACCCGACGGCGATTGCACTGCTATAAATAGTTACGGTATTGCCAGCAGTCGCGGTACCCGTGAAAGTCGGGGCCGTGTTCGAGGTGATATTATCAGTGGTCGACGTGCCGGTATCCGATGCCGCGATCAAATCAGGGGTGGACGGAGTAGTAGGCACATTAATGGTAATGCTGAGAGCACTGGAGCTAGCACTTTGATTCCCCGCAGTGCCAGTTGCGCGCGACGTGATAGTGTGCGAACCACTTGAGAGAGCAGAGACCGTCACGGAATAATTTCCTGCACCATCCGCAGTGGCCGACCCCCTTGCAACGCCGCCGTCATAGATGGTTACCGTGCTTCCTATCTCTACTGTGCCCACAAAGGTCGGTGTCGAGATCGAGGTAATATTGTCCGTGTTTGAAGCACCGTTATCGGACGCATCTGTCATATCCGGCGTTGAGGGGGCGGCAGGTAGAGAGGTATCGATGGCGATAGAAAGCGCACTCGAAGCAATACCCGTATTGCCGGCAATGTCCGTCGCCTTTGCAGTAATGCTATGCGTTGCGTCGGTAAGAACACTTGTTGTGATCGTGTATGTACCGCCAGTCGCAACGCCCGAGC
>Ga0163152_10004410_pt1 | contig 17445 bp, 18 predicted proteins | sample OliLakLV19MP8IB2_FD_148635 | JGI IMG/M metagenome (GOLD analysis project Ga0163152, IMG submission 148635) | Freshwater microbial mat bacterial communities from Lake Vanda, McMurdo Dry Valleys, Antarctica - Oligotrophic Lake LV.19.MP8.IB-2 | ecosystem: Environmental > Aquatic > Freshwater >... | reverse complement strand
TATTCTCTCGCCCCTTGCGCAGTGGTACGCGCAGTGGTACGTACAACGAGGCGCCCGTAGCTCAGCTGGATAGAGTACTGCCCTCCGAAGGCAGGGGTCACTGGTTCGACTCCAGTCGGGCGCGCCAATAAATCAATAGGTTACAGAGAAAGTCAATTCTGTACGGACTCTAGTACGGAAATTCGCTCTGAAAATCGCATGCGAACCCCGCCTGAACGGGGTCCGGAGTCGCACTTTCCCGGCGGGCCAGGGGTAAGCCCCCCCCCCGGGATCGGCCTCGACCGCGGTTGCTATACCCCTCTCCAGTGCCGAAGCCCGAAATCTGAGCCCCCCATCGGGGCTTCCCAGGATGGAAAGGTACGGTAGTATCCGCACCATTCTGTCCAGGCGCGGGACGAGGGCCTTGCGAATAAGAGACTTGTGGTGATAGTCCGCGGTAAGAAGTCGGCTGCAGCCGCCGCTGCGGTGGCGCCCTCCCGCGATGGGCTTCCCAGCTTTGACCGCCCCCCCGTAACTGAAGTCGTGTGCGGCTTTGTTTTCGAGCCATTGCAGGGCTTCCTTCTCCCTCACGCTGGCGTGTACTGGGAAGCGATTCGTCGCGAGTTTCCGGAATGTGCGCACGCCGCGCCCCTTGGGATTGACGGGTCTCCTGGCTGGCAGGATGAGGCTACAGGGCTGCCGTTGCCTCGGCTGTGGTTCATTTCCGAGGACAAGCGAGAACTGCTTCAGCTACAGGGGGACTGCTTCTACTTCAATTGGAGGCGGAGAGACGAGCACGATGTGTACCCCCGGTTTTCGGCTGTGTTCGATGGATTCAAGCAACAGTTAGCGGTTTTTCTTCGGTTTCTGGAAGAACAGAAGCTCCCGGCGCCTGTCATAACAGGATGCGACCTCACTTACGTGAATCATATTCCGCAAGATGTTGGATGGAATTCTGTCGAAGACCTTTCAGCGGTGTTTCGCGATTTTCGGTGGGAATCGGATACCTCCAGATTTCTTCCAACCCCCAGGGCGGTCTCTTGGAGTAATCAGTTCGTCATCCCGGAAGGCGGCATTCTCACTTCGAACGGCAGCATCGTAAAACGAGTACGGGACCAATTACCTGTAGTGAAATTCGAAATGCAAGCCAAGGTAAAGACTAATGGCGGGGCACCGGACGCCCATCTGGGGTGGTTCGACGTGGCACACAAATGGATCGTGAACGGATTCGTAGACCTTACTCGTTCTGAGATCCAACAAAAGGCATGGAGGCGCAATGGGTGACAGATTCCATTCCCAATCCACTCAGTTGCCTGGGAGAGCTTTCGGAAGCGTGAAAGGATTCACTACGCCTTCCACGCTTTTCGACGAAGTTGTCGTCGCTCAACCGCCGCTGCCAGAAGCGGCGCCCATCACGGTCAGCGTAACGTCATCGACGAGTCTGGGATCCGTTCAGGAAGAACGCATATTCACGTGGGTGGAGCTCGACTCCTCCTTCGTTCATCCAACTAATATTTGGGCCAATTCATATTCGCCCGTCTTCCCTCCCGTCTCTCATACCCCTTATCCCCACCGGGACGCGTTGATCGTAATGAACACTCATTACATGCGCCAACGAGCGGTTGGGCCGCGATACGTGGCGACGGCACCAACCGCATTTTCCAACGTTGAATCGGTGCGCGTGCTCGGTAGTCACAATGTATTGCCTAGATTAACGCGGTACTTGGGCACTTTCTTTCGCCCAGCCTATGGACAAGCGCTCGCCACAAGAATCGACCAACTCGCAGCCATGGCAAAGGAAGAGCCAGACGTCGAGCAGCCGTCAAGCGACTCGCTTGCGAGCTTGATTGCATTTCTCGAAAACAATCCGACGGTCAAACGGCCGAAACTTTCAATTGGCCCCATGGGAGAGTTTTGCGCTTTTTGGCGGGCTGACGGTGCAGGAGAGTTTTCTACTCGATTCCTGCCCAACGGATCAGTTCGCTACTTGGTGAAGGTGCCGAATAGTCGAAATCCAAACGGCGTAGATCGGGTCTCTGGGGACACAACTTCTGACCGACTTTTCGACTCGGCAGCCATAGAAAAAATGACCTGGGTTCTTAGCGACTAGTCACTATGGGTCCGGCGATCGCCGATACTGAAGAAGTCATTCGCTATTGCAGCCCGATGTCATTTGATGACGACGGGCGGTGTGCTGCGGCGTTTTGGCTCAAGACCGAAAAGAACGAAGAGTATTTGTCAGTATTTTGGCTCGGGTGTCAGGTCATATCGGGAGAAGACCGCGCGAGTCGAATCGCAAGCTGCAGAGCGGCCGTCGCTGCCGCGGGCGCTTTGCGACCGGCAGCAACCGGAAAATACGCGGTACTGAGTGTTGGACGATCGCGCAGCGAAGTGAACCGAGTTGTTCAACGCTGGATACCGTTCACCGAAGAAGCGGCCGGCTTTCCGCCTTTTCACGCTGGAATTCACGATACAGCCACTGACGAACTCATCGTCGCAGATGTTTTGCAGGGGTCAATCGAAGCACTCGTTCCTGCCAAATAGTGTCGTCCTTCTATAGCTATGGAACAAGTTTCTGCATCGGAACTCGCTGCCATGCTGGAGCGCGGCGAACTGTCCGTGAGCGTATTTTATCGCCGACAAAGCCTGATCGCAGTTGCTGAACTGGCTGCAGCGGCCAAGGGTCACACGCCCATATCGCGCGCGCGGCTACAGCAATTTCTGTCGATTCTCAGGGTGGAGGAGAACAACGACGGGGGGTTGAAGTGACTGGCCAAATTCTCTGCGAAGTCGTTATGTTTGCGATGCTCGCGCGCCACCCGTAAGGCGCTCTACTCGCCGGGGGCCACGGTATCGCTTATTCGTCGGGATCACGCGACGAGCCATCCCGGTCGCTACACTGATGGCATGAGTCACCCGCTGGGGTCCCAACCTCAGGGCGTTCTACCCGGTAGCACGCCGGATGAAGTCCTGAACCCGCCGAAGGGGCTGTGCCAATCCTGCGAGGGCTGGAAGCCGGAATTCATGACTACCCACGCAGCAACTTGTAGGTTCGGCTTCCGGCCTCGCGTTGATGGCAGTTGCCGCTTCTATCGGCGCGAGCCAGGCTCCGACGACGAGTGACACAGCCGTGCCCCACGCCTGATAGCCTTCTGCCATGTCGCCCTCCGAAAGCAGTCTCCGGTTCTCTGAAGCCGTACCCATCGAGCGCGCCCAGATCCTGCTCAAGCCGAAGTCGTTTGACGAAATAGCGGACGAGCTCGCTCACGTCGCAAGTATCCCTGGGGCCTTACGCTACATCGACAAAGAGCGATCCGACACCACGGCAGGCGCATGGCGCCCGTTCTGGCACTTGACCGCTGAGGATGGCCCAGCCGAGCAGTTCTTTAATGGCACCTTCGGGTACAGAGCCGCGTTCGCCATTTCGACGGCCGAAGGTGAACGGATAAATAGGCTCCTCATGGATAAGTTGACGCTGCGCCTACTCGCGACTGCCGAGGCGCGAGCAAACAGCCCTATAGCCCAATCATTGCAACACGAGTGGGCGAAGGTTTGGATCTGGCAGAAGAAAGGACAATTTCACGAATCGTTTGAGCCGACTGAACCGGAGATTCTCGTACCTCGATGGTTGGCCAATCGCGACAAAGCCATTAAGCGAGGCTGGAAGACATGCGAGGTTGATCGCGATACTCGGCCACTCGATTGCAAGGCTATCTGGGGAGTCCGCTTGCATGGACCGATCAAGGTGCTGGAAATAATGGGCTCATGGGTTGACGACAGCGGCCGAGCCGTCTTGCCAACATTGGAAAAGCAGGGCCGATCCAAGGACCTTTGCGAGTTCGGTTATGCGTAACTAACCCGACAAGCACGTGTAAGTCCCCGCATCCCGAGAGGTGTCGAGACGTGAAAAAACTTTTCGATTTCGTGCCAGACGTGGAAACCCTGCTGTCCATGGAACCCGCGGAGGTGGCAGGTATCGCAATGGAACAACTTCTCGACGCGGTGAAGAATGGCGAGCGCAACATGATGCATCGCTCCGCCTTTTGCAGGCAGACCCAAGGCATTGAGTTAGCCCACGGGATTCAGGAACGAATTTCGAACATCCTCGCAGAGGCGCTTAGCTGGGCAGATGCGCACGGATTGATTGCTGCAAGCCCGGACGCCTCGGCGCAAGGTTGGTTTTTCATCACGCGCTTGGGTTATGAAATTGGCGGTCGCGATGGACTCAAGGCATTTCGAAAGGCCGGCGAATTGCCGCGCGATCGTCTGCATCCCGCGATTGCGGAGCGCTGCCACGCGCAGTACATTCGAAGCGAGTTCGATTCGGCGGTGTTCGAGGCTTACAAGACGCTCGAAGTGGCTATCCGGACCGCAGCAAAACTACCGGCAGACCTTGTTGGAGTGAAACTTGCGCGTAGAGCGTTCGCCCCTACCGACGGCGCTCTGACGGACAAAACGGCCGAAGGTGGAGAGCAGCAGGCTCTTTGCGACCTCATGGCAGGCGCGCTCGGCAGCTACAAGAACCCGCATAGCCACAGACGAATAGCTGTGACAGCGGAGGAAGCGAACGAGATGATCGTATTGGCGAGCCACCTGCTTCGGATCGTCGACGCGCGCGGTTAGTCGCAAGTCGCCATGCTGGAGCCATCCCCGGCCTGTCGGATGATGCGCCAGCGAATGGGGTGGACTCGTCGGAAGTCTTCGATGCGCTGTCGCGTGCATCCCAAAGCATCCTCCAGGGGCCAGGTATCTACCGATGGGTAAGTGACCTCTTAGAGGAAGCGCTCTTCTGGCATAAGAAGCATCCTTTCGTATTGCGCGGACCGGACGAGGGATAGACGATCCCGCGGTTCGGCGTTCACCGTGAGTATCGAGAAGAATCCAAAAACACGGTAAAACGCTTATTGCGGATTTTCCTCAACCAGCGCCACGCGCTGCAACGCACTAGGGAGACGACGTGTCCCGACTCACCGACCTGATCGCCCAGGCAAGGGCCAAGGACGCCCAAATGGCGGCCGATCTGGAGCGGGAGTTCAAGGCGTTGTCTTCTCGCCTGCCCTTCGGCCTGAACTTCGAGCGCCACCGTCCGGAAGCGGTGGAACTGCCTCTGCGTCGCATCCGCAAGGGTGACAAGGTACGAGTGCTGCCTGAGCGGGGCTCGATAAAGAAAGGCGATCAGCGGCTATGGCTGGTCAAGAAGATCAGCAAGGATGGCGATCGCAAGATAGCCGAACTGGAATTACCGGGCGCTACGGAGCCGCAGTCCCAGACTGTGCCACTGGACGATCTGGTCGTCATCGCCGAGTTCAGGGACACCATCTACCCGGGGCTGGTCAGCACCGGCAAAGTCATGCGCGGCGGCGACAAGCCTTGCCACACCGTCATCAACGGCGAGAACTATCACGTCCTGAAAGCGTTGACTTACACGCACCGTGGCAAGGTGGATGCCATTTACATTGACCCGCCGTACAACACGGGCGCGAAGGATTGGAAATACAACAACGATTATGTCGAGGGGGATGACCTCTACCGTCACAGCAAGTGGCTGGCAATGATGGAGCGGCGTTTGCTGATCGCCCGGGAGTTGCTGGATCCCGCTGATTCGGTCTTGATCGTCACGATCGACGAGAAGGAATATCTGCGGCTTGGGTTGCTGCTGGAGCAGACGTTTCCGGAAGGCAGCGTTCAGATGATCAGCAGCGTGATCAACCCGAAAGGAACCGCGCGCGCGAACGAGTTCTCTCGAATCGACGAATACATTTACTTTGTGACTCTCGGCAATGCGAAGTTGACGCGCTGGAGCCGCGATATGCTCACCGAGCGTGACTATTCACAGGATGAAGATGTCCGATGGCGCGGCCTTGCGCGCACGGGACGGAAGGGACTGCGCCCACATAATCCAGGGTCGTGGTATCCGATTTTCATAAAGGCTAATGGTTCGGGAATTCATTCGGTGGGTGAGACGGTTCCTTTGGGAAGCATTGATCCATCTGGCTCGCCGAGAGGCACGATTGCAGTTTGGCCTCCATCCAGCGATGGGCAGCAATACAGTTGGTCTGTGGTTCCAGCAACCCTTCGAGAATTGATGTCTCGCGGTGCGGTTCGGATTGGTCGCGTGGACTTGGCGCGTAATTCGGTGCCGATTTATTACCTTTCCTTCAATCAGCTTCAATTGATTGAAGATGGTGCCATTGAGGTCACAGGTCGTGATCCGGACGGCTCGCTACAAATCGCATTTGTCGAGGGAAGCCGCTCTACGGCTCCTAAGACAGTATGGAATATGACCTCCCATGATGCCGGGAGTCATGGGACAAACATCATACGAGCACTCTTGCCCGGGAGACGCTTTCCGTTTCCGAAATCACTGTACGCCGTGGAGGACGCTCTACGCTTTTTCGTGAAAGACAAGCCGCAAGCAATTATTCTAGATTTCTTCGCAGGCTCTGGAACCACCGGGCATGCCGCAATGCGATTAAATCATCAGGATGGCGGCAGGCGACAGTGCATCTGCGTTACCAATAACGAGGTAGCAGCAGACGAGCAAAAAACGCTTCGTGAGCGGAGGATACGGTCTGGCGATACTGAGTGGGAAAAGCTCGGCATCTGCGACAACATCACCAAGCCTCGAGTGCAAGCAGCGATCACCGGCAAGACGCCGGACGGGAAACCGATTCAGGGCGAATACAAGTTCGTCGACGAATTCCCGATGTCTGAGGGCTTCGAAGAGAACGCTGAATTCTTTACTCTGACCTACGAATCGCCAATTGCCGTTAGCCATCACATTGCGTTTGCATGCATCGCACCCATGCTATGGCTGCGCGCAGGCAGCCGAGGGCGGCGCATCGAGAAGTTTCCAGCAAAGGGTTGGGAGGTGGCGGATGCCTACGGACTGCTCATTGAGTTGGACTGCGCGACGGACTTTCTCAAGGCGGCGGGGAAGGCCAAGGCCCTGCGCGTCGCCTACATCGTCACAGACGATGAGCGCCGCTTCCAGGCGCTCGCCCGCCGACTACCGGAAGGCGTGGAAGCGATACGGCTCTACGAGTCGTACCTGACGAATTTCAGCTTCTCCAACGAGGACTGAGGTATGAAGTTCACCCTCAAGGACTACCAGGACGAAGCAGTTCGGGACGTGCTGGTCAATCTGGGCAAGGCGCGCAAGCACTGGCGCGAGGACAAGGACAAACAAGCGTTTTCGTTGACCGCCGCGACGGGCGCGGGCAAGACTGTGATGGCAGCGGCGGTGTTCGAGGCGTTGTTTCACGGCGACGACAACTACGAATTTGATGCGGACACAGGCGCAGTCGTGATCTGGTTCAGTGACGATCCGTCATTGAATGAGCAGACCCGCTTCCGCCTAATGGAGTCGTCCGACCGGCTGCGGCACACCGATCTGGTGGTGTTGGAGAACACATTCAACCGCAAACGCTTTGAGGCCGGGAAGATTTACTTCCTTAACACCCAGAAGCTCGGCAAGAAGAGCCTATTGGTGCGGGGCTTCGAAGGCGACGAGACCGGCGGAATGTTCCCTGAAACTCGGCCCGACCTGCGCGCGCATACGATCTGGGACACGATCCGCAACACCATCGAAGACCCGAAACTGACCCTGTATCTGGTACTGGACGAGGCGCATCGCGGCATGGGCAACTCCGGTACAGCCGCGCAGAACGAAAGGACAACGCTCGTCAAACGGCTGATCAACGGCGAAAAGAGTGTGCCCGGGATTCCCGTGGTATTGGGCATCTCGGCTACCGTCGAGCGATTCAACAAGGCTATGGAAGTGGCGCAGGGGCGGACCCGTCTTCCGGACATCAAAGTGGACGCGGCGCGAGTGCAGGATTCCGGCCTTCTGAAGGACACAATCGTCCTGGACATCCCAGACAAGGCGGGCAAGTTCGATACCGTGCTGGTGCGCCGTGCCACCGACAAATTGCGGGAGTCCACCCACGAATGGGCGGCATACGCTAAGCAGCAGGAAAACGCAGAAACCGTGCTGCCGCTGATGGTGCTGCAAGTGCCAAACACGCCCAACCCCAACGACATCGGCGCCGCGCTGGATACGATTTTCAAGCAGTGGCCGGACCTGCCCGAGACTTCCGTTGCACACGTGTTCGGAGACCACACGACACAGAAGTTCGCGAAGTATTCGGTGCCGTACATCTCGCCAGAGCGCGTGCAGGACGAAACGCAGGTGCGCGTACTGCTCGCAAAAGACGCAATCAGTACGGGCTGGGATTGCCCGCGCGCCGAGGTGATGGTGTCATTCCGCCCTGCCGTGGATCGCACCCATATCACGCAACTGCTCGGGCGCATGGTACGCACACCGCTCGCGCGGCGCATTCCCGGCAACGACCGGCTTAACGCGGTGGATTGCCTGCTGCCGTTTTTCGACAAGGACACTGTCGACGAGGTGGTGAAAGCGTTGCGCGAAGGCAGCGCCGATACGCCGACGTTCGGGCGCGTGCTGATCAACGCGAAGGAAATGAAGCCCAACCCGGCCGTGACGGCAGCGGTCTGGGAGAAATTTGCGTCGCTGCCCTCGCAGACACGGCCGCAACGCGGCGCCAAGCCGCCGATTCGACTGACGGCGCTGGCGCACGAACTGGCGTGGGACAAATTGCTCCCCGACGCGGGGCAAAAGGCCCATGCGGCCATGCACGTGGTGCTGGATGCGTTTCTTGCCGGGCGCGGCGAGGAGTTCGCCGTTCAGCGCGACAAAGTGATGACGGTAGAGGGGCGCACGATCGAGGCCGATCTACGCAGCGGCGAGACCCGCGACAAGATGTTCCAAACCGAGGCTGACTATGTCGTGGTCAACGACGCCTACCGGCGCGCAGCGCGCATCCTCAGCCCGGACATCGCCCGCACTTACACCGAAGCCTTGGCAAAGCGCAAGCCCGAGGCCGAGGACGACCTCGAGGGCGCCTTGATCGAGGCGCGCGAGGACATTGCTGCGCTGGGCATGATGGAGAACCTGCAGTTGTTCTTCGATGCGGAAGCGACAAAGGTGTCCGACGAGTGGCTGGCGAAGTACCGCGACCAGATCAAGCGGTTGCCTGACGACCGGCAGGAGGTCTATCGCCAGATCAGCGCGTTGAGCCGGGAGCCGCAGGACGTCGACCTGGCGCGGCCTGTGTCGTGGATGGAGGCCACAGTGGCGCGAGAGAAGGACGGCACGGAAACCAAAGTGCCGACCTATACAAACCATCTGCTATGCGATGACCATGGCGTGTATCCGGTCGAATTGAGGGATTGGGAGAAATCGGTGCTGAAGGCCGAAACACAGCGAGATAGCTTCAAATTCTGGTATCGAAACCCCGATCGACCCACACAGGATTCGCTGGGCATTGCCTATGTAGAGGACGATGACACGAAGATCGTGCGCCCTGATTTTCTGTTCTTCGTGGAATTGCCGGACGGAGCGGTTGCGGTGGACATTGTCGACCCACACGGCTTCCACCTGGCCGACGCCTTGCCGAAGTTGCAGGGGCTGGCCCGCTACGCCGAGACCCATTCGCAGATCTATCGGCGTATCGAGGCGGTGGCGGAAGCCGGCGGCAAGCTGCGCGTGCTGGATTTGACCCGTGCCGATGTTCGCCATGCGCTCACGGATGCGCCGAACGCGAAAAGCCTCTATGAAAGTGCATTGGCAGGCGACTATGGTTAAACACGCCGCCATTGCTTACTCGAATGGCTAATTACGAGTCCTTACTCGTCCTGTTCATTACTCACCGTTTGCGCCTGATGGTGTCGCGATCATTTCCGATGGCCTGGCCGCTGTCATCGAGCAGGTTACGGCCTAGTGGCAGGCTGGCGGTCAAGCACCGATAGTCACGCCGAGGTTCGCGGACTTGCCGGCGCCGATTCTTGAACATGCCAAACAGCAAGGCTACGGCTACGACAACGCCAGCGCCGAGGAGCGCAAACCGGCGTTGCTAAGGGCAAGATCTATCTCGTGCAAGAGAACTCCTCCAGTACGGCATCCGTGTAATCCATGAGCCCTAGCTGTGGTTCCTCATCATATGCTGGTACTCCGCCTCTTTTTCGGCCAGTTCCTCGCTTTCCCAGTCGTCCTGCGCTTCCGGGTCCAGAAGGATGTACTCCTTCAGCGCGACTTCCTCCGCCTCGTGTGGGCGATACCCGGTCGCCATCAGGTCGTTGATCCGTTGTTGCGCTGCTTGCCCTGCCCTCATCGTCGCCATCGAGAAGGTCCCGTCCGCCTTCAGGCGGGCCGTCCACTTCGGGAGCCACTGTGCCCAGTGCTTCCGGGCCTTGCTCGCTAGTTCGTGTGCGCCCATTTTTGTTTCCTTCCGATTTTCGGTGGTTTAACCAAAATTGCTATCTCTGGCGCCGCTGAGTTTAGAACGGGCTGCCATACGAGTTTGACTGCCATGGGGCGGTCGTAGATGTTCGCTGCCGCGGCGCGTTCGGCCTTGACGAAATTTGGATCCGTGCGGACAATCCTCTTCGCGCTCCGTGTTGGCATCTTCTCGGGCAATTGTAGCCCTGTGAATCTCTGCCACTCGGGGCGTTTTTAATTTCCGGCGTAGTGCAGCCTCCACCCATATTCGGGGGGGCGTAGCTACTCGGCTTGGGCCATGCTGAGCTGTCTCTCCAAGACCGGAACATCACCCGCAATGTGCGAGTGAGCTGACTGGGACGATTTTATCGAGCGGCGCGGATGGACGCTGCGACCCCTCGGACCGCTCCGTCACGGCGCTTGCGATAAACCCTGCAAGCCCCCGCGCCATCTCTACGCATGCGCGTGTTCGACCACCGTCAGTGCGCATAAAGCCGCCCCCTGACGTTGTCAGGCGTCCGCGGACTCGTGCCATCCGTCCACCACGAAAGACCAAGGGGCTTCGAGATCCGCAAATTCCTCGCGGCCCTCTAGATTGACAAGTGAATTTAACGCTTCCACCATCGGTTGGTCGAATCGCGGCCAGATGGCGGAATAAATCGCCCAGAAGAGAGCCGCGTCGCCGCCGAAAAAGTCCGAGAGCACATTGCGCAATTCACTCCTGAGCGCACCGGTGATCAGTGAAAGCGCGGCCGCAGTGAGACCATCCACGTCCTCGTCGTGCTCATCGCTGAATTCTTCAAGGCCACTCCCGGAGATACGGGAAGCTTCGAAGCCAAGGGCGAATTCCGAGATTCCCAGCCCCTGAATTGCGGCATACGGTTCGAAATGGTTCCAGCCGTTCCCGCTTGCCGCCTCGAATCCGTGTAACCACTCGCAAAGCGTCGCGGCCAGCAGGGCCGCACGCTGCTGACCGAGGCCAGCCCGGCTGGTCGCCTGGATTGCGTCCAGTTCCATGGCGTGGCCGAGCACGGCAAGCCATGTTTCCGCCTTGGCCGAATGGGTGTCAGGCAATATGGGCGCCACGTCAGGCGCTGAGAACGGCCAGTCGAACACGGGGTCTGCTTGCTCAACGCCCGTCCACCAAAACTTCGTCGCGTCGTATTCATGCGGGGGAAAGGCAATCGCGCCGGCGTGTTCCTTGGCGAGCCACCCGGCAATCAAGCGGGCAGCATCCTGTTGCAATTCCACCAGATCCTGTTCCGCATTGACATCGCCGGCCTGACCTTCAATCGACGCCACTGTGGCGGCGGGGAAACCATACGCTTCGATCGCTGCAGCTTCCTTGCTGGCGTCACCCGAGCCCACGAAGACAAAGAGGAAGGCATCGGTTAACCCCATCGCCTTTCGGTACAAGGCACGATTGGCTGCTCGCAGCAGCGCGATCTCCTCCTGTGAGTTCGGTGGAGGCGGAAATACCCCGCCCAGGCGCGCGTAGACCAACACATGCCGAAGGCCGTGAGGCAGTGAGCTGCTTCCGTTCACGCTACGCCTCTAACGCCCGGTCCGGCAAAGCAACTACTTGCTTGGCGGAACGAATTATGCAGAAGATGTCTGCGGACCTCGGCTTGCAAAACAGTGCGTCATTGCTCAATGCAGGCACCTCACTGTCTGGTATGGGGTCTCAATCGCCATCACCCGACCCCAAGAATCCAGCCTTCGACTTCGGCGACGTACGCTGCGGCGGCAAAGTGGGGTTGAGAAACTTTAGAAGCTGACCATCAAAGTCAGACTGGCGCAACCACGCGGCGACGGAATAAGCATCGTGCTGGTCGGCGTTGCGCCCTTCGGCGGCGAAGGCGTGTTTCAAGAGGGCGGGGTACACCTCCACCACGGCCGAGCGGCCCGCCGGGATCTGCCAGCCAACAAACGGCCAGAAGTGCACCTGCACACCCAATTGCCGGCGCAGGTATAGCAGCCACGGAATCCCCGCGTGCGTGGACTTGGCCACCGAACCTCGCTCCGTAGTCTTAGTCACGGTGCTGGGGTCCAGACAGTACGGTTCCAACAGGCCGCGCGATAGAGGATAATTCGCGCTGGCCCTGTGCGTTTGTGGACCCATCCCCGGTCTTGCCTTGATGGTGCGCCAGCGAATGGGGAGGACTTGCCGGAAGTCTTCGATGCGCTGCCGCGCGCATCCCTAAATTACGTTTGCTGACCGCTTTCGACAAAGGGCACGGACCTTGGGCAGGGTCACAAATACCACTACGACTTCGACCGACTGGGCTACTTTGATAGCCGAGGGCGACCCGTTGACGCCGAAAGACTGGAACGAGCAGAAAGAATTGGAGCTGCGCGAGAAGTACGCGCGGGGCGCCGAACGCTGCAAAGAGGCATTTTCCTCAAGTCTCTACTACAAAGCTCGGGGGGAGAAAGACCCGGACTATTGGAGAGGGCTCTTCGGCGGTCGGGTGAACTGGTAACAGCAGGGTTGCTCGCAGGTACGTTCAGCCGCAACACCCCGACTCGGGCCGGCCAAGCGCTTGGCTATGAAAACGATGTGGAAGGTTCGCGCCGCGCCACGTGCAACTTCTGATGAAGGCGTCGCGCAAACGTCCTAGACGTTCGGCGCGCAACCCGCCACGAAGGAAGTGTACAGCCGAACTGGAAACAGACGTTCAAGGAGGCGACTGTGACGCTGGCCGACGAAGCCGAGGCCGCGGTCACACAGCTATTTGGGCATTGGCAAAGCGCGTATGCTTATTCCTGCGGCTCGGAAGTGTCGAGGACGGCGGCGCCAAAATGGCTCCCAATCCATCGCTAACCGGGCCGCCTTCCATTTTCCAGAGACGCAGTTACGGAGTGAGGACCCCACCTTGAGAAATCGTAGCTCCCTGGTCGTCCGCCTCGAAGAGCGCTTGTTTTCAGATTGAGGAATCGAATGCCACTGTTCGACAAGCCCAGCGCCATCGTGGCGTTCGGCAGGAAGAGGCCAGAGCGTCCGGACTTCGTAAGATCGACCGCGGCCCCGCTCCCTCTACAGCCACACGGCACGCCGGCCGGCCCGGCGTCCACAGAGCGTGTCGGCGCGCCACCCTTGGCGCCGCCTCCTGGCCATATCGGAACGTTCACGCCGCCTGCACCCTATCGGGCGTTCACCGTGGTGAAGAAGCAACCGCCGCCAAAGGAGTGAGTCAACGGATGGCCATTGACCCCTCTCGGCCATTCTTCAAGCGGTTGCGCTCGATGCCTGGTCGACTAGCGTGTTGGCATCTACGTGGCCTAATGCGGAAGGGGCGAGCTTGAATTGATGCGAAACGGGTCCAATGTGATCCCCTTCGGACCGCTCCGCGCGCTAATGTCGGAACCGATGCCCGCGGGAGATCGAGCAGCGAATGCAATACAAGGCGATCGCATACGTCGTCTATTCGCTGACGAGCCACTCCACGTCAAGCGCCTCGCGCGCAGGTTGCTCAAGCAGCGTTGGGATACGTTGGCTGCGAAGCTGCGCAAGGGGCCTGCCCAATGATTTTGACTGATGGCATCGTCGTTCACTTCTGCGAGTGGGCCTTTGCCAGCTTGCGCGAGGACGCCTGCGCCTTCTCGATCGCGTCCAGGGCCTCGGTCTCCCTGAGAATCGCGGCCTTGAGTTCTTCATCGGTCAGTTTCGAGAGGTCGTCCTTGCCTTTCGCGCCGTCGAACAGCCCCAAGTGCTCGCCCAGATCTTTCAGGGCCTTTTCCTTCGTGTGCCACCAGATGAGCGAGTCGAGCACCAGCGTTCCGTCCTCGGTCACTGTCTGCTTGGTCCTGACGCGCGTAAGCGCCGCCCGAACGTGCCTCGGCAACTTGTGCACCGGGATAATTATCCCGGCCGCGTCGTACAACTCGCCCGGATCGAAAAAGGCAATCGCCGCGTACTCGTTCAGCACCCGGCTCTGCGTGATATTCAGGGTGTGCGACAACTGTTTCTGCCGCGATTGAATCGCCGCCTGAACCTTACCTTTCCTTAATAGCGCGTGACCCTGCACAGACGCGCCTTTTGAGCTGTAACCAACCCGGATTGCAGCCTTCGTCGCGTCCAGATCGACCAAGTATTCCTCCACAAATCGCGCCTGTTTGTCCGTGAGGCCGCCGTGCCAGGCTGATCCATCCTTGCTTGTATCCATGCCGTGTACCCTCAAAGGAAATAGTGCGTCTTATGTCCGTCCTCATGCTTCTCAATCACCCAAAGCATGGCGTCGATTTTCTCGATTTGCGCCGGTGTCACCATCAGCCCTGCTCGCTGGAGTACATAGGGGTAAGAGCGACAGAGCATCTCGGACAACGTTGCCTGTGATGGGCAGTAGATTCCTCGGCGCCATTCCGAAACCCTGGACGTGGTCACCGCTCCCCCCAAAGTGTCGTTGAGACGCTTGACCGCCTTGCCAAGGCTATTGCCGTACATCACGCGCTCGACCTCAATCCACGTTTCGACTAGCTTTCGCATTTCACCACCCGCTGCCTATACAAGACGTGTACCCGGCCGGCCCGTAGGTAGGCGCAGGCGCCCCGCCAGGCGCGCACGCTAGAGTGCGACTCATAAGCGCCGCCCATTGCATTAGCTGCCATCTGCGCTCCGATCGCCTGCCGCAGCGTCCTTGCCAACGCGCGCATCAAGCGGCTGGAATCCGCGCTCCCTTCTCTTCACGGCCGCACCGAACGGTCTTACACCGGCAAAATTCTCGAATCTTGTGAAAGCCGGAAGCCATGTCAGCGTGACCGTCCCCGTTGGACCGTTTCGGTTCTTTCCGACGACCACCTCGGCCAGTCCCTTGTCCAGGGTATTCGGGTTGTATTCCTCGTCCCGGTACATGAAAAAGACCTTGTCCGCGTCCTGCTCGATGTCCCCCGACTCCCGAAGGTCGGAAAGGATCGGGCGCTTGTTCTGGCGCGCTTCCAGCGTCCGGTTGAGCTGCGAGAGCGCCATCACCGGCACGTCGAGCTCTTTCGCCAGCGCTTTCAGCCCACGGCTGACTGCGCCGATGCCCATCGACCGGGTTTCGCCAGGCGCCGCCATCAGGCCGAGGTAGTCGACGACGATCAGGCCGAGCTTGCCTTTCTCGCGATAGACGCGGCGCGCGCGTGCCCGGAGGCCGCCGATCGACAATCCCGTCGTCTCCTCGATCACGATCGGCGCCTCGCAGAGCTTGCCCATGGCCATGTTCATGCGCGACCAATCTTCGTCGGTGAGCCGCCCGCGCTTCAGTTTGTGCTGGTCGATCCGGGAGATCGATCCGAGCATCCGCTGGCCGAGCGCCTTGTCGCCCATCTCGAGCGAGAACACCACGACGGGAAGTCCCTCATCGACCGCGACGTGTTCGACCACGTTCATCGCGAAAGCCGTCTTCCCCATTGATGGCCGGCCGGCCACGATGATCAGATCCGCGGGCTCCATCCCCCCGGTCATGTCGTCCAGGTCGAGAAAGCCAGTCGAGGTCCCCGGCAACTTGTGCGGGTCGTCCTCGTGGTACTTGCGATCAATGTCCTCCACGACGCGCGCAAGGATCGATCGAATGTCCGACGATCCGCTCTGGCGGGTCTCCCGAAGTTCGAAGATCTTGCTTTCGGTGGTGTCCAGCAGCTCCTCGAGGTTCACGTGCCCGGGCCGGTAAAGCGTGTCCAGGGTGTCCGAGCAGACCATGCCAAGCTGCCGCTGAATCGACTTCTCGCGCACGATCTTGGCGTAGTGCACGACGTTGCGCGAAGAGGGGCAGTGCTGCATCAACTCACCCAAGTAGGAAGTCTTGCACTCGTCGGTCTGATCGTCCTTCAGGACCTCAGCAAGGGTCACCAGATCAGCCGTGCGGCTGGCTTCGATCATCCGCTGCAGCGCTTCGAAAATCTTGCGATGGCCGAAGCGGAAAAAGTCCCCACCTGAGACGATTTCGTTGATCCGGTCGAGCGCGGTGTTGTCGAGCAGGATGGCGCCGAGGACCGATTGCTCGGCCTCGATGCTAGCCGGCGGCTGCTGGAGTTCGGCGGGCGCGTTCATCAGTCGTACGCTCCCTCGTAGATTTTGACAAAGTTCTCCGGCTCGACGATCCACCCCAGGCTGACCTCGAATGGTTTGCGGCCCGGTGTTGGCAGTGCCTGGCCGGTGAGAAACGCCGACTTGCCGCAATGCTCAAAGAAACTCTCCCACCACGCGACGGACTGCCGCTCTGGATCCTCCTTCCAGCGGGCTTGCAAGTGCTTGGCTCGCGTCCCGTTCCACAGGGTTGGGATTACGCGCCGCCCTGTGGGTAACAGCCGGTTGTAAGCGTCGACAATTTCGAGGTGCGGGCAGGGGGAAACCGTAGGTTTCGCGACGGCTGCGCCAGCAGCCGCGGATTTGCCTGACGGTTCAATGACGGTTAATGACGGTTCGGGTGCAATAGCTATTGCAGCCCCCCCGGAAGCCGGTTGCACCCCTTTCGGGAAGCGGGTTGCAGCCTGACCACTTTGCACCCCTGCAAAGTTTGCAGTCCTCACCGTGAACAGATTGCAGCCCTTTGGCCCTTTTTCGCGCTCTATCGCGAGCTCTCCGATTTCGACCAGGTTGTCGAGCACATAACGCACATTGCGTGCGCTCATGCGCGACTTGGCTGCCAGCGTCGCAATTGACGGGTACGCGCGGCCGTCGTCGCTTGAGAAGTCTGCCACTGCCAGTAATACAAGGAGGGCACTCCCCTTGGCGCTCGAATTGGCCCAGACCTCGGTCATGACCCGAATGCTCACTTGGCACCGCCGAGCAGCAACCGCGCGTATCGAATGCTCTGAAGAGCCATTGCGCCAGAAAAGCAACGATTGCAGTGCCGGTGGTGCGATGCCCGCGGCGCAAAGGTGATGCCGCAGCCCGTACAGGAGGTACACGGCATGGATAGGCGAGGAAACTGGACCACGCGCCCGCTTTTCTCAAGGCCCTTACCCGCGGGAAGCTTCGTCTCTCTCGCAGTACCTTCGGGCCGCAATACTTCCTCGCCAGTAAACTGCGGCCGTCCTTTTTCTGGTGGTATCGCCCCCGCGTGTGTGGGCAGCCGGATCAGCATGGCCGCGCCCTACGCTGATTGCCGCAGCACTTCGCTCGCTGTCGCCTTGCGGGCGGCCTCGAGTTGCATTACCAGATCCCGAATTTCCGCGTCGGACTT
>Ga0163152_10004406_pt1 | contig 17452 bp, 17 predicted proteins | sample OliLakLV19MP8IB2_FD_148635 | JGI IMG/M metagenome (GOLD analysis project Ga0163152, IMG submission 148635) | Freshwater microbial mat bacterial communities from Lake Vanda, McMurdo Dry Valleys, Antarctica - Oligotrophic Lake LV.19.MP8.IB-2 | ecosystem: Environmental > Aquatic > Freshwater >... | reverse complement strand
GGCGCCGACGCCCACCCCCACTGCCACGCCCACCGAGGCGCCCCGCCTGACCGCCGTGCCCACCGAGGCGACCCCCTTCGCCGAGGGGCTGACGGTGACGATCACAGACCAGAGTTTTCAGCCGGCGGCGCTGGCGGTGGCGGCGCACAGCACGATCATCTGGACCAACGCCGACGATCAGGAGCACAGCGTGACGCAGGGCGAGCCGGGCGCGCCAACGGGGTTCGACTCAAACTTCCTCGAGCCGAACGCCACCTTCTCGTTCACGTTCGAGCAGCCGGGCGACTACGTTTATTTCTGCCGCATCCACAACGAGATGCGCGGGGTGATCCGGGTAGTGCCGTAAAAGCCGGGGGAACCCAAGCGACTCGGGGAACTCAGGGGACAGCGGTGGGTTCCGCCACAAACGGTTGGGGCAGCAAGCCATACATCCTTCCGGCATAGGCGCAAACAAAAAAACGGGGCGGGTCAGACCATTCTGACCCGCCCGGTTTTAGATCACGTACACGAGCAGCCGCTACAGCAGCGACAGGTCCGGCTCCGGCGCATCGGGCGCTACGGGCGGGGGCGGCGGAGCAACCGGCGGTGGCGGCGCGGTGTAGGTGCCCAGATAGGGCCGCGTGCCGAAGCGCGTGAGCGTGACGGCGCCCAGCCCCACGGCGCTGAGGATGACCCAGGCCACCCAGCCCACGCACGGCACCGCGCCGACCGCGCTGGTGAGGAGCCACAGCAGCCCGGTGCCCAGGGCGGCGGCCACCGCCGGGCTAAGCGTGTGCAGGTTCAGCGCCGTCGCCAGCCGCGCGCCCACGATCTGGCCCAGCGTGATCCAGCTAAACAGGATGGCAGCGGCAAAGATCACCCCGCCCACAAAGGCCACCGGGATCAGGCACAGGGTGATGGTCAGCAGCACCAGCAGCACCGGCACGGCCACCAGCGTCAGCAGGCCCAGCCCGCCCGACGCGCCCGGCGCCACGGTGATGGCGGCGGCCACGCGGCTGGTCTGCTCGGGCCAAAAGACCACGATCAGCAGCGCCAGCAGGCCCATGACCAGGGCCGACACGAACGTCTCAAAGACCGACTGATACCAGTTGAACACCGGGTCGAGGAAGGGTGCGTCGAATTGGAACGGCAGCCAACGCGGGCCGTCGCCCACGCTGAAGCCCTGGGTCTCGCCGCCGGTCACCACCGCGCCCTCCTCGCGCGTGACCGCGCCGCCCACCGACACCAGCTCGCCGCCTATGACGGCGGTGCTGTGCAGCGTGACATTGCCGCCAAACACCACCACATCGCCCTCGACGCTGCCGGCAATATCGGCGTTGCCGCCCATAATCACCAGCTCGCAGTGGATGGTCGCGCCGGCGGCAATCGAGGCGTTGCCGCCCAGCAGCGTCAGGTTGCCGTTTAGCTCGTCGCCTTCGGCCAGGGTATAGCTGCCGCCAAAGACGCTCTTGTCATCGGTGCAATTGGCAGCATACGCCGGGCGCACGGCAGACAGCCCCGCCGCCAGCACCAGCCCTACGATTGATAACCAGGCCCAACGCTTCATCGCAACCTTCCCTCCGGCAACACCGTGCGCATCAAATTCAGCCACACCCCGGTCAGGGCCAGCGCCATGAGCGCCCCGCCCCAGGCCAGCGGGTTGCTGAGGGCCGGCTCGAGCACCGACCGTGCCGCCACGTAGAGCGCCGACACAATTGTTTCCACCAGCGACCCGACCGCTCCGGCCCCGGCGAACAGGGCCAGGGTGGTGGCCGGCTGCTGGGCGGCGCGCACGAGGGTGTAGAGCAGCCCCAGGCCCAGCGGCAGCACCAGCCCGGCCAGGCCGACCGCGCCCAACCCGAGCGCCACCGCCCCGCCGATCAGGCGCGGGCGCGAGCGGCGCTGGGCCAGCCGGGCCTTGAAGCGCCCATTGAAACCGGCGCGCGGGGCCAGCATCGGCTCGGCCTTGAACAGCCGGTGCACCTCGCTCAGCGCGACCCAATTGGCCTGGCACACGGCGCACGCGATCAGGTGCGCTTCGAGCGTGTGGCGCTCGGCGGCGGTGACGCTGCCATCGAGCACGGCCTGCATGGCCACTTGAAAGGGCTTATGGTTCATCGGAACATCCTCCACAGCGCGCCTCAGCCTTCTGCCCGCAACGCGGGGCGCGCGGCCGGCCGGCGGTTGGGGGCGCTGACGGCCAGCATCTCGCCCAGGCTGCCGCGGGCGCGGTGCAGGCGGCTCTTAACCGCGCTGACGGTCGTGGTCGTGGCTTCGGCGATGTCTTCATACGACAGGTCATACCAGTAACGCATCACAACCACTGAGCGGTCTTCGGGCGGCAGCTTGGCCAGCAGCTTGTGCAGCATTTCGCTTTGCTCGCGGCGGACGGAGGCCTCCTCCGGGCCGGGCGACGGTTCGTTGAGCGCCGGGTGCGGCGGCAGGTCGTCGTCGAGCGAGAGCCAGGTCAGCCGGCGCTTGCGCAGCCGGTCTATGCAGTGGTGGTTGGCGATTGAAAACAGCCAGGTCTTGAAGGAGCGGGCGGGGTCGTAGCGGGCCATCTGATGATAGGCGCGCAGAAACGTCTCCTGGGCCGCATCTTCGGCCTCGCCGGCCTCGCCCAACATGCGGTAGCACAGGTTGTAGATCGGCGTTTGATAGGTTTCGACGAGCGCGGCGAAGGCGTTTTCGTCGCCGCCGCGCGCTCGTTGGAGCGACTCTTCCAAAAGCATGGTTCTGTCCCGACCGGCGATCAGCGGCCCACGGAAGGATAGACCGGCCGGCAGTGAGTATTACGCGCCGGGGGGCGGCTGGTTGCACTGGGGCGAATTATAGCGATTTCTGGATGGGAATACGGCTGGGCGGGGCGGATGGAGGTCAGAAAGGGCGGCATTTGGGCTGAACGCACCCGCCAGTCTTCAACGTCCACAGGCCACCTCATCGCAGCAAGGGCAGTTGAGATGATGCGAACCGACCCTATCGAAAAACGAGAGATGGTAGGGCAGGCAAGCCTGCCCTACCATCTCTCGTTTTTCGTCGGCACTCGCAAAGTACGCTCGTAAACGGCTGCGACAGCCAGAGCGGAAATCCCACTAAACTTGACTTTGCCCAAATAAAAACTATGATGCCCAGCCAACGGCCGAAATAGCGCAGGGCAATCAGGGCTACTTTGCTAGTCAACACCGTCAAATCAAAACTGAAAGTCGGCGAGACGGTCTTCGGCTGTTTCGTCCGCTACCCAGACGCCAACCTGGCGGAGCTGCTGGGCTACATGGGCTGGGACTTCCTGGTCTTCGACGGCGAACATTCCACCATGGAGCCGCGCGACTGCGAGAGCCTCACCCGCGCGGCCGAGCTGCGCGGCGTCACGCCCATCATGCGCGTGCCCAGCAGCGCCCCGGCCATCATCCTGCGCTTCATGGATACCGGTGTCCAGGGCCTGCATGTGCCGATGATCGAAACCGGCGCGGAGGCCGAGGCGGCCGTGCAGGCGGTGAAGTATCACCCGCGCGGCAAACGCGGCCTGGCCGGCGTGCGCGCCGCCAACTACAGCCAGGCCGGCTCCCTGGGCGACTACGTGACGCAAGCCAACGCCCAGACGCTGGTCGTGCTGCACATTGAATCGGCCCAAGCGGTAGACGCGCTGCCCGACATCCTGGCGGTGGCGGATGTGGACGTGGTCTTTATCGGTCCCACCGACCTGTCGCACTCGCTCGGCCTGCCGGGGCAACTCGACCATCCCCAGGTGCAGGCCGTGGCCCAGCGGGCGGTGGAACTAATCGTCGCCAGCCCGGTCGCGCTGGGCGTGATGGTCACCAACGCCGCGAGCGCGCGCCAGTGGCAGGCGCGGGGGGCGCGCTACATCACCACCGGGCTGGAGGCCATCGTCGGGCCGGCCACGCGCAGCTATTTGCAGACGGTGCGGGGCGCTTAGAGCCGCGCCGGCCCGAACGGAGACGCTATGACGATTGCCGGACTGCACCATGTGACCCTGCTGATTGACGATGTCGAAAAGGCCGCCGGGTTCTATGGCGGCGTGCTGGAGCTAACCCCCAAGCCGCGCCCGGCCTTCGACTTCCCCGGCCTGTTCTACCACTGTGGCAGCCAGGAAATTCACCTGATCGCCACGCCGCAACTGCCGCCCGATGGCCCGCTGACGCTGCGTTTCAGCGATGGCTCGCAGGACAGCCGGCGTTTTATCCACCGGCACGCGGCGCTGCTGGTGCCGGACCTGGCCGCGCTCAAACAGCGGCTGCATGCCCACGGCGTCGAGATCCTCTTCGACCCGGCCCAACTGGCCCCAGACGACGCCTTGGCCCAGAACCTGATGGCCGGCTGGATGCGGATGTACGGCCGCGTGCCGGTGTTCTGTTGCGATCCGGCCGGCAACCTGCTCGAACTGGTGCCCGGCTCGCCCGCCTGACAATCCGCGGAGGTCCATCCATGCGCCTCGCCCTGCACGCTCTGACCACCAACCACTGCAACTGCCTGACCGAGGTGCGCATTGCCCGCGACCTGGGCTATGAGGGCATCGAGTTCTCGGTCGCCCAATTCGTGCGCTACCTCGATCAGGGGCAAGACCCGGCGGCCCTGCGCGCGGCCTGCGAGGCGGCCAACACACCGGCCGTGTGCCTGAACGCCCTGGTGCGCTGCGACCGGCTGGCTCCCACCGAGCACGCCGCGCTGCTGGCCGAATGTGAGCGGCTCTCGGCCGCCTCGGCCGCGCTGGGCTGCCCTACTATCCAACTGGTGTTCCTGACCGAGTTGGCCGGTTACCCCTGGCCGGAGGTGCGCCACTTTACGGCGCGCCGGGCGGCGGAGCTGGCCGACATTGGCCGGAACCACGGGTTACGCTTTCAATTGGAGCCGATTGCCTGGTCGCCCATGCACAGCCTGGCGCAGACCCTGGAAGTGATCGCCGAGGCCGGCCGCGACAACCTGGGCACGGTGGTGGACTTCTGGCATCTGTGGGCCGGGGAGGCCACCACGCCCGACGAGGTGGCGCGGCTGGATAAGAACTTGATCTACGGCATCCACATCTGCGACGGCAAGCGGCGCGCGCCGGGCGCGCTGTGGGACGAGGGTAAACAGCGGGGCTATCTGCCCGGCCAGGGCGACATCCCGCTGCCGGAGTGGGTGGCGGCGGTCAAGGCCACCGGTTACGACGGAGCCTGGTCGGCCGAGACGTACAGCCCCCGGCATTGGGAAGCCGACCTGTTCGACCTGGCCGCCGAGTGCCGCGACCGGGTGCGGTCTTACATTGGACCGTCCTAGCAGCCTGTCGGAGAGAACGTTTTTCCGGCTAACGACCCGCCATATGCAGCGGATGTTTAGGCGAGACGCCTGCATATTGGGCGAAGAACGCACATAATGTGGTCACTCCGACAAGCTGCTAGACCCACGGTTATGCTGCACAGGAGGTGGTGATGGCGCGGCCGGTAACGCTCTTCACGGCCCAGTGGGCCGATTTGCCGCTGGAGACGGTCGCCCGGCTGGCGGCCGGCTGGGGCTACGACGGGCTGGAGTTGGCCTGCATGGGCGATCACCTGGACGCGGGCCGGGCCGCCGCCGACCCCGGCTACGCGCGCGGGCAGGTGGCGCTGCTGGCCCGCCACGGCCTGAAGCTGTGGGCGCTGGGTAACCCGCTGGCCGGGCAGTTGGTGAGCGACCCCGATAACGACGAGCGCTCCGACGCCTGGGCCCCGGCTGAGTGCGCGGGTGACGCCGACCGCAAGCGCGCCTGGGCCATTCAGGCCCTCAAAGACACCGCCCGCGCCGCCGCCCACATGGGGGTGAAGGTCGTCACCGGCAGCAGCGGCTCACCGATCTGGCATCTGCTGTACGCGCAGCCGCCCGTGCCGCCGCACATGATCGAGCAGGGCTACGCGCGTTTCGCCGAGCAGTGGAACCCGATCCTGGATGTGTTTGACGAGGTGGGCGTGCGGTTTGCGCTGGAGGTGATGCCGACGCAGATCGCCTACGATGTGGTCACGGCGCGGCGCGCGCTGGAGGCGCTGGGCCACCGCCCGGCCTTCGGCTTCAACTTTGACCCCAGCCACCTGTACTGGCAGCGGGTGGACCCGGCGCGCTTTGTGGAGGCGCTGGGCGACCGCATCTATCACATGCACGTCAAGGACACCGGGCTGCACCTGGACGGCGAAGCCAGCATCCTGGGGTCGCATTTGCCCTTCGGCCACCGCCAGCGCACCTGGGAGTTCCGCACGCCGGGCCGGGGCGAGATCAACTTTGAGGCGCTGATCCGCGCGCTGAACGTGGCCGGGTATAAAGGGCCGCTGTCGGTCGAGTGGGAAGACTCGGGCATGGACCGGCAGGAGGGCGCGCGTGAGGCCGCCCAGTTCTGCCGCCGGCTCGACTTCACCCCGTCGGCTATGGCGTTTGACGCCGTGCTGAAGCAGTAACGCCATGATCAAACACCTGTGGAACATCGGGCTGAAGATTCTCGACCTCGACGCCGAGTTGGCGTTCTTAGAGCAGTTGGGCGCGACGATCGTGCTGCGCGATACGCTGCCGGCCGACGGCGACGCGCTCGAATACGCCATCGTGCGGCTGGCCGATGTGCGGCTGTTGCTGTTTCCGAGCGTGATCTTTGAGAATCAGGTGGCTGGCGGCGTGGCCCCCGGCCTGACGCACGCGGTGTTCGAGGTGGATGATGTGGAGGCCGAGTTTGCCCGCATCAAGGGGTTGGGGGCCGAAGTGCTGCTGGAGCCGACGTTTGCGAAGGCCGGCTTCGGCTCGCGCCGGATCGCCTTCTTTCGCTCCCCCGGCGGCATGATCTTCGAGGTGATGCAGGTGCTGGAGCGCGGGGTGGAGTAGTGGCTGGAGGTCGGAGGTCGGAGGTCGGAAAGGGCAGCGAATGTTGAGCGAGGCGGTGTGGTCAGCGCACCAGGTGGCGGGAGGATTGAGGGTGGGATTTCCCCTAAAGGGTGCTTCGCGATCACCCGCCCCAGGGTAGTGTTAGGGTCAACGGCCCGAGGCGGGTTCGAAATGACAGTGAAAGCGAGGAGGGATCGGACCGGGGTGGTGTGAGCGCCAGTTCCCAGAGAGCAGGATGATTGGCGAAGTCCCCTCTGACCTGTCATTCCGAACCCCCGCTCGCGGCCTGGTCGCAACGTAGCGTGATTGGCGGGGTGAGGAATCTCACCACAAGCCATCCAGCGACTGCGAATTTGCTCCAGATGAATACGATATAGCCGCCCTCGCCTGGTGCGACAACCGTCGGCAGGCCGCCTCATCGCAGCAAGCGCGCTTAAGATCAGCCGAACCGACCGAAGCGAAAAACGAGACAGGGTGAGCAGGCTTGCCTGCTCACCCTGTCTCGTTTTTCGTGGGCACTCAGCGGCGGCTGCGACCGGCCTAACGCCTTAGGCGCTCACTGGTCAATCAGCTCGATCAGCTTTGGGTACGCGATGTCTACGTGCTGGTTGGGTTGGCCAGGGTCAATCAGGTCGTGCTCCAGGCCGAGCGCGGCCGGAAACTCGTAGGTGCTGACGTTGGCGCCGTGCGCTTGCCAATCGGCCACCACGCGGGCGCTGGCGGCGTTGTCTACCGCCAGGTCGCTCCCGGTGGTAATCACCAAGATCGAAGGCGCGGCGGGCGCGGTGCGGCCGGCCAGGGCGCGCACGGCGAAGCTCAGGCGCAGTTGCTGGGCCAGCCCGTGCAGCGAGAAGCGCGGGTAAGCGTGGCCCATCGGGCCGCCGGTGGTGTAGTCGGGGTGGGTGGGGTCCCACCACGAAAACGAGTCGGGCAGCAGCAGCACCAAATTGGTCACCAGCAGGGTGGCCGGGGCCGGGATGGCCTTGAGGCCAAAGCCGGGGTTCAGCAGCACGGCCTGATCCACATCGCTGCGCTGCTGGGCCAGCCAGCCGGCGATGACGCCGCCGCCCGACAGCCCAGCGATGGTCACGTGGTCGCCCAGGCCCTGGGCCAGGTCGGCCAACAGATCGCCGTAAGCCACCATCTCGTCGGCGGTCAGGTTGGTCAGGTCGTTGGTCTGGCGGTCGGCCAGGCCGTGATGCGGCTGGCGCACAATCAGGACGTTGTAACCCAGGTCGTAGAACTGTTGGCCGAGCTGGGCAAACTGCATCGGGCAGTTGGTGTAGCCGTGGATGAAGACGATGACCTTAGCGGTCTTTTCGCCGTGGGTGAGGAGCCGCGTGGCGCATGCGGGGTTAATCTCGGCCGCTTCCTGCGCCTGGAGCGCCGCCACGCGCTGGGCGGCCTCGGCATAGTCGGCCACCGGCTGCGGGTGCGAGGCCAGCGCGCCCAGGTTGGGCGGCACCAGGGCCAGGTAGCCGCCCACGACGACCACCAACCCCAGGAGGATGAGCAGACCGTAACCTACCATGCGCCTCCGGCTGATGCGCGCGCCCCGGTTCACATGGCCTCCGCCGGCCGGTGCGGCGCGGGCAGCGCGAGGGTCATTCCGAGCTGGGGCCGGGCAAAGGCGGGCGGCGGATGGACATGGGGTTAAGCCTCCTGTGACAATTGGGCGAGCCAAGCACAGTCTCAAGCTACGCGCACACGAACGCCACTACCAGTACCACCACCGCCAAATACCGCCAACTTGGGAGTTAGACAGAAAGTCGGCTGTTAGCCGACCAGGCCGTAGACCGGGATAGCCGCGCCGTGGATGGCGCGGGCGGCTTCAGAGGCCAGCCAGACCACCACCGCCGCCAGATCGTCGGGGCCAACCCACTTGGCATAATCGCCGGTGGGGGTGTTGGCCCGGTTGGCGGGGGTATCAATGGTGCTGGGCACCACGGCGTTGACATTGATGTTCTGCTCGCGCACCTCGGCCGAGAGGGCCTCGGTCAGGCGCAGCACGGCGGCCTTGCTGATGGCGTAGCCGGCCTGCTTGCGCCCGGCCGACAGCGCCGCCTTGGCCCCGACGTTGATGATCTTGCCGCCGCCCTGGGCCAGCATGACCGGCACCACCGCCCGGCAGGTGAGGAAGGCCGAACGGGCGTTGAGGTTGAACATGAAGTCCAGGTCGGCTTCGTCCATCTCGGCCACGGGCTTGCCGGGCTTGAAGCCGCCGGCGATGTTCACCAGCACATCTACCCGGCCCCATTTGGCCTGCACCGCCTGCACCCAGGCGGCGACGCTGGCGGCCTGGGTCACGTCTACCACGGCGGCCAGGCCCCGGTCGGCGCCCAGCCCCAGGTCGGCCAGCAGGGCTTCGGCCTGGTCGAGCTTGCGGGCGGTGACGGCCAGCCGCGCGCCGGCCGCCGCAAAGGCCTTGGCCACATATGGGCCGAACTCGCCGGTCGCGCCGGTAATGAGGACAACAGGTTCAGCCGCCATAGTAGCCTCCGGAGGAAAGGGGAACGATATGGGGTGGATTATACTTAGAATGGGAGTTGGCGGTGAGCAGTCGGAGGCTTGGAGGCCAAGGTGGAACCTGACGCACAGCGGCAGCTACAACTGACCAGCGATCTGAGCCTCCATCGCCTGCTAAACGGCATGTGGCAGGTCTCCGGCGCGCACGGCCCGATTGACCCCCGCGCGGCGCTGCCAGCCATGCTGGCCTTGCACGCGGCCGGCTATACCACCTGGGACCTGGCCGACCACTACGGCCCGGCCGAAGACTTCATCGGCGAGTTCCGCCGCCAACTCAGCGCCGCGCACGGCCCCGCCGCCCTGGCGGAGGTGCAGGCCTTTACCAAGTGGGTGCCGCGCCCCATGCCCATGACGCGCCGCGTCGTGGAAGACGCCATCGCCGTGTCCTTGCGCCGGATGGGGACTGAATCCCTCGATCTATTGCAGTTCCATTGGTGGGACTACGCCAACGAGCAGTATCTGGCCGCCCTGGATTGCATGGCCCAATTGCAGCAGGCCGGCAAGATCAAGCACCTGGCCTTGACCAACTTTGACACCGCGCACTTGGAGCGCATCCTCGCGCACGGTATTCCGATCGTCTCCAATCAGGTGCAGTATTCACTCATTGACCGCCGGCCGGAAGTGCGGCTGGCGCCGCTGTGTCAGGCGCGCCAGGTCTGGTTATTGACGTATGGCACGCTGTGTGGTGGTTTCCTGTCGGACAAGTATTTGGATAAACCCGAACCAGGCCGGTGGGCGCTGGAAACGGCCAGCCTGAAAAAGTACAGGCAAATGATCGAGGCCTGGGGCGGCTGGGGGCTGTTCCAGACATTGCTCCAGACGCTCAAACGCATCGCTGACCGGCACGCCGTTTCCATCGCCAACGTCGCCACGCGCTACATTCTGGACAAGCCCAAAGTGGCCGGCGTCATCGTCGGCGTTCGCCTGGGTCTGCACGACCATCGTGAGGACAACTCCCGCGTGTTCGGCTTGCAGCTCGACGCCCAAGACCGGGAGCAGATCGAAAGCGTTCTTGTCCGCTCGAACGATCTATATGCCCTCATCGGCGACTGTGGCGCTGAATACCGCTAGCGCCAAACGGCCCGCTCACCTGACCAACTCTGACCTCCGACCTCCCGCCCCAAGCGCCTTCAGTTACAATTACCCCCATGAACACCACCCCCGAGCGCTTTGAGCAACTGGTACTTGACGAAGCCGAGGCCGTGCTAGCCAAGCTGCCGCCGGACTTGCGGGCCGAGGCCGAAACCGTGCTGCTGGCGGTCGAGGACGAGGCCGGGCCGGAGCACGACCCCGGCGACCGGCGCATGCTGCTGGGCCTGTACGAAGGCGTGCCGCTGGTCGAGCGCCACGCCGACAGCCTGCTGATCGTGCCCGACCGCATCACCCTCTACCGCCGGCCGCTGCAAAGCCTGGCGCGCACCGAGGTCGAGCTGCGCCACCAGGTGCGGCGCACGCTGATCCACGAATTAGCGCACTTTTTCGGCCGAGACGAGGACGAACTGCGGGCGCGCGGCTGGGCTTGAGGCCCGGCCCAGGCGGCGGGTGCGGTGTGGTATCATCGCGGCGGTAGCGCGCGTTCCGGCCCTCGGCCGGCTTTTACCGTCATCCCGCGCGGCTGGCAGGCAAGGAGTTACTGGCGTGAAGAATATTTGTGTGATTGGGGTCGGCTATGTCGGGTTGGTGACCAGCACCTGTTTTGCCGACCTGGGCAATCGCGTGACGGCCCTGGATATTAACGAAGAGCGCATCGAAAACCTCAAGCAGGGGCTGCTGCCGATTTATGAGCCGGGGCTGGAAGAAATGGTCAAGCGCAACGTGGGCGCCGGCCGCTTGAGCTTCACCACCAGCTACCCCGAGGCGTTGGCCGAAGCCGAGTTCGCCTTCATCGCCGTGGGCACGCCCGAAGGCGTAGACGGCGAGGCCGATTTGCAGTATGTGCGCTCGGCGGCCGAGTCTATTGCGGCGCACATGCGCGCCCCGCTGATCATCGTCAACAAGTCCACCGTGCCGGTCGGCACCGGCGACTGGGTGGCCGACATCGTGCGCGCCAAGCAGGCCACGCCCATCAGCTTCAACGTGGTGTCGTGCCCGGAGTTTCTGCGCGAAGGCTCGGCCCTGGCCGACTTTATGAGCCCGGCCCGCACGGTGCTCGGCTCGCTCGACCGCGAGGCCGCCAACCGCGTGGCCGACCTGCACCTGCCGCTGCGCGCCCCGATCCAGGTGGTAGACCTGCGCACAGCCGAGATGATCAAGTACGCTTCCAACGCCTTCCTGGCGACCAAAATCTCCTTCATCAACGAAATCGCCAACGTGTGCGAGGCGCTGGGCGCGGACGTGAAGGAAGTGGCGACCGGCATGGGCTTCGACCCGCGCATCGGCCGGCTGTTCCTCGATGCCGGACTCGGGTACGGGGGAAGTTGCTTTCCCAAAGACGTGAAGGCCCTGGCCCACATGGCGAACGTGCAGGGCAAGCACCCACAACTGCTGCAAGCGGTGATGGACATCAACCACGATCAGCGCCGGCTGGTGGTGCAGAAGGTGCGCGACCTGGTGGGCGACCTGGACGGCAAGGTCATCGGGCTGCTGGGGCTGGCCTTTAAGCCCAACACCGACGACATGCGCGACGCTCCGTCGGTGGAGATCGCCCAGCAATTGCAGGCCGGCGGCGCGCTGATTAAGGGCTACGACCCGGTGGCGATGACGGTGGCCGGGCGGCACATGCCGGGCGTGAAGCTGTGCGAGGACGCCTACGAAGTGGCCGAGGGGGCCGACGCGATTGTGGTCGTCACCGAGTGGAACGAGTTTAAGCAGCTCGACCTGCCGCGCTTGCGCCAGAGTATGCGCCAGGCCATCATGGTAGACGGGCGCAACATCTACAACCCCGCGCAGATGCAGCGGCTGGGCTTCCAGTATCGCGGCATGGGGCGCGGCTACAACGGGAACGGCCAGCACTAGGCCCCCCACCCTGCGGTTCGACTGAAGGAGTATTATGCCCCCTGCCCACGGCAAGGTGACGAAGACGCGCTTGAGCAACGGCCTGACCGTGCTGCTTAAAGAGGTACACACCGCCCCGCTGATCTCGTTTTGGGTGTGGTACCGGGTCGGCTCGCGCAACGAGCTGCCGGGCCAGACCGGCGTGAGCCACTGGGTGGAGCACATGATGTTCAAGGGCACCCGCCGCTACCCGGGCGAGGTGGCCGAGCGCATCATGGCGCGCGACGGCGGCATTTACAACGCCATGACCTGGATTGACTGGACGGCCTACTTTGAGACCATGCCGGCCGACAAGATAGACTTCGCGCTGCGGCTGGAGGCCGACCGCATGGGCCGGGCCTTGTTCCCGCCCAAGGAAGTCGCCTCCGAGCGCACCGTCATCATCTCCGAGCGGCAGGGGCGCGAGAACAGCCCGTCGTTCCGGCTGGCCGAGGAAGTGCAGGCGGCGGCCTTCCGGGTGCACAGCTATCACCACGAGGTCATCGGCGACATGGTTGATTTGGAGACCATGACGCGCGACGACCTGTACGGGCACTATCGCCAATACTACGCGCCCAACAACGCCATCGCGGTGGTGGTGGGCGACTTCAAGACGCGCGCCATGCTGGGGCGCATTCAGGAACTCTTTGGCGGCTATCAGCCCAAGACCCTGCCGGCCCGCCAGCCGCGCCCAGAGCCGGAGCAGAAGGGCGAGCGGCGCGTCAGCCTGAGCGGCGAGGGCGAAACCGCCTTCCTGGAAGTGGGCTACCACGTGCCGCACGTCACCCACCCGGACTTCATCGCGCTGGTGGCGATGGACTCGATCTTGGGCGGGGCCACGGCCCTGAACATGTTTGGCGGCGGCACCAGCAACAAGTCGTCGCGGCTGTACCGCGCGCTGGTCGAGAGCGGGCTGGCGGCCAGCGCCTCGGCCGGGCTGGCTCCCACGCTCGACCCATATCTCTACTCGCTGTTCTGCACGGTGCGCCAGGGCCAAACGGCCGAGGCGGTCGAAGCCGCGCTGAACGCCGAAGTGGAGCGGATGCGGGCCGAGCCGGTCAGCGCCGCCGAGTTGGCTAAGGCGATTAAGCAGGCGCGGGCGCTGTTTGCCTATGGCGCTGAGAGCGTGACCAACCAGGGCTACTGGCTGGGGCACACCGAGTTGTTCGACTCCTTCCGCTGGTTCGACAGCTACCTCGACAGGCTGGCGAGCGTGACCGTGGCCGACGTGCAGCGCGTAGCCCAACAGTACCTGGCGCGCACCAATCGGACCGTGGGAGTATTCGTGCCGACCTCTGAGCCTAGCCATGCCAACCCCCAAGACCAAGACGAAGACTAAGCCGGCCACCGCGCGCCGGAAGACCACCCCCACGCCCTCGGCCGCGCTGCCCGGCCCCGACACGATCACGCGCCGGGAGTTAGCCAACGGCGTGGTGGTGCTGGCCTATGAGAACTTCACCAGCCCGTCGGTAGTGGTAGACGCCGATGTGCGCGCCGGAGCATTGTGGGAAAGCCGCGCCCAAGCCGGGCTGGCGGGCTTTGCCGCCTCGGCGCTGATGCGCGGCACCGAGCGCCACAGCTTTAACGAAATTTATGACGCCATTGAGTCGGCCGGCGCTTCGCTGTCGGTGTCGGGCGGCACGCACACCTCCGGCTTTTACGGCAAGAGCCTGGCCGAAGACCTGCCGCTGATCTTAGAGCTGGCGGCCGACGCGCTGCGCCGCCCGACCTTCCCCGACGACCAGGTGGAGCGGCTGCGCAACGAGCTGCTGACGCGCATGGCGATCCGCGACAACAACACGCGCGCCCGCGCCGAAGAGGCCTTCTTCACGGCGGCCTACCCCGACCACCCCTACGCCATTGACGAGGACGGCTACCCGGACACCATCAAGCCGCTGACGCGCGCCGACCTGGTGAATTTTCACCAGCGGCACTTCGGGCCGCGCGGCATGATCGTGACGATTGTGGGCGCGGTGAAGGCCGAGGCGGCGGTGGCGTTGGTGGAACGCTGGTTCGGCGACTGGAGCAACCCGGCCCAACCGCCCCAGCCCGAGCTGCCGCCGGTGGGCGCGGTGCCGGGGGTGCAGGTGCGGCGCGTGGCCGTGCCCGGCAAGAGCCAGAGCGACCTGGTGCTGGGCGGCCCCGGCCCGGCCCGGCGGCACCCGCAGTTCCTGGCGGCGCGCGTGGCGAACAACATCCTGGGCGTGTTCGGCATCGGCGGGCGCATTGGCGACCAGGTGCGCGAGAAGGGCGGCATGGCCTATTACGCGGCCAGCAGCCTGGATGGCGGGCTGGGGCCAGGCCCGTGGCGGGCTTACGCCGGGGTGAACCCCAAGAACGTAGACCGCGCAGCCGAGATGATCGTGAAAGAGATCCGCAAGTTCGTCACGCGCAAGGTCAGCGCCGAGGAGTTGGACGACAACAAGACCAACTTCCTCGGGCGGCTGCCGTTCAGCCTGGAGACGAACGAGGGGCTGGCCGGCAACGTCAGCGCGATGGAACTGTACGAACTCGGGCTGGACTACCTGCTGCGCTACCCCGAGCGCATCAAGGCTATCACGCGCGACGACATTCAGGCCGTGGCGCGCGAGTACCTCAGCCCGGACCACTACGTGCTGGCCGTGGCCGGGCCGGAATAGGCCGCCGAAGCCTGAAGGCCGTTATGCTGCGCACCGGCGTAGACATCATCGAGGTCGGCCGGATTGACGCGGCCATTCTGCGCCACGGCGACCGCTTCTTTCAGCGCTTCTTCACGCAGCAGGAGTTGATTGACGCCGACGGCCGCACGCCGGCCCTGGCGGCGCGCTTTGCGGCCAAAGAAGCGGCGGCCAAGGCGCTGGGCTGCGGCATCGGCGACGTGGGCTGGAAGGACATTGAGATCGTGCGCGACAGCCGGCGCGGGCCGCAGTTGCGGCTGCACGGCGCGGCCGAGGCGCTGGCCGCCCACCTGGGCCTGGTGGAGTGGTCGGTGAGCCTGAGCCACACGCACGAGCACGCTATGGCGCTGGTGGTGGCGCTGGGGTAAGCGCAAACCATGCCAACTGCGGTGACCGTTCACTTTGAGACTGTGGCCGCTGCGTTCAGCGTGGCTGACATCGCCCAGCCTATCCTCACCACTGTCGCCCCCGAGACAACCGTTGAGGATGCGGTAATCGCAATCGCGGAAGCTGCTGCCGACTGGCCGGATATTGGTCTTGTGCGGAGTGATACGCGGATTCTGGGTTACCTGGCGACTGATTTTGTCCCTGATGAGCCCGGCGAAAGCTATGACGGCCCAGCCGCTGGTGCAGCAGGAGAATATTGTACGCCGATTACCCCGGACCAGATTGTGCCGGAAACGCTGGAACTGCTGGACCTGATACCCCTCTTCCAAACGCATTACGTTTTCTTTGTCCTAGCAGCCTGTCGGAGAGAACGTTTTTCCGGCTAACGACCCGCCATATGCGGCGGATGTTTAGGCGAGACGCCTACATATTGGGCGAAGAACGCACATAATGTGGTCACTCCGACAAGCTGCTAGCTGGCAATGACTTGAAACAAACTGTTTCATTTCAAGACCTGGACCAGCTCCCTGTCAAGTTGTGCCTGTTTACACTCGTTATTGGGCTGGAAGCGGATCTCATCCGGGTGTTCACACGCGACGCCGCCAGCGTTCAGTCTTATCTCGACCTGCTGGCACCATCCCGACAGCAGAAGGCAGCAGTGCTCGCACAACGAAAAAATCCGGCGCGTGCCCCAAGCCCAACACAGGTGCTAATGGCGACGATGTTTGTCGATAAGCTTACGATGCTGACTGGCACTGCCATTCGCTAACCCAGCAGACGCCAATGCCTTCTTCCAACAACTGCACGACCTGCGCAACCGCATCGCTCACAGCGATTCGATTCTAGAAACGCTGCCCGACCCGTCGACGTTTGCGGCCTGCCTGAGACAGTTGCGCGCGGTGATGAACGTGATCAGCGCACTGGCAGGCAGCCCCGACTAGAATAGTTTCCTAGAGTACGTTCTGCGCTGAAGGCTAGCACGAGCAATGGGGAGAACGAAATGACTAAAGAGCGATATAGTCTCACGATCGACAAAAACATGCTTTTGAAGGTTCCAACCTACTACATATACCGCAGTCGTGAAACACATCAAGATCGCCCCATTGTCGATGGGGTTTACTTTCAGAGAAGTCATTTCTCAGACCAACCGCCTGATGAAATAACAATTACAGTAGAATGGCCGTCGAAAGAAAGATGAATCGGTTACTTTTCTAAAAACCTCGACTAGGCTGAAAGCCGCCCCATGCCCACGCTCGAACAGGCCCGGCAGTTTTACGTGGACGCCGACCCGGTCCACGACTTTGACCACATTCAGCGGGTGCTGGCGCTGGCCGAGCGCATCGCCCGCGCCGAGGGGGCCGATATCGAAATTGTTCGGGCGGCGGTGCTGCTGCACGACGCTAGCGGCGCGACGCCCGGCGCGGAGAGTGGCGCACGCGCTAAGCACCACGAAGCCTCGGCCGAGTTTGCGGGCGCGCTGCTGGCGGCCGAGGGCTGGCCGGCGGAGCGAATTGAGGCGGTGCTGCACTGCATCCGCGCCCACCGCTTTCGCGGCAGCGAGACCCCGCGCACGCTCGAAGCCCAAATTCTGTTTGACTGTGACAAGCTGGATGTGCTGGGCGCGATCGGCGTGGCGCGCACGGTGGCCTACGCCGCCCTGGCCGGGCAACCGCTGACCGGCGAGCCGTCCGAACTGTTCAAGACCACCGGCCAGAAAGAGCCGGGCGAGCCGCACACGCCCTATCACGAGTTCCTGTTCAAGCTGGGGCGCGTGAAGGACCGGCTGCACACGCCCACGGCGCGTAAGCTGGCTGAGGAGCGGCACCGCTATCTAGAAGAGTATTTTGAGCGGCTGGCGCGTGAGGTGAAGGGGGAGATGTAAGAGGTCAGAGGTCAGAGGTCAGAAGTCGGCAGTCGGCAGTCAGCAGAAAACTGGGAAGGGCCGGATGGTAGTCAGACTGACTACCATCCGGCCCTTGTGTTTAACTCGCGTGGCCCCGGCCTCTAACCCTGTTCTGCCCTAACCCCATTCGTGCAATTCGCGCGAAGCGATTCGTGGCTAAGGTTTTTCCTGCCGATGACCGACATATATCAAG
>Ga0163152_10004404_pt1 | contig 17458 bp, 10 predicted proteins | sample OliLakLV19MP8IB2_FD_148635 | JGI IMG/M metagenome (GOLD analysis project Ga0163152, IMG submission 148635) | Freshwater microbial mat bacterial communities from Lake Vanda, McMurdo Dry Valleys, Antarctica - Oligotrophic Lake LV.19.MP8.IB-2 | ecosystem: Environmental > Aquatic > Freshwater >... | reverse complement strand
GTGCGAGGCCGAAGTGCGCGGCAGAAGTGCGAGGCCGAGTGCGAGGCCGAGTGCGAGGTCGATGCCGAGTGCGAGGCGGAGGGTGCTGCACCAGACCCAGCTCGTCCTCGCGAACGACGCGGGCAACAAGCGAACGAACGTTTCTCGCCGGACGAACCCACGCCGACGTCACTGGAAACTCTCACTGAATGTGCGCGGAATCATCGTGCGGTCGCGCGGTTGCTCGAGCCGAGCGGTCGAACCTCGACGGCTTGGACTCGAGCACGCAGGTCGGGCCGCGACGTGTGGCGCACAGCGCGTCGAATGTCCGCGGACTCGAATCCCGCGCTGGGGACAGTCTTCGCTCGATGCTTGTTTTCTCGTGATTTTCGACGACCCGAGCGCTCGCCGCGCGTTCTATCGGAAGGAGGGAGTCGATGGAGCACTCGCACTCGCTCATGCAGTCTCAGTCGCAGTCAAGTATGCCCTCGCAGTCACACATGCCGCCGCAGTCCCAATCCGTTCGACAACTCGACCTGTTCCGTCGCGGCGGCACGCGAGCCGGCGCGGGTCGCAAGCCGAAGGGCGACCGCGCGCTCGTGCCGCACGACACGCGACCGCGCGTGACGCGGCACACGCCGGTCCTCGTCACGACGAGGCTCCTCGCGGGACTGCCCAACCTGCGGAGCGAACGCACGCTCGTGCTCTTGCGCGCGACGCTCGCCGCGGGCGCGAACCGATTCGGCTTCCGGCTCATCGAGTATTCGATTCAGTCGAACCATCTGCACTTCGTTGTCGAGGCGCCGGACGAGATCGCGCTGGCGCGCGGCGTGAAAGGGCTGCTCGTCCGCGTCGCGAAGGCGCTGAATCGCGCGTGGGAACGGACGGGCCGCGTCGTCGGCGACCGCTACCACGCGCGTATCTTGAAGACGCCGCGCGAGGTGCGCAACGCGCTCGTCTACGTGCTGCAGAATGCGCAGAAGCACGGCGCGCGCATCGTCGGAATCGACGCGCATTCGTCGGGCCCGTGGTTCAGCGGGTGGATGGATCGGACGCCGCGCAAGGATCGTGCGTTGCCCGAAGCGAGCTCGTGGCTGCTCCTGTTCGGATGGCTGAAGCGCGGACGCATCGCGACGAGCGAGGCACCGCGTGCGGATCCCGGTGCGGGGGGCCGAGCGGGGTTCAGAGCTTGAGCCGACGGCGGCGCTCACAGCCAGGCTCGTCGACGCGCATGCCGGGACGCACGACGACGCGCATGCCGACGCGCACGGCGAGGCGCACGACGACGCGCACGACGACGCGCACGGCGAGGCGCACGGCGAGGCGCACGACGACGCGGCCGCCGACGCGCACGGTGTGACTTCGCGCGCCGCGCGGGTCGCGGCTCCGGGCAACGCGCCCGGACGCAGTGGATCCCTAGAGATCAACCGCGCTCGAGTCGTGATCCCGGAGCGCGGGGCTGCCGGGCCCGCACGCGGGCGCCGACCCACACGAATGCCGGATGCGCCAGAAATCGAGCCTACGGGCTCTCGGATACCTGTGGCGCCGCTCCCCGTCCCGAGAGCGTGTGACCACTTCACACGCTCTGACCTCCCGGCTTGACGTCCGCGGGCTTTCGGCGCGGACTGGACACGTCGTTCGGGGTTCCGCGTAACGGCGGAGGCCCCCCGAGCGGAGTCCATTCATGCACGGGAAATCGCACGAGACCGAGTCGCTGGAGGCGCTCTTCCTTCGCTGGCGCGACGACGAGGATTCCGAGGCTTTGGCCGAGGTGCTGGCGCGCTCCGAGGACGAGCTCCTCGTCATCGCGCGGCGGCAAGTCCGTGACGAGTCGGCCGCTTGGGATCTCGTACAGGAAACCTGGCACACCGTGCTGCGCGACGCGCGCCGGTGGGACGCGGAGCAGCGGCTCATGCCGTGGCTCGTCGGCATCCTCCAGATCGAAGTGCGGCGCGCGCGCCGTGCAGCGACGCGGATCCCGGATCCCGCGCGTGTGACGACGCCGACCGTTCCGGAAGCCGACGCCCATCTTCCCGAAGCCGAAGTGCGCGAGCACGTCACCGGTGCTTTGGCGCGCTTGCCCTCGATGTACCGCGAAGTGCTCTCGATGCACCTCTTCGAGGACCTCACGCACGCGGAGATCGCGCAGCGCACGGGTCGTGAAACGGGGACCGTGCGCGTGCAGGTGTTCCGTGGCCTCGCGCAACTGCGGAAGCTCATCCCCGCGAGTTTGTCGCTCGGAACCGCGCTCGCGATCCTTGCGCCGCGCAGCGAAGCGGCGCGACTCGCGCCACTACTCGACGGCGCCGCGCGAATCGGCAGCGGCGCGGCAGGCAGCGGCGCGGCAGGCAGCGGTGCTGCTGGCAGCGGCGCGGCAGGCAGCGGTGCTGCTGGCAGCGGTGCTGCTGGCAGCGGCGCGGCAGGCAGCGGTGCTGCTGGCAGCGGAGCGGGCGCGGCCGGCGCGGCGAAGACCAGCGCGGCGAAGACGAGCGCGACGAGCGCCGTGAAGCCGAGCGCTGCGCTGACCAGCACGACCGCGGGCGGGATCTCGTCCGGCGTCGGAACCGCTTGGCTCCTCGGTGCCGCCGTCGCGACGCTCGTGACCGCGACCGTGTGGTTCGTCACGCGTGACGAGGCCGCAACACTCACGACGGATCGCGCGGTCGCAGTCGTCGGCCCCGCAGGCTCGAGCGCGCGCGCTGCGACGTCGAGCGGGACAGACAGCGGCCTCGCGGACGCACCGGCCCATGGACGCAGCGGTTCGACCTCGACGCCGATCGTCGCGCCAGGACCCCAACCCGGCGTCCGCCTCGTCGCACGCGTGGTCGGGCTCGAGACCCTGCCGAGTGGCGCACCGACGCTCAGGCTCCGCGCCGACGCCCGCGGACCGCGCGTCGTGAAACTCGATGCCGCGGCGTCGTTCGAAGTCGACCTCACCGATTGGTATGCGCCGACGGGACTCGCGCCGCGCGAGTTCATCGCGGAGTACGACCATCCCAACGGCCTGCCGGTGCGCGTGCCCGTGCTCTTCGACGCCGATGCGCTGACGCGTGCGCGGACCGCGGCGGAAGCGGGAGCGCGGCAAGAGATCCCCATCACGTTCCGCGTCGAGCCGCCCGCGGCGCGCGTGCACGGACGTGCCGGTTGGAACGACGACGCCGGCGCAGACTCTGCGTTCGGGCGCTTGGCGGCGCTCTTCGCCGTGGACGAAGTCGGCGGACTCGCGGCGGACCCTGTCGAAGGCGTCGCCGTGCGCGACGACGGCACGTTCTCGCTGCGCGCGGCACGCACGGGCCGACACGTCGTCGTCGTCGCCGCGTTCGGCGGTGCCACGCGACCGGAGACGATGCGCCTCGATCTCGTGGCCGGCGAGGACCGCGACCTCGGTCGCATCGCGCTCGGCGCCGGATCGAGCGTCACCGGCGTCGTCCACGCGGATCCGAATGCCGCGAATGCCGGCCTCGAAGCGGTCGTGCGCTGGAATCTCACGGAGGTCGAGCGCGTGCTCTCGGTCTACGGCACTCCGCTCGCATGGACGGGTCGTTCCTTCGAGCGCGCGGGCGGTGAAGTCGCGCCGGAGCACGACGGTCGCTTCGCGATCCGCGGCCTCGGAACCGGCGCGATCGAATTCGAGCGCGGCTACACGAACGCCACGAAGCAACCGATGGTCGAGTTCCCGATCGGTCCTGAGTTCGTCGTCCGCGTCACGCCGCCGCTCGCGGGTCTCGTTCTCGAACCGCCGAACTCGATCGCGCGCGTCACCGTTCGCGCCAACGGGCGACTGGTCGAAGGCGCCATCGTCCGCTTCGAGCCGGCCGATGGTTCGGGTCGGAGCATGGGGACCGATGCGCGCGGCTTCGTGGACTTGATCGGCGCCCGCGCCGGCACGTTGTCGGTCTTCGGGCCGGGTTTCCTGACCTTCACGAGTCGGTATGCCGGCCCGTTGGAAGGCCCGATCGACGTCGATCTACAGGAGGCCGTCCCGCCCGGTTTCCTCCAGATCCGCGCGCCGGACGTCGCCTGGAAGGACGTCGTCGCGCGCGTCTTCCCGGCCTCGGTCGTCGACGACACGACGCGCGCCGCTCTGCGACGTGGTGAGCTGCCGAGCAGCCTGCGCGAGGTGCGCATCGTTCCGTTGGACGAAGTCGGCCAACTGACCGACCCTTTGGACGCCGGCTCGTGGTGGATCCATCTCAGCGCCCACCGCGACGCCGTCGACGGCCCGATCGCGCACGCGCGGCCGTTCGTCGCCGAAGTCGAGATCGATACGGGCGCGACGACGCAAGTCGATGTCGCGTTCGATCTCGCGGGCCGCATCCGCTTCGCGCCGGTCGCTGCGTCGGCCGACGCGCCGAGCGGAGGAGAGGGGATCGCGCTGGAGCTGATCGACGCGACCGGCAGAAAGGTGCCCTTGCCCCTCACGAGCCTGTTGCTCCGCGGCGACGCGCGCCAAGGTCGCCTGAAGACCACGGATCGCCTCGTGTACGGCGCGAACGCGACGAGCGGGCTCCTCGAGCCGGGGAATTACGTCGTGCGCGCGACGATCGGCACGGAGACGCGCACACACTCGATCACGATCGAGGCCGGTCGCACGACCGTGGTCGATCTCGAAGCGCCCTGAGCGAACGCCGGCGCGGGCCGGCGCGAACGCGAGGTCGCGCAGCGGCCGCGGACGTCACACGATCGAGTGCTCCGCGGGCCGGACCACGCGGTCCTGCGAGCACGCCGGCGCATTCGCGGGCTCTCAGTACCGCAAACGCACGTCGGTCACTGCGACCTCGCCCGACGAGACCACGATGCCCACCGACCCGCGCAACTCGCCCGGCTGGTACGTGATCTTCGCCACGGACTTGTCTCCCAAGAAGAACTCGGCCACGTCGTCCTTGACCTCGATCGCGATCTTCACGGCGGCGCGCTTGTCCGCCTTGATCGAGGGCAGCGCCTTCTTCGATTTGAAGCCCTTCTCGAGCTCGGCGACCATCGCCATCCCTTGGCTCATGACGCCGACGAGCTGCAGGCTCTCGTCGTTGGCGCCGAAGACGAGCATCGCGAGGCCGCCCTCCCCGAGCTTCGACGTGTCGAGCACGGCCTCGTAGCGGTAACGCGCCGGCGGCACGTCGGCCACGTAGGCGAAGTCGGTCTCCTCCGTCGTGCACGCGAGCACTCCATCGGCACCCGTCCAGCTCTCGGCCGACCAGGCACCCAGTTCGGCATCGATCGCGACGCGACGCCAACGTCGCACGTCCGCCCCCGACGCTTTCGCGATCTCCAAGGACGTCGCGGCGAACGCGTCGGGCAGGCCGAACAGCGCTTCCGCTTCCTGCAGGAACGCCAGCGCGACGTGCGGCAACCCCGCGTCGGCGTAGGCCTTCGCGGCGGCCGGAGCTGCGTCGAGGAACTTCTGGTCGGCGACTGCGAGGGCCTCGGCGACGACCTTGTCGATGCGCGCGACGCGTTGACTGCAGACGTCGCGCAAATCCTTCGCGGAGAGGTCCTCCGACCCGGGCAGAGTCGCGCTCTCGTCCTCGACGCCGCGCAGCACTTCGAAGGCACGCCGGTAACGGGCCAACGCCGCGTCCGGCTTCTTCTGAGCCTCGAGGACTTCACCCAACTCCACCAACGCGACCGGATCGTCCGCGCGTCGGCGCAGCGCGCGCAAGAAGCTCTCTTCGGCGGATTCGATCGCGCCGTCCTGGCGTTGTTTGCGCCCCATCTCGATCAGCTTGTCGGCCACTTCGGGCGGCCCGAACTCGAGCACGTGCAACTCCAGGATCCACGACTTCCAGCGCGCTTCGAAATCCGCGAACGTCGTGATCCCCGGTTGCTTGGCCTTCGTGACGAAATGCTCGACGAAACGGGCCTGGATGTCGTGCTTGCCGCCCGACTTGTACGACGCGAGGAACGCGCGGTAGGGCTCCAAGTAGGGCCGCGTCGACTTCTCGTCCTCGTAGTTGTGGAAGAAGTAAACGAGCCCCCACCCGAACGGGTAGTACTCACCCGGGTACGAGCCCGGCGTGTTGTATTCGATCGTGTCGACGAGCGTCGGCTTGCCATCCTCGATGTAGTACTTCAGGCCCTCGAGCCGCTCGTGCGCGACGAGGTTGAACTGCACCGAACCGTTCGGGAGCAGTCGCGCGCCCTCGAAGTAGGACGCCGTGCCTTCGTTGAGCCAAGTCGGGTACCCGCCGTTCGGCAGCGCGATCCGCGTGAACTGGTGGCTCGCCTCGTGGAACAGAGTCGACCACAACGACGAGAGCGGATCGCCGTGCGCCGCGCGCGGGTCGTAAGTCACCACGCGCAGTTCCGACGGCGAGAAGAAGCCGCGGATGTTCTGGTCGGGTGACTTCCCGTCGTCGCCCTTCTCGTGCATGTCGAACTCGGGTCGCTCGCGATAGACGCTCAGCGTGACGCGCGGCGTGTCCCCACCGCGTTCCTTCACGCGGAAGAACTTCCGGTAGAAGCGATTCATCTGCTCCATGGCGAGCGAGAAGGCCTCGGCCAACTCGATCCCCATGTTCGTCTTCACCGTGTACTGGTCACCCTTGATCTCGTAGGCCTTGTCCCAGGTCTCGTGCTTCTTGTCTTCCTTCGCGATCTGCTCAGGTCTGCGCTTCTTCTTGGGCTTCACCGGCACGTCGACGCCCGAATCGAGGAGCGCCTCGACCGCCTTCTTGTCGGCGAAGATCTTGTCGAGATCGGCACGCGCCTTCTCGGCGGCCGGTCCGGAGTCCACGCGCGACAGGAGGTAGACCGCCGAGACGGACAGCTTCTTCTTCGCGAGCGCCGAACCCGCTGTCGCGAGCGCGGTCTGGTACTCGCCCGCAACCGTCGAGCCCTTCACGGGGACGGTGTCGAGGGCGGCGGCACGCGCCGTGAGATCGAGGACCGCCTTCGCGGTTTCCTTCGTCGTCGGCGCGTTCTTCAGCGCGATGCTCGCGTACCACAGAGCCTGATCGTTCTTGCCCGCGGCCTGTGCCGCGCGTGAGGCCGCGTCGAGGAGCTCGAACGATTCCGGCTTCTTCTCCAGGTCCGCCTCGGCCTTCGCCAATTCCGTGTCCTGCGGCGAAATCGCGCGTGCAGGGAGCGAAACAGCGGCGACTCCACCAGCGAAACCGAGGCCGAAGAGCAGGATGACGAGAGACTTGTGCATACGCATACGGGACGACTCCGAACCAAGCCTCGAGTTCTGAAACGAACTACTTGCGGGTCATCGCCCAGGTCACGTCCCCACCGATCGAGCCGGACATGGACACGTCGAACTCCATGCCCTCTTGCTGGGCATGCGCTTCGATGTTGACGTCGAGGCCGAGCTCGGCCTTCATCTCGTAGGTGTACATCACGCCGGTCGCGAGGTCCCACAAGAGGGCTCCTTCGCCGCGTAGGGTCATGGAAGCGCTGCTCGAGAACTCCATGTCGATGCCGCCGCCCCCCATCTCTTCCGCCTGCTTGAGGATCGGATCGAGATCGAGACTGGCCTTCCCGTCGTACACGAACGTGATCTCGCCGACCTTCGTTCCGGCCGCGTCGCGCGTGCCTGTGTACGTGCAGGTGACCTTGAACTCCTTGAAGGCCGTCTCGAGCTGCTTCGCGAATTCGTCGGTGATCGCCTCGACGTCGGGTCCCTCTCCCGATCCGTCGCCCCCGCCGGCGGCGATTCCGCCGGGGAAGAAGAGTGCCGCGAGGTCGTCGCCCGACACGTCCCAAGTGTCGCCCTCGCCGACCTTCTTGTCGGGGAGCAACGCGCGCACTTCCATGTCGGCGTCGAGGCTCTCGAGCAGCGCGTCGTCGCCCTTCGACTCGTGGAAGGACTTCTTGTACTCCGACTCCTTCGCGTCCCAGAGGAACTGAACGGACTTGCCCTCGAGATCGTTGTCGCCTTCCGGCTCTTGGACCTCGTCACCGATCTCGAGCTTCAGTTCGATCTTGTCGTAGCCACGCAGGAGATCGACGGGTGCGCCGTCTTTCGTCGCGCGGAACGTCTCGGTGACGTCGATGGCGATGCTGAGCATCAACTGCTGCGCGGTCAGCTGTTCGATCGAGTCCGCGGGAACGGGCTCGCCATTGAAGGAGATCGACGCTTCCTTGACGGCGAGTTCGGCATCGATGCGCAGCTCCTTCTGCGAGGCGAAGTCTTTCGCCGGATGGAACGAGACATCGTCTGCGAGCGCAGCGAGACCAAGGGTGAACGGAATGCCGAGGACGGCCAGGAAGTACGCGTTGGAGTGCTTCATGAGGGTGGGCGTCGATGACGCCGGCGGGAGGATATCACGCGCTCGCGCCTCGTCCCGAGGCGCACACGAACTTGACCCGGCGGGCACACCTCACCCCCCCGTGACCCGCGCGAACGCTCGAAACTGCGCGATTCCGGACGCGACCCCGCTGGTCACTCGCTCCGGATGGACGCTCACTCGGACTAGGCGCTCACTCGGACTAGGCGCTCACTCGGACTCGGCGCTCACTCGGACTCGGCGGTCACTCGGACTCGGCGGCCTACTCGGACCAGGCGGCTCACTCCCACTCGATCGTGCCGGGCGGCTTGCTCGTCACGTCGAGCACGACGCGGTTCACGCCGCGGACCTCGTTGATGATCCGGTTCGAGATGCGGGCCAGGAGTTCGCGCTCGAGGTAGTGCCAGTCGGCCGTCATGCCGTCCTGGCTCTCGACGATGCGCAGCGCGATGCAGCTCTCGTAGGTGCGCGCGTCGCCCATGACCCCGACGGACTTCACGGGCAAGAGCACGGCGAAGTACTGCCACAAGCTCGTGTGCACGCCGGCGCCTTCGACTTCGCTCGTGACGATGCGGTCGGCAGCCCGCAGCAGGGCGCAGCGTTCCGGCGTGACCTCGCCGACGATCCGCACGGCGAGACCGGGGCCGGGGAACGGTTGGCGATCGACGATGGCGGAATCGAGGCCTAGATAGCGACCGATGGCGCGCACCTCGTCCTTGAACAACTCGCGCAACGGCTCGACGAGCGTCATGTCGAGGTCTTCGGGCAACCCACCGACGTTGTGGTGGCTCTTGATGACCGCCGTGTTCCCGCCGTGCACGTTCACGGACTCGATCACGTCGGGATAAAGCGTGCCTTGCGCCAAGAATCCCGCGGAACGGAAGCGCTTCGCCTCCACACGGAACACCTCGACGAAGTCACGGCCGATCAACTTGCGCTTCTTCTCGGGGTCGGTGACACCGCTGAGGCTCCCGAGGAAGCGATCGGTCGCATCCACGACCGTGAGATCCATGTGGAAGCGCTCGCGGAACGTGCGCTCGACTTGATCGCGCTCGCCGTGCCGCAGGAGCCCGTTGTCGACGAAGATGCAGTGGAGCCGTTCGCCGATCGCCTTGTGCAAGAGTACGGCCGCGACCGAGCTGTCGACGCCGCCCGAAAGTCCGAGCACCACTTCGCCGCTCGCGCCGACGAGCGCGCGCACCTTCGCGATCTCGCGCTCGACGATGTTGTCGGGCTTCCAATCGCCGGGCAGCTTGCAGACACGCAGGAGGAAATTGGCGAGCACCTCCGCGCCGCGCAGCGTGTGGCTGACCTCCGGATGGAATTGCACGCCGAAGAGCCCGCGCTTCGGGTCCCCCACGACTGCGTAGGGACACGTGACACTCGAAGCGTAGACCTCGAAACCCGCCGGAATTCGCGCGACTTGGTCGCCGTGGCTCATCCACACGACCGTGCGGCCGCTGATGCCGTCGAGGATCGCCTCGGGTCGTTCCACCACGAGCGACGTGCGGCCGAATTCGCGCTCTTTCGACGCGAGGACTTCGCCGCCGAGGGTTTGCGACATCCATTGCATGCCGTAGCAGATGCCCAGCACGGGGACGCCGAGTTCGAGCAACTCACGCGGCACTTTGGGCGCGTCGGGCGCGTACACGGACGCCGGACCGCCGGACAGGATCACGCCGGCGAGATCCATCCGCCGCGCGACCTCGAGCGCGCGATGAGGAGGCGCGATCTCGCACCAAGCATTCGACTCGCGCACACGCCGCGCGATGAGCTGCGCGTACTGCGTGCCGAGATCGACGACGAGGACACCGCGCGGTCCGCGGTCCGCTTGACTCGTTGCTTGCATCGCTGCCCGCCCTACTCCGCGTGGAAGTAGTTCGGCGACTCCTTCGTGATCGTGACGTCGTGCGGATGGCTCTCGCGACGACCGGCGTCCGTGATGCGCACGAACCGCGCGCGCTCCCACAGCGCGGGAATCGTCGGTGCACCGACGTAGCCCATGCCGGCGCGCACGCCGCCGACCATCTGGTAGACGAATGCCGAGAGCTTGCCCTTGTACGGGACGAGACCTTCGATGCCCTCGGGCACGAGCTTGTCCGTCTCGGTCACGTCACCTTGGCGGTAGCGTTCCTTGCCGCCGGCTTGCATCGCGCCGAGCGAACCCATCCCGCGCACGCTCTTGAACGAGCGGCCCTTGAACAGGACGACCTCGCCTGGACTCTCGTCGAGGCCTGCGAAGAGGCTGCCGAGCATCGCGCACGACGCGCCCGACGCGAGCGCCTTCACGAGGTCGCCCGAGAAGCGCACGCCGCCGTCGGCGATGACGGGGACACCCGATCCCTTCAGAGCGTGCACGACCGACATGACGGCCGTGAGTTGCGGCACGCCGACGCCCGCGACGATGCGCGTCGTGCAGATCGAGCCGGGCCCGATGCCGACTTTCACGCCGTCCGCGCCGGCTTCGACGAGCGCGCGCGCTCCCTCGGCCGTGGCCACGTTCCCGGCGACGACGTCGACCGGATGGCGACGCTTCATCTCGCGCACGGTGTTGGCGACGTTCGCGCTGTGACCGTGCGCCGTATCGACGACGAGCACGTCCACGCCCGCTTTCACGAGTCCTTCCGCGCGTTCGTAGTCGTGCACGCCGATCGCCGCGGCGACGCGCAAGCGGCCGCGGCTGTCCACCGCCGAATTCGGGAAGGCCTGGAGCATGTTCAGGTCCTTCATCGTGATGAGGCCCGCCAGCTCGTCGCCCTTCACCACGAGGATCAGCTTCTCGACCTTGTGTTTGAAGAGGATCTCGCGCGCTTCTTCGAGCGACGTGTTCGGCGGCGCCGTGACGAGCTTGTCCTTCGTCATGATCTTCCCGACGGGCGTGTCGTCGCTCGTCTGGAAGCGACAGTCGCGGCGCGTGAGGATCCCGACGACGCGCCGACCCTCGGTGATCGGCAGGCCGGAGATGTTGTGACGCGCCATGATCGTGCGCGCTTCGCGGATGGTCGCATCCGGCGGCAACGTCACGGGATCGAGAATCACGCCGTTGGCCGAGCGCTTGACCTTGTCGACCTCGCGGATCTGGCCCTCGATCGAGAGGTTCCGGTGGATGACGCCGATGCCGCCTTCGCGCGCGAGAGCGACCGCGAGCTTCTCCTCCGTCACGGTGTCCATCGCCGCGGAGGCGAGCGGGATGTTCAGCGGCACGTTGCGCGAGAAGCGCGTCGCGAGCTGGACATCGCGCGGCAGGATGTCGGACTCCTGCGGGACGAGCAGGACGTCGTCGAACGTGAGGCCCTCGGGGAACGAAGGCAATTCGCTGTCGGCGGACTTCATGGCGTGGATCCAGATCCCGGTCTGGTCGCACGCCGCGAGGCCTCTCTTCACGGCGCGGCCGGGACGGTGGAAACGGGGAGCGTAGCGAGCGAGGCGACGGGCTCCAAGCGCCCCACGAACTTCCCACGAAAAGTAGAGGGCCCGGACACCCCACCGAAGTGGAATGCCGGGCCCAAGAAGGAGGAGATGGCCTTTATGTCGGGCGTTCCATCACCGGGCCTGATGAGAAAAGCGCGTGGATCGCCGAACCCGCGCGACCCGAGCCGCCGCGGATGCCGATAGGAGCTGACCCATGGATTCCGCCGGCCGCACCACAGAAGCGCGCTCAGCTCCCTCCGCTATCCTCTCGCACCCCGATCGCGCGAACGCGCCGGGAATAGTGCCCACGATGCAGAGACCGAGGAGCCCGCGCCGCCCCGGCGAGCCGACGCGCGTCGCAGTCGTCGGCGCGGGTTACATCGCGGATTACCACCTCGACTGCCTCGGGCGGATCGCGGAGTGCACGACGGTGGCGCTCGTCGATCCCGATCGCACGCGCGCCGATTCGCAGAGCCGCCGTTTCGGCATCGACCGCGCGTTGAGTTCCATCGACGAGTTGGCGACGCTCGACATCGACGTCGCGCATCTCTTGACGCCGCCCGAGACGCACGTCGCTCTCGTCCTGAAGCTGCTCGACATGGGCATCTCGGTCTTCGCCGAGAAACCGCTGGCGTTGTCGGCGGAGGACGCGCGGTTGCTCGCCGCGAAAGCAGCCGCGCTCGGCCTCGTGGTCGGCGTGAACCACAACAACGTCCACCATCCGGCCTTCTCGCGGCTCATGGCGCGCGTCACCGCGGGCGAGATCGGGCGCGTCGAGCACGTGCAGGTGACGCTCTCCGTGCCGTTGGCGCAGCTCGACGCGGGCGACTACGCGCATTGGATGTTCCGTGAGCCGCGGAACATCGTGTTCGAGGCGGCCGTGCACCCGCTGGGTCAAGTGCACGCGCTCGTCGGCGCGCCGAAGCACGTCGAGACCACGCTCGTCTCGCAGCGCGAACTGCATCCGGGCCAAGTGTTCGTCGACCGCTGGTCGGCGAGCGGCACCGGAGAGCGCGGTTCGATGCAGATTTACTGCGCGTTCGGACAAGGGTTCACGCGCAACACGATCCAGGTGCTCGGCAGCGATGGGTCGCTCGAGGCGGATCTCTTCCACAACACGCTGTCGGGCGAACGCAAGACGGTTTGGCTCGACTTCTGGAACAGCTACCTGGCCTCGTCGCGCCGCGGCGCCGAGATGCGCCGCGACGCGCGCGCTACGTGCAAGCGTTGGTTCCAGACGACGCTCGGTCTCGCTCCGCGCTGCGATGCGTTCTACGTGGGCATGCGCGAGTCGATCGAGCAGTTCCATGCTGCATTTCGCGCCGGATCCGAGCCGCCGACTTCCGCCGCGCGCGCCGCGGAAGTGCTCGCCTGGTGCGACGCACTCGCGTCCGCGGCACCGGCCGCTCCGCCGCGCGCGAGCGAACCGCCGGCGCCGGGCCCCGCACGTCCGGGCGAAGTCGTCGTCGTCGGCGCGACGGGTTTCATCGGCACGCGCACGGTCGCGAAGCTCCTCGAGATGGGCTCGCCCGTGACCGTCGTCGCGCGGCGCGCGCACTCTCTGCCGCCGATCGTGGCCGAGGGCGTGAAGTCGGGCCGCATCCGTTTCCTGCGCGGCAAGCTCGGCGACGATGCAGCGCTACGCGCGGCGTTCGCCGGCGCGGACGCAGTGATCTCGCTCGCGACCGGCAACGGCGACACGTGGGAAGCGGTCGAGCGCAGCATGGTGCAAGGCTCGCGCGCCGCGGCAGAGGCTGCACTCGCAGCTGGCGTGCGGCGCTTCGTCTACGTGAGCTCGATCGCGTCGCTCTACACCGGCCCCGACGTCGGCGCGGAGATCCGCGACTCGATCGAAACGGATCCGAGTCCGAGCCAACGCTCGCTCTACTCGCGCGGCAAGATCGCGGCCGAGCAAGCCTTGCTCGCCCTGCATCGCGACAAGGGACTGCCGCTCGTCATCGCGCGACCGGGCGTCGTCATGGGCGCCGGGACGCCGATGCAGCACTCCGGACTCGGCGTGTGGAATCGCGACAACCACTGCGTCGGTTGGGGTCACGGCGAGGACGCGCTGCCCATCGTGTGGGTCGACGACGTCGCCGACGGACTGGCGCGCGCGGCGCGTCACCGCGGCACGGAGATCGACGGAAAAGCCCTGAATTTGTGCGGGCGCACGCCGTTGACCGCGCGCGAGATCGTCGAGGAGCTGAAGCGCGCGACCGGTCGCGACCTGCACTTCCATCCGCGCTCGCTCGCGCTCTCGCAGTCGCTCGAGATCGGGAAGTGGATCGTGAAGAAAGCGGGGCGCCGCGCGGGTGTCGAATTCCCGAGCTGGCGCGACCTGAAGGCGCGGTCGCTGGCGGTCACCTTCGCGTGCGACGTGGCGCGTTCCATCGGATGGAAACCGACGGAGGATCGCGAAGGCCTGCTCGAGCGCTGCGTGCGCGTCTATCGACCGCGCGGCTGACGCACGCTTCCTTCGCGCCAGTTCGTCCGGCACTCTCGGGTTCGAGACTGCGCTGCATGGACGCCAAGACGCTGAACAAGTTGCTGTTCCACCTGAAACGGATCGTCCTCGGGACGGCCACCGTTCCCGAGGATGACTGGCAGAAGCTCGACATGCTCGTGCCCGCGGCTTTGCGCGCACCACCGACGGCCGAGACCGTCGCGCTGCGTCACATGCTCGAAGAGTTGGCGCGGCGCATCGCCGATCGACGTCTCGTCGACAACGTCTACGCGCTGAACCACGAGCTCGAGCGCGTCGCGCAGGCCGGCGGACACAAGCCGCCGCCGTCGAAGGGGCCGCGCACTCCGACGCAGGAAGTCGCGGACCTCCTACGCGGCCGCACGGTGCTCTTGATCGGCGGCGACACGCGCCAGGAACATGCGGACCGTCTGCGCGAAGCCTTCGAACTCGCGGAACTCTTGTGGCCCGGCACGAGCAAGTCGAACCCGAGCGTCACGGTCTTCGAACCGCTCGTCGCGCGCCCCGAGGTCGTGCTCGTCCTCATGCTGATCAAACTGAATCGCCACGGAATCACCGAGGAATTGCCGGCCGTCTGCGAACGCTACGGGAAGCCGGTCGTGCGCCTCGTCGGTGGCTATCACCCCGACCAGGTCGCGCTGCAGATCCTGAAGCAGGCGGGCAAGCGCTTGCGCGGCGCCTGAACGCCGGAACGAGCACGGTCCCGAGTCCCCCGCGCGCGGCACGGCGATCCCGTGTAGCCTCGGGACTTCGACGCGCGCCGCGTCGGTCGGAGGCCCCCCCATGCGCTCGCTCGATCGTTCCCTACTCGTCAGCGTCTCGCTCGCGGCCCTGGTCACGACGGCGAGCGCACGCCAGCTCCTCTCCGACTTCGCCAAGGACGTCGCCGCGCCGCCGTCCGACATCGTCGAAGGTCGCCTCGTCGCGCCGGCACCGTCGGACCTCGCGGTCGCGTCGCGCGCGCACGCGCGTCCGCTCTATTCGCGCTGGAGCGAGTCCGACGGCTGGATCGTCGAGGCCGACATCTCCGTCGATGCGGACGGACCGCTGGCCCTCGCGATCCTCACGCCCGGCCCCGTCGAGTGGTCGTGGACGCTGACGGACCCGAGCGGAGTCGCGCTCGATCTCGCCGCGAGCGCGACGCGCGAGCGACGCGACGGGCTCGCGGAAGTCGGCGGGGCGAGCGGGGATCGCGTCGACGTGCACGCGGTTCGCGCGGGAAGTTGGACGGTTCGCGCCGTCGCCGGCGAACGCGCGCGCTCGAATCCACCGGGTGAAACGTGGCTTTTTGCGCGCTCGGCGGGTCCGGCGCGTCTCGTCACGCACGCCTCGACCCTCGCCACGCGCAGCGACGTGGAGATCGCGATCGTCGCACGCTTCGAGGACGCCGGGCCGCTCGTTCGCGTTCGCGGAACCGCGACGATCCAGCTCGCGAGCGGAGGACTCGTCCTCGCGCTGAGCGACGACGGCAATCATCAGGATGGGCTCGCCGACGACGGCACGTTCGGCGCGATCCTGCCGCTCGGAACGAGCGGCGACGTGCGCGCGCGTGTCGAACTCCACGGCATCGACGCCGCCGGAGCGCCGATCGCGCGCACCGCGCAGATCGCATTTCCCGTGATCGAACGTCGGCTGCTCCTCACCGGCACGGCCGACGCGACTCTCGCCGACGACGGTCGCGTGCGGATCCGCGTCGAGGCCGTGACGCTGGACGCGGACACGAAGATCCTCGTCGCGGCGGAGGTCTGGGGCACGAACGCGGACGGTCGGCTCGTGCCCGTGTGTTGGCTGGCACGGATGCAGACGCCGCGCGAACGCGCGGGACTAGTCGACCTCGAACTCGCGCTCGACACGCGTTGGATCGCGATGGCCGATGCACGTGCGCCGTTCGCCCTGCGACGCGTGCGCGTGCAAGATCCCGACACGCAGGTGCCGCACGACTTGGCGAGCGAGATCGCGTTCGTGATGCCCTCGATCCCGGCGAGCGTCGAGCCCGTGCCGCTCGTGCCGACGACCTCCATGCTGCAGGGCTCGACGAGCGCGATTCCCGCCGGATCGCACACGCTCGGAACACGGACCCTCCTCACGCCGACGCTCGCCCTCGTGCACGGCTACTGCTCGGGCGGATCGATCTGGCCGGCAGCCCACTTCAGCCAGCCGAAGCTCGAGTTCTTGGACCCCAACGCGAATCGCACGCACGATCAGTTCGCGTTGCTGCTACGTCAGGCGATGGCCGCGCGCTCGTCCTTCGGCGTCGTCGCACACAGCCAGGGCGGTCAAGCCGCGCTCCACCTCTACACGTTCTACGCGAGCGGACTCGATACAGCGCTTGGGCCGCGGCTCATTCAGAGTGTCGGCACGCCCTACCAAGGAACCCCGCTCGCCTCGTTGGGCGGCTTCTCGTGCGGCGTGAACAGCGACATGACGACGAGCGGCGGCCCCATGTGGATGTCGACGATCCCGACGTGGGCGCGCGAGAAAGTCTTCTACTGGACGACGCAGAACTCCGGGAGCGCCTGCAACTTCCTCGCGAGCTTAGTCCTCAACGACCCGGAAGACGGAACGACGGAGATGATGCGCGGTCAATTGCCCGGCGCGAACTCGATGGGTCACGTGAACGGTTGGTGTCACACGACCGGCATGAGCAATCCGGCGCAGTACACGGACGCGACGCGGAATGCCGACCGCAACGCGCAAGCGGCGCGCTGAGAGCGCGTCAAGAAATCGAGCCTACGCGCTCTCAGTAGCTCGTGGCACCGCTTCGCGTCGCGAAAGGCCGTGATTTGTAGGGCTCCGGGAAGTCGTGTGAGCCGTCATCGGCGGCGCGGGTACTCGCGACCGAAGTTCGACCCCTGCGGGTTGGCGTTCGCGCTGAGTCGAGCTCACGTCGCCTGCAGCGCCCACGAGCTCCGGAGTCAGTCCGGCCTCGTTGTATGCATTGCGAACCGACGCTGGAGTCGAGGCCCGGGATGGACGGAGGAGGGACCGGCAGGGGGCGCCTACCGCCAGAAGCGCTCGAGGCGCCTCCGAAGTTTGGGTGAGCAGCTCGAAGTTTCCGTGAGCGGGGATCCGGGTATTCCGCACACCCGTCCCGCCTGCGTTCGGCCGCGAGGCGACACGTGGACCGGATGTACGCGGAATCATCGGCGCGCCTGAACTGGTCGGCGCGCACCGGACCTCTCGACCTCGGTTGCGGCGTCTCCGGTCGCGTGCTCGAGAGGAGCTGGTGTCGACATGATTCCATCGGTCCGACGGTCCGACGGTCGAGTGCGAGTGCCGAGTGCGGCTGCGTGTGCCGGCTGCGTGTGCCGGCTGCGTGTGCCGGCTGCGTGTGCGAGTGCGAGTGCGTGTGCGGGTG
>Ga0163152_10004402_pt1 | contig 17469 bp, 20 predicted proteins | sample OliLakLV19MP8IB2_FD_148635 | JGI IMG/M metagenome (GOLD analysis project Ga0163152, IMG submission 148635) | Freshwater microbial mat bacterial communities from Lake Vanda, McMurdo Dry Valleys, Antarctica - Oligotrophic Lake LV.19.MP8.IB-2 | ecosystem: Environmental > Aquatic > Freshwater >... | reverse complement strand
GGAACTGCACGAGCAACGTGCGGGGTTCGACGTCGTGCTCCTGGCGCGCGCCGTTCACCGTCATGGAGATCCGCATCGCTGCTCCCTTCCTCGAATTCCCTGAATGTCCGGCGTTAGCTATGGCTCCCTCCGCTGCGCGCCGAGGGGCCTTCGCCAAGCGGGGCTCCGCTGCGTCCGCACCGTACTCTCGCGCCGGGAGAGGGCGGTCTGCCAGACCACGTTTCGGCCGTGCGGCGCTCGACTACCCCCAGGTGTCGGGGCCGGCGCGTTCTACCTCGATGCGGAGCAGGACTCGGCGTTGCTCGGTCATTGCGGCGCGGTACTCGGCCCAGTCGGGGTGCTCACCCGAGATGCGGCGGTAGTACTCGACCAGCGGTTCCATCGCCTCGGGCAGACCGACGATCGCGGCGGCGCCGTCGATCTGCACCGACTCCCGGAACTTGTCGTCCATGAAGAACAGCGAGATCCTCGGGTCCCGCCGCAGATTCTTGGTCTTGGCCGCGGTCTCGCGGGTGCTCACGACGACCGTGCCGTCGTCCTCGACGCCGGCCGTGACGAACGACATCTGCGGCCGCCCGTCGCGCCGGTACGTATGCAGCACCGCCATCGGGTGGGCGCGCACGAAGTCGAGCGCCTGGGCGATCTCCATTACAGCTGCTCGAGGATCGGGACCATCGTGGCGGCCGAGACAAACGTTGCGCCCAGGAGCTTGCGGTCGGCGTAACGCACGACACCCTCGGGATCGACGACGAACACCGAGCGGCGTACGGCGACGATCGGCGCACCAACGCCGTACGCCGCGATCACCTGCTTCTCGGTGTCGGCAAGCAGCGCAAAGGGCAGGTCGAGTTTGGCGGCCCACTTTTCGTGGGAGTCGACGGCTTGGGGAGAGATGCCGAGCACGACCGCGCCGGCGGCCTCGAACCGTGCTGCATCGTCACGGTACGAGGAGAACTGACGCGTTCACCCGGGTGTGAAGTCGCCGGGGTAGAACGCGAGCACGACCTTGCGGCCGCGGAACTCGGAGAGGCTGAAGTCGCGCCGCTCCCCCTTCTCGATACCGGGGAGCGTGAACTCCGGAGCCGCTTCGCCAACCTGAATCATGCAGACACCGCTTCCAGTACCGCGTCGGGGATGTCGAAGTTGGCGTACACCGCTTCGACGTCGTCGTGATCTTCGAGTGCGTCCATGAGGCGCAGCACTTGCTTGGCCGGACCCTCCTCGTCCAACGCGACGACGGTGGTCGGAATCATCGTGAGGTCGGCCGACTTCACCGTGAGACCCGCTTCCTCGATTGCGGTGCGCACCGCGTGCAGTTCGGTGGGCGGCGTGGTGACTTGCCAGAGGTCGCCGAGATCTTCGATGTCCTCGGCCCCGGCATCGGCGGCGAGCAACATGAGGTCGTCTTCCTCGACGATCTTTCGCTCGAGCTGCAACACGCCCTTGCGTTCGAACTGCCACGACACCGCGCCCGGCTCCGCGAACGAACCGCCGTTGCGGCTGAAGATGTTCTTGATCTCGGCCGACGTGCGGTTCCGGTTGTCGGTGAGTGCCTGCACGATCAACGCGACGCCACCGGGCGCATAGCCCTCGTACGCCACCGACTCGTAGGTGACACCCTCTTCCTCGCCGGTACCGCGCTTGATCGCGCGCTGGATCGTGTCGAGCGGTACCGAGTTGTCGCGCGCCTTCGTGACCATCGTGCGCAGCGTCGCGTTCGACTCGGGGTCTCCGCCACCCGACCGCGCTGCGACTTCAATCTGGCGGATCAGCACCGCGAACAATTTCCCGCGCTTCGCGTCGGCGGCGCCCTTCTTGTGCTTGATCGAATGCCACTTCGAGTGACCCGACATCAGCCCACCTCGCTGAGGAACAGTTGGTGCAACCGTAGGTCGTTCGCGAGCTCGGGGTGGAACGACGAGAAGAAAACGTTCCCCTGGCGCCCGAACACGGGCACGTCTTCGTGCGCGGCGAGGACCTCGACCGCACTTCCGGCCTGCTCGATCTTCGGGGCCCGAATGAACACACCCGGGAACGTGCCGCCGGCGAGGCCGACCACGGCGAGCGGCGCCTCGAACGACTCCCGCTGGCGGCCGTACCCGTTGCGGCGCACGACGACGTCGAGCACCGCGAGCGGCTGCTGGTCCGGACGGCCGTCGACGACCTGACGTGCGCAGACGATCAGGCCCGCGCACGTCGCGAACGCGGGCAACCCCTCGGCGAGCACGTCAGCCAACGGGCCGCGGAGTTCGGAGCTGTCGAGCAGCTTGTCGATCGTCGTCGACTCCCCGCCCGGCAACACGATCGCGTCGATACCCGCCAGATGTTGCGGCCGCTTGACGAAGGTGACCTCGGCGTCCAATGCGTGCAGCGCTTCCGCGTGTTCGCGAAACGCGCCCTGCAGCGCAAGGATCCCGATTTTCACCAGCCGCGCTCGGACAGCTTCACGTCGAGCGCTGCGATCTCCTCGCCCCGCATCGCTTCGCCGAGCCCGCGCGACACCTTGGCCACGATCTCCGCGTCTTCGTAGTGCGTCGTGGCCTCGACGATGGCGCGGGCGCGCTTCGCGGGATCGGACGACTTGAAGATGCCGCTTCCGACGAACACCGTCTGCGCACCGAGTTGCATCACCAATGCCGCGTCGGCGGGCGTGGCGATGCCACCCGCACAGAACAACGGGACCGGCAGCTCGCCACGCGCCGAAACCTCTTCGACGAGGTCGATCGGCGCACGCAGTTCCTTGGCCCACGCGTACCGTTCCTCGGGGCGCGCGACCTTCAGCTTCTCGATGTCACCGAGGATCGACCGCAGGTGCCGCACCGCTTCGACGATGTTGCCCGACCCCGCTTCGCCCTTCGAGCGGATAAGTGCGGCGCCCTCACTGATGCGGCGCAGCGCCTCGCCGAGGTTGGTTGCACCGCACACGAACGGAACCGTGAACGCCCACTTGTCGACGTGGTTGGCCTCGTCGGCGGGCGTGAGCACTTCGGACTCGTCGACGTAGTCGACACCGAGTGCCTGGAGCACCTGCGCTTCGGCGAAGTGGCCGATGCGGCACTTGGCCATCACCGGGATCGTCACCGCGGCCTGGATGCCTTCGATCATCGACGGGTCGCTCATGCGCGCCACACCGCCGTCGCGCCGGATGTCGGAAGGGACTCGCTCGAGTGCCATCACCGACGCGGCGCCCGCGTCTTCGGCGATCTTCGCCTGCTCGGGCGTGACGACGTCCATGATGACGCCGCCCCGCAGCATTTCGGCAAGCCCGCGCTTGACGCGGGCGGTGCCGGTGGTGCGCTCGTCGGCCATTTCTATGGCTCCCTTCGCTCCCGTCCTGGAGGCGTTCGGCTCGCGGGACTTCGCTGCGTCCGCACGGTGAGGCGAGTCTACCGACCACCCCGGCGGCGTTTGGAGCGAAAAAGCCCCCGGAGGGCACTCCCCGCCCCAGACACAGGGCCTCGGGCGTGCCTCGTTACGGCGTCATCGTGGGGGCGCCGCTCTCGATGAAGTGGACCCAGGTCGTCCCCGGTGTCAGTTCGATCTCGGTTCCGTTCGCATCGGTGAACGTCGTGTTCGCGTCGAGGTCGGAGCGGGACCAGGTCCCGTTCGTGCACTTGCCCTGCGAGCACACCCACGCGTCGCCTTCGCCCGTGACAAGCGACTTGTCGTCGGTGTTGTCGCGAATGGAGCCGATGTTCTGAATGATGATGTTGGTCGGCGTGATCTGCGCACCCGACTCGGCGATGTGCGCTTCGACGCCCCGACCGGTGTACAGCTGGGCTTCGCGCTTCCACCCACCGGCGGTCGCGTCCCACGTGTAACGCGCCTTCGAGTAGCTGGGGATCTCGACGACGCTGACCGCATCGCCGGCGAACGTCGCGCCACCGCCCAGGAACGAGAACAGCGGTTCGGGCGGTGTCTGGTCGGCGATCTCGTCCCACGCGAGCAACGTCGCGGGCGAGAAGAAGAGGTTGTGCGGCGCACTGAAGTTCGAGTCGCGCTGACGCGCGTCAGAATTCTGGAGGCCATTCTCGTCGACCGTCTGTACCGGCGACTCGCGGATCGCGGCAACCTTCGGAGGGGTACCACCCGAGAACACGTACAGGCCACCGACGTGCCACACGATGCCCGGGTCGAGGAATCGCGTCGAACGCACTGGTCCAATGCGTTCGGGCAGCGTCGAGTGGAACAGCGCGAGGAATCGCGTGGCAACGCGTTCGATGGGCTCCTCGTACACGACGTCGGCGACGTCGAGGCCGGCTTGGGGTGGCCGCTTCGTCTGCTGGTTGTTGTCGATCTTCACCCACAGCGGACCGCGGTTCAGAGACTCGCCGGTCGGTTCGACCAGCCCGGTCAGCGGCGCGATGACCGGGACAACGGTCGTGGTCGTCGTCGCTTCGCGTGTGGTCGTGGTCTTGTCGGTGTCGGCCGCCTCGTCGTCATCGTCGCCGCCGCCGCACGCGCCGAGTGCGAGCGCGCCGACGAGGAGCGGGACGAGGTAACGGACGCAGCGGGAGCGGTGGCGAATCATGGAAACCTTTGCTTTGGTCAAGGACGAGGTCCTGGCCTACATCGCCTCGAGGGCGGCGATGCGATCGTCGATTGGGGGGTGACTGGCGAACATGCGGTTGAACTTGGTCGAGATGCTCTGCTTCTCGACCTCGAGCGGCTCTTCGATCCAGAGGTGCGCGGTCGCCTTCGACGCCGCGTGCACCACGGTCGTGTCGTCCTTGAGCTTCTTGAGGGCCGAGATCAACCCCGGCGGGTAGCGCGTGAGCTGTACGCCCGAGGCGTCGGCAAGATATTCGCGCTGGCGGCTCACGGCGAACTGCATCAAGCGGGCGATGATCGGGGCGAAGACGAGGAGCACGACCCCGATGATGCCGAAAAGGGGCCCGAGCGGGCTGTTGTTCTGGTTGTCGCGGTTGTTGCGCATGCCGCCCCAGAACATGAACCGCAGGAAGAAGTCGGCCATCAGGGCGATGATGCCGACCATGGTGACCGCGATCGTCATCACCAGCACGTCGTAGTTCTTCACGTGACTCAACTCGTGCGCGAGTACGGCTTCGAGTTCGACGCGGTTCATCTTCTCGAGCAGGCCGGTGGTCACCGCCAGTGCGGCGTGGCGCGGATTGCGGCCCGTCGCGAAGGCGTTGGGCGCCGCGTCGTCGACGATGTAGAGCGCCGGCTTCGGAAGCCCGCTCGCGATGCACAGGCCTTCGACGAGGTTGTGGTAGCGGGCGTACTCACGCGGGTCGGCCGGGTGGGCACGACTCATGCGGAGCGCGACCTTGTCGCTGTTGAAGTACGAGACGAACGAGAGCGTGATCGCGATGACCGCCGCGATCACGAACCCGACGACGCCCCCACTGATCAGGAAATTGATGGCGACGACAACGCCCGCGACGATCAGGGCAAAGATGAAGATCAGGAACGCGCTGCGGCGCTTGTTCGCCGCGATCTGTTCGTACACGTTGCGTTAGTTCAGCTCAGAACTCGACACGCGGAACTTCGCGCGCCTGGTCTTCGCCCTCGAAGTATTCGCGCTCGGAGAAGTTGAACATTCCGGCGATGACGTTCGAGGGGATGGTCTGGATCTTGTTGTTGTACTTCAGGACAGTGTCGTTGTAGAACTGCCGCGAGTACGCGACCCGGTCCTCGGTCGAGGTCAGTTCCTCCTGCAACTGGAGGAAGTTCGTGTTGGCCTTCAGGTCGGGATACGCCTCCGACAAGGCGAACAGTTGCCGCAACGCGCCGGTCAGCACGTTCTCGGCCTGCGCCTGCGCGGCGGGACCTTGGGCCTGCACCGCCTGGTTGCGCGCCTGCACCACGTTCTCGAGCGTCTCGCGCTCGTGTGACGCGTACCCCTTGACGGTTTCGACGAGATTCGGAATGAGGTCGTGCCGGCGTTGCAACTGGACGTCGATCTGCGACCACGCATTGTCGATGCGGTTCCGCAACTTGACGAGCCCGTTGTACATGACGACGAAAACGATCACCGCCAGCACGATCACGACGAGAACGATGATTCCGATGAGCACGGCGTCAGTCTAGGGAGCGGCGCCGCTCGAACCCCGGCACCGGCCGCGGGTCCGTCGGGTCACGCTACGTGGTCGCCCGGAGAAGCCGGCTACGAACGGGGCACCGGGGTCCGGGCGCGCTCGTAGAGCTCGATGTAGCGGTCGGCGAGGCGCGCCATCGAGAGTTCGGCGGCCCGGGTCTCGCCCGCCGCGACCAACTTGTCGCGCAGGGGTGCGTCGTCGAGCATGCGCCGCAGCGCGTCGCGGAGAGCGTCGCTGTCACCGGGCGGCACCAGCAGCGCTTCGCGATCGGCCCGGGCCACGTTCTCGTACCCGTCGATCGCCGACGCGACGATCGGCGTCTCGGCCGCCATGGCTTCGAGCAGGACGACACCGAACGACTCACCACCGAGCGACGGCGCGCAGTACACCGTAGCGCCGCGCAGCCGCTGCTCCTTCTCGGTGTCGTTGATGCTCCCGAGCCACTCGACGCGGGGAACCTTGCGACCTTTCAGCTCTTTGGTCTGCGGTCCGGTCGACGCGACCCACAGCACCGCGTCGCGGTCGATGCCGCGCCACGCGTCGAGGAGGACCGCCAATCCCTTGCGCGGTTCGTGGCGGCCGAGAAACATCACGGCCGGCCGGTTCGACGGTGTCGGGTGCGCGTTCGCGAAGCGCTCGATCTCGATGCCGTTCCACAGCACGACGTAGTCGTCGCCGTTCCAGTTCTCGTACGCGGTCTCGCGCGCCGCTTCGGAGACCGCGACGCGAATCGTGAGGCGCGCCATCATCGCCCGCATCGCCGGACGCGCCCACTGGTGCAGCAACTCCCCCGACGCGTGAAAGGTGCCCACCATCGGTCCGTTGAACCCGATCAACGCGCTCAGGCACGCGCCGGGCACTGCGGGTTCGTGCAGGTGCACGACATCGGGTTCGATCGAACGGATGGCCTCGGCCGTGCGCCGCGCGACCGCGCGGCCGGGCGCGATCGGAGCGACGGAACCGTTGGAGTCCCATTCGACGGTGGGGCCGACGGAGACGACACCGGGTTCGGGCGGGGGTCCGTCGCACGGGGCGAGGATGCGCACGTCGATACCCCGGCGGCGCAGTTCGCGTGCGAGGCCGAGGATCTGCCCCTGGACACCGCCGGGCCGCGACATGGAGTACGGGCACGTCATCACGACCCGCATGGCGCTACGCCGCGCCTTCGGCCGCGGCGTCCTGGAGCGCGGCGCGGTCGCTCGGCCAGTTCGGTTGCATCAGGTGCCACTGTTCCGGGGCTCGGCGGATCAACATTTCCAGCTCGTTCGTCACCAGTTGGGTGATCCGGGCGATGTCCTCTCGCAGCCGGCCCTCGCGCTCGACGGGAACCGGCGGCCGGATCACCATGTCGTACTCGCGGCCGGGACGAAAGTACGCCGCGGCGGGCAGCAGTGTCGCCCCCGTGCGCAGGGCCAGCGTTGCCGGCCCACCCGGGAGGGTCGTGCGCTCGCCGAAGAACTCGACGTCGACCCCGTCGCCGGTGATGTCGCGGTCGCTCAGCAGGCACACGAGGCGATTCGCGCGCAGGGCCTTCACGAGCCGCGACGATGCGTCGGGGCCGAGGGGCACGATCTCGACGCCGAGCAGGCGGCGCTGATGCTCGAACCATTCGTAGAGCTCGGGCGGCTCGAGCGGCTCGACGACCGCGACCGGGACGTGGCCGAGACTGTGCATCCACGCCGCGGAATTCTCCCACCCGCCGAGGTGCGGCAGCACCATGACGACACCGTTGCCGCGTTCGAGCGCGGCCTCGATGTGTTCGTAACCCTCCGAGTGGATGTAGGGCAGCACATCACCGCGGCGAATGTCGCCCGGCAGGCGCAGCAGTTCGTAGTAGTAGCGGGCGTACGAGTCGAATGCGCCACGCACCGCGGCGTCGACATCGGCGACGCCGGCACGGCGCTGGTGCCGGGTCGACATCAACCGCCGCCCCGTCATCGTGCGGTGCGCGACCCGGCCGCCGGCGCGCGCGATCGCGGCACCGAACGTGTACGGCACATGTTGCGCGACTGCTGACCCGGCCCTGAACCCGAGGTAGGTGAGCCGTCCCTTCCCGCCGGGCACCGTTCAGGGACGAGCGCGGCGGCGCGTGGTCGGGTGTACGCGTCGCGTCCGGGTGGTGTCGTCGCGCCGGGCAGCCCACCACTCGCGCAGGGCCGGGCGGCTGGTCTCGGTGTCACGGCGCCGGCGCGTATGCGGGCGTTGGGGCGGCCGGTCGGCCTGGCGGTAGACCCGGCGGAAACGGTCGGCCGCGGTGAACGCGGTGAGGGCGAGCATGATCCACATGACGGGGATCAAGATGTCGAACGCGAGCCCGATCGCAAGGAACACGAAGCGCTCGGCGCGCTCCATGAGCCCGCCGCGGGCGTTGATGCCGAGTGCCTCGGCCCGGGCCCGCTCGTACGAGATGAGCATCGAGAACGCGGCAACTGCGTAGGCGAGCAGGGCCATGTGGGCCGACTCGCCCGCGAGGTACCAGGCGACACCGCCCAGCAGCAACGCGTCGGACGCGCGGTCGGCGACAGAATCGAAGAACGCACCGCGGGGGCTGGTCTGACCGCTCCCGCGCGCGATGGCGCCGTCGAGCAGGTCGGCAACCCCGGCCACGATGACACCGACGACGGCCCACCCGAGGTGGCCGGTGCCGATGAGCACCGCAGTCGCGACCGATGCGAGGAGACCGAAAACGGTCAGTGCATCGGGAGTGACCCCGATGCGGCGCAGTCGCTCACCGGCGGGAGCGAGACCTCGCTCCACGCGGGTGCGCCAGCGTCGGTCGAGCATGTGGACTCCTGAACGGGCTCGAATGGGTGCTCGCGTCCGCGAGCACTCGAGTCAGGGTACCAGCCACGGGAGGGAGCTCTGGTCGCATCGACCCGTCCGTTCCTAGAATCCGGCCTTCGCGACGCATCGACCCGGGGGGCCCGTTGAAGACGTTCCCGACCGCCAATATCCGCAACGTTGCCCTGGTGGGCCACGGTGGGGCCGGAAAGACCTCGCTGGCGGAGGCGTTGCTGTTCGCCGCCGGCGTCACGACCCGGATCGGACGGGTCGAAGACGGCTCGACGGTCACCGACTTCGAGGCCGAAGAACAACGGCGCCGGCACTCCGTGTCGCTGGCGCTGGCACCGTTCGAACTCGAGGGCCACAAGGTCAACCTGCTCGACGCGCCCGGCTACGCCGACTTCGTCGGCGACGTCGCCGCGGCGTTGCAGGCGGCCGACCTCGCGTTGTTCGTGATCTCCGCGGTCGAAGGTGTCGAAGTGCAGACCGAGGTCGCGTGGAAGATGGCGCAACAGCGCGGACTCCCCCGCGCGATTTTCGTCAACAAACTCGACCGCGAACGCGCGTCGTTCCAGCGCACGCTCGATCAGCTCAAGGAAAAGTTCGGCACGGGTGTCGCGCCACTGCAGCTCCCGATCGGCGAAGAGGCAGAGTTGCGCGGCGTCATCGAACTGCTCAACGACGTCGCGGTGACGTACTCGGGCGACAAGCCTGTGGGCGTCGAGGGCGAGATCCCCGACGCGCAGGCGCACGAGGAGCACGAGATTCACGACGCGCTCATCGAGGGCATCGTGGTCGGCGAAGACGATCTCATGGAGCGTTACCTCGCCGACGAGAAGATCGAGACCCACGAGCTGGCCAAGGCCCTCGCCGCGGGTGTCGCGAGCGCGTCGGTGTTCCCCGTGCTCTGCGGCAGCGCGACGAAACTGATCGGCATCGACCGGCTCGCCCACTTCCTCATCGAGGAGGGCCCGCCCCCGGCCCAGTCCTCGGGCGCCGACGCGGTGCAGGTGTTCAAGACGCTCGTCGACCCGTACGTCGGGCACGTGAACCTGTTCAAGGTCGTGCAGGGCCGAGTGGCGCACGACGAAGTGCTGGTGAACCTGCGCACGAAGACCGACGAGCGCATGCACCAGCTGTTCACGATGCGGGGCAAGGAGCAGGACCAGGTCGACGAAGTCGCCGCGGGCGACATCGCGGCCGTCGCGAAGCTGGCCGACGTCGGCACCGGCGACATCCTCGCCGCGAAAGGCGCCGCGATCGATGTGGAGCCGTTCACGCTCCCTGCGCCGCTGCTGGCCGTTGCGATCAAAGCCAAGGCCAAGGGCGACGAGGACAAGCTGGCGAACGCGCTGCACCGTCTCCAGGCCGAGGACCCGGTGCTCGTCGTCGAACGCAACGCGGAAACCCATCAGACGCTGCTGCACGGCATGGGCGAGACGCACTTGTCGATCGCCGTCGAGAAGCTGGCGCGCAAGTTCAGCGTCGAAGTCGAAACCGAAGAGGTGCGCGTGGCGTACCGCGAAACCATCTCGGGTGAAGCCGAAGCCGAGGGCAAGGTGAAGAAGCAGAGCGGCGGTCACGGCCAGTTCGCAGTCGCGTGGCTGCGCGTCGAACCGCAGGAACGCGGTGGGGGTATCGAGTTCGTCGACAAGATCGTCGGCGGCGTCATCCCCCGCAACTACATCCCGGCGGTCGAGAAGGGCATCGTCGAGACCGCGGAGCACGGCGGCGCGCTCGGGTTCCCGATCGTGGACCTGCGCGTCACGGTGTTCGACGGCAAGCACCACTCGGTCGACAGTTCGGAGATGGCGTTCAAGACCGCCGCGTCGCTCGGCCTCAAAGAGGCGATGCAGAAAGCGGGATCTCTCCTCCTCGAACCGGTGAGTGAACTCGTCGTCATCGTGCCCGAGGCAAACCAGGGCGACATCATGGGCGACCTCAACTCCAAGCGCGGCCGCATCCAGGGGTCGGGTGCCCTCGGCCGCGGCGAAGTCGAGATCGTCGCGACGGTGCCGACGTCCGAAATCCTGCGCTACGCGATCGACCTGCGCTCGATGACGGGCGGTCGGGGTCGCTTCACCGTCTCGCACTCGCACTACGACCCGGTTCCGGCCCACCTGGTCGACAAGATCGTCGCCGGGTTGAAGGCCGCGCCGTAGCTCGCCGCTACGACAGGTTGAACTTCGACCAGTCCTCGGGGTTGTTCTCGGTGTACTCGCCGAGCACCTCCGCGTCGACGGCGTCGAGTTCGACCAGGCCGCGGATGCTCGGGGGGTCGTCGGCGCTGTACACCAGGATGCGCCACGTCGGGCGGCTGCGGAGTCCGCGCCATGCGAGTTGCGCGGACGCGTGGCCGACCGGAAACCCAACCGTGCGGCTCGCGGTCGCGAGGGCTTCGGTCTGGTCGATGCGCAAGGGCCACGCGGTGAGGAAGTGGTACCCCGCGATGAGCGTGAGCAGCGCGGCGGCGAAGAGGAACCCGTCGTTGCCGTACGCGAGTCCGGCCCAGAGACATCCGGCCGCGACGACGACGTAGATGATGCCGGCGAGCCGCCGGCGCTTGATGTCGGGAAACACGTAGGGCCCGATGTAGGCCGTGACGTCGAGGTCCTCGGGGAGTTCGTCGCCGGGCTCGGGCTCGGGTGTCACACGCCCGAAGGTAGCGCCGACAGGCGTTCGCTCACGACCCGGGCCAGCGCCGCGATCGCGCTGCGCTTGCCGGTGGCGGCGTCGGCGACCTCGTCGTCGTCGGCGGCCGCGACACACGTGTAGGTGAGCGCAAACTTCAGACCGCCCTGTTCCCAGCGGGCGGACACCGTGCGACGCGGGTTGGGTGCCGAGCGGTCGGTGCTGACGGCGACCGAGACGAACGGGACGTCGGCGGGACGTCCGGCGGGCGCCGACGCGAGCGAGAGCATCTCGCACACGATCGCGGGGCGGCTACCGCGCGCACCGAAGCACACGAACGAGGCGCGCCGTCTGTCCTCGGAACTCGGTTCGAGGCGCTCGACGGTCAGCCCGAGGAGTGCTTGGGCGTCACGGGGTGTGAGGAGTACGTCCGCGTCCACCCGCCTGCTGCCCCCCGCCACCGGGCAATGTTATGGGCGTCCGGAATCCTGGGGCCAGGCCCTTTGCAACTTTTTGTACCCGTCCGGCAGCGACTCGGGGAGGACGCGAACTTCGGCGACGGTGGTCACGAAGTTGGTGTCGCCGCTCCACCTTGGCAGAACATGGAGGTGCACGTGCCCGGGGACCCCGGCGCCCGCGGCCCGCCCGAGGTTGGCTCCGAGGTTGATCCCGTCGGGCGCGTAGGCCGAACGGATCGCTCGGATGGCGCGAATCTGGGCCCGGGTCAGTGCGACCGCTTCCTCGTCGTCGAGATCATCGAGGCCCGCGACGTGGCGCACCGGGGCGGTCATGAGGTGACCGGACCCGTAGGGGTACAGGTTCATCACCGTGATCGTCTGCTCGGTGCGTTCGAGGACCAGCGCCTCGGCGTCGTCCGCCGCGGCGACGAGGCGGCAGAGCACGCACCCCTCCTCGGAGGCGGCGACGGCGTCGGGCGTGGCCGCGGCACCGGTGACGTAGTCCGACCGCCAGCCCGCCCACAACCGATCGAGTCCCATGCCGTTGCCTCGGGTGGCTAGGCGGACGGGCCGAGCGGGCGGTCGAGGTCGATGCCGACGAGGCGGCCGAGGGCGCGCAGTTCGCCCGGGGCGCTCGTGTCGCTCCCGCCCGAAAGCACCGCGCTCGCGAGGTCGTCGATGGCCTCGAGCGCCTTGGGCGCGTTCAGATCCTCGTCGAGGGCGGCACGGACCCGCTCGGCGAACGGCCGCGGGTCGGGGCCGTCGGGCGCACTCGCGGCCGCGCTCAGGCGGTGCAGCAGCGCGGTGCCTTCCTCGATGTCGGTGTCGTACCACTCGAACCCCGAGCGATAGTGGTGGCGCATGAGCGCGAGGCGGATGGCACGCGGGTCGGCCACCTTCAGGAGGTCGCTGATGAACACGAGGTTGCCGAGCGACTTCGACATCTTCTCGCCCTCGTAGTTGACCATCGCCGAGTGCATCCAGTGCTTCACGAACGGCCGGCCGGTGAGCGACTCGCTCTGCGCGACCTCGCATTCGTGGTGCGGGTAGATGAGGTCGGTGCCGCCGCCGTGCAGGTCAAGGGTGTCGCCGTGTTCGTCGATGGCCATGGCGGTGCATTCGATGTGCCACCCGGGCCGACCGACGCCGAACGGTGTATGCCACGCGGGTTCGTCGGACAACGACGGCTGCCACAACACGAAGTCGAGCGGGTCGCGACGGTGCGGGTCGTCGGGGTTGCCGCCACGGGCACGGGCGAGGCGGACCATCTGCTCGGTCGAGTAATGCGAAAGCTCGCCGTAGCGCGGGAACGACGACACATCGAAGTACGCCGTGCCCGCCGTGAGGTACGCGTGGCCGGATTCGAGGAGCTCGCCGACGAGTTCGATGATGCGCGGCACCGCGTCGGTCGCGCGCGGTTCGGCGATCGGTGGGCGCATGTCGAGCGCGGCCATATCGCCTTGGAAGCGCGCGGTCTCGGCCGCCGCGAGTTCGAGATGCGACACGCCCAACTCGCGCGCCTTCGGCAGAATGGAATCGTCGACGTCGGTGATGTTGCGCACCATGCGCGCTTCGTGGCCGAGGTCTTCGAGACGCCGGATCAGCAGGTCGTAGGAGAGGTACGTGGCCGCATGTCCGAGATGGGTCGAGTCGTACGGCGTGATGCCACACACATACATACGCACGATCTGCGGCGGGTCGAACGGGACGATGGCCCGCCGGGCCGTGTCGTACAGCCGCATGGTGTTGAACCCTAGACCGTCATCAAATGCAGGCTGGCCCGCATCTTGTGCCGAATGTTGATCGTAAGGAGCACCGCCGCGAATGTTTCCATACCCACCGCGTTGCGCAACGAGCCGCCGTCGAGCGCACGCAGGTTCGGGATGCTGCCGGTGATCTCCATCAGCACTGCTTTCGCCTCGTCGTCGTCGCCGAGCACGACGACGTCGCTCTCCATCGTGTGGTCGAGGTCGGCGAACTCGGCCGCGGGCACGAGGTGGAAGCCCGTGCACACCCGCGAGCGCCACAGCAGCGCCTGGATCTCGGCCGCGACCGACCCGTGCGGCGGCAACACCGCGTTGAACTCGTTGCCGTGCTTCACGAGGTTGTTGGCCATCGACACCACGATCTTGCCGGGGAGGCGTTCCGAGTGCTCCTGCACGGTCGGGATCGCCGACTCGGCGTGCACCGCGAGGATGACGACGGGCGCGTCGCAGGCCCATGCGTTGTCGCACGGGATGAGGCGCCCGGCGACCCGATCGCCCCACGCCTTCTCGAGCTCGTTCACGGCCGCACGCGCCTTGTCGACGGCCCGCGATCCGAACAGCACCTCGTGGCCCACACTCGCGAGGCGCGCCGCCAGCCCTCGCCCGGCGGGCCCGGTCGCACCCAGAATCCCGATACGCATCCGTGAGAGACTACCGGCCGATGAAATTTGCACTTCTGTTCGCCAATGCGGGGCCGTTCTCGAAGCCGGAGAACGCGGTCGGGCTCGCGCTCCTCGCCGAAGAGCTGGGCTTCGAGTCGTTGTGGACGGTCGAGCACGTCGTCGTTCCCACCGGCTACCAGTCGGCATACCCGTACTCGGCCGACGGGAAGATGGCGGGCGCCGAGCACACGCCCATCCCCGACCCACTGATCTGGCTTGCGTACGTCGCGGGCGCGACCACAAGCATCCGCCTCGGCACCGGGATCCTCATCCTCCCCGAGCGCAACCCGCTGATCCTCGCCAAGGAAGTCGCGACCCTCGACCGTCTCTCGCGGGGCCGGGTCGAGTTGGGTGTCGGCGTCGGGTGGCTCAAAGAGGAGTTCGACGCGCTGGGCGTGCCGTTCGAACGGCGCGGACAACGCACCGACGAATACATCGACGTTCTGCGCCGGCTTTGGCGCGAACCCGAAACCGCGTACCAGGGTGAGTTCACGAACTTCGCCGCGCTGAAGTCGTATCCGAAGCCGACCCAGGAAGGCGGCCCGAAGATCCACATCGGCGGGCACACACCGGTGGCCGCGCGTCGCGCCGGGCGACTCGGCGACGGCTTCTTCCCCGGCCGCAGCGGCGACGATCTCGTGGCGTTGCTCGACGAGATGCACAAAGCCGCGGCCGACGCCGGGCGCGACCCCGACGCAATCGAAGTGACCGCGGGCATGGGGCTCGACCTCGACGCGGTGAAGCGCGCCGCCGACCTCGGCGTGCACCGGTTCGTGATCCCGCCGCTCGGATTCGACCTCGAGACGCTCAAAGACCAACTCGGCCGTTTCTCGGAGAACGTCATCGCGAGATCATGAACGCAGCACTGACAACGCACGGAGCGGCGCCCGGAGCGACGGAGGAGCGCAGGGAGCTCGCCGGAGTGCCGACGGCCCGACCGCGGCGCAGCCGCTCCCGGGTCGGAGACCGGCCATGAAGGACGAGAAGAAGGAGAAGGGCGGGATCGGCTTTCTCGGTTGGTTGATCCTGATCTCGCTCGCGTTCGTCGGACTGTGGGTCGTCGCAGGGAATGTGTTCGAATGGGCGAAGCCGTGGTGGCGCTACGCGAGCATCGCGTCGATCGCGTTCACTGCGGGCACGTTCTACGGCCGCTACCGCCGCGACACCAAGAAGCAGCCGAAGGGCTGACCCGTTACGAGGCGATGCAGTCGGCGCCGAAGAGGACGCGGAGTTCGGCGTAGAGGCCGTTCGAGCCGTTGCAATAGAACTCGTCGCCGAGGCGGAGGTCGGTTTCCTTGTCGGAGCCGAGCAACGTGAGCAGCACGGGGCTGTCGCCCGGGTTGGCCGCGAGGATCTGACGCAGCTGCGTGACGCGCTCCTCGGTGAGCACGGTCGCGCGCACGCGGAGCTTGACCGGCGGCCCGCTGTCGATGTGGATCTCGGGGCGGCCGATTTCCATCGCCATGAGTTTGGGTGTGTCCTCGCGCCCATCGACGCGGCCCTTGATCGTGACGATCGCGTCGGCGGCAAGCAGGTCGCCGTACTGGAGCATCGTCTTCGGGAACACCATGACCTCGATCGTCGCGGCGAGGTCTTCGAGCATGAACGTGGCCATGAGGTCGCCGCGTTTGGTGTACTTGCGTGACAGGGCGGTGACGACGCCGGCGACCTGGCGGATCGCGCCGTCTTCGAGTTCGGCGAGGTCGGCCAGCGAGCATTCGACGTGGCGGCGCAGTGCGCGCTCGGCGCCCATGAGCGGATGGTCGCTCACGTAGAGGCCGAGCATCTCCTTTTCGAGTCGCAGCCGCGCCGACTTGTCGAACTCGATGTCGGGAATCGGGAGGCGGTCGTCGAAGACGGGTGCCTCCCCCGCACTGAACCCGGTATCGAAGAGGCTCATGGTGCCGGCGTCGCGTTCCCGGCGCCGGCGCAACGCGGTGTCGACGATCTGTTCGAAGGCGGTGCACAGCCCCTGGCGGGCGTGGCCGAGAGAATCGAACGCGCCGCCCTTGGCGAGTGACTCAATCGCGCGCTTGTTGAGCGCGGTCGGGTCGACGCGGTCGCAGAAGTCGTGGAAGTCGGTGTACGGACCGTTCTCTTCGCGCTCGGCGATGATGAGCGCGGCAACGCCTTCGCCGACGTTGCGCACGGCCGAGAGTCCGAAGATCACCGCGCCGTCGTCGCACGCGAAGTCGCTCATCGACGTGTTCACATCGGGGACGAGCACCTTGATGTCGAGCATGCGACATTCGTTGAGGTACACGGCGGCCTTGTCGAGGTTCGACTTCACGCTGGTGAGCAGCGCGGCGAGATACGGGACCGGGTAGTTCGCCTTCAGCCACGCGGTTTGGTACGTGATGTAGCCGTACCCGACCGTGTGCGACTTGTTGAACGAGTAGTCGGCGAACGGTTCGATCTTGTCGAAGTACCGCTCCGCGAACTCGGCGCCGTGGCCCTGCGTGACGCAGCCGTCGACGAACTTGGCCCGCTCTTTGACGATCAGTTCGCGGATCTTCTTGCCGGTCGCCTTGCGCAGGTTCTCGGCTTCGGCGGGCGTGTACCCGGCCAGCTTCTGCGCGACGCGCATGAGCTGCTCTTGGTAGATCATCAACCCGTACGTGGGTTCGAGGATCTCGCGCAGGTCGTCGTGGTCGTACGACACGGGCCGGCGCCCGTTCTTGCGCTCGGCGTATTCGGTGTGCCAGTTCTGCGCCATAGGGCCGGGGCGATACAGCGCGAGTACGGCCGACACGTCTTCGAAGCTGGTCGGCGCCATCGCCCGCAGCAACGACCGCATCGGCGCCGACTCGAGCTGGAAGATGCCCGTCGTGTCGCCCGCCTTCAGCAGCTCGAAGGTCTTGGGGTCGTCGAGCGGGAGGTCGTTGTCGACGTCGGGCCGGGCTCCGGTCGACGCTTCGATGAGGTCGAGCGCGATTTCGATGACGTCGAGGTTGCGCAGCCCGAGGAAGTCCATCTTGAGGAGGCCGAGCTCCTCGACACCGTGCATCTCGTACTGCGTGACGATGGGCGACTCTTCGAGCGGTGTACCCGGTTCGGGCTTGCGCTGGATCGGCAGGTACTCGGTGAGCGGTTCGCGCGTGATGAC
>Ga0163152_10004399_pt1 | contig 17477 bp, 16 predicted proteins | sample OliLakLV19MP8IB2_FD_148635 | JGI IMG/M metagenome (GOLD analysis project Ga0163152, IMG submission 148635) | Freshwater microbial mat bacterial communities from Lake Vanda, McMurdo Dry Valleys, Antarctica - Oligotrophic Lake LV.19.MP8.IB-2 | ecosystem: Environmental > Aquatic > Freshwater >... | reverse complement strand
GAGCACGAGTTAGCGCTGTAGTACTAGCCTACGACATTGAGGGCAACAAGATCGTCGGTAGCGTCGGTAATAATCCGTCTGCCGGCTTTGTCTACGACGGAGCGACCTTTACGCGCCCGTTAAGCGGGGGTTTGCCAGGTGTCAACGCGGCCCAACATGTCTTTACGGGCATCTCCGGCAACCGTCTCGTTGGCTACTACACCGATTTGCCGCCCGTTTCGTTGCCGCACCCCTTTATCTATGTCATCCCTGAACCGGCGACTCTGCTGATGGCCGCCAGTGCCGCGGTTGGCGTGGCGTTCGTCGCTTCGCGTCGCGCAAATGCTCGCCGTGCCGGGCAGCGACGCACGGAGCGATGATGATCTTGCGATGACGCCGCAGGGCCAGGGTGTGCCGGCCGGTCGAGCGCGAAGCTCTCAGCGATTCAGACACCGGCAAGCAGTGCTGACGCTGAAAGGTTGCACCAGTCTGCGATCCCAACGGGATCGGAGCTTTCAGCCCAGCGGTTGTCGCGCAGCGGCTACCCTGGGAACGCGAATGCCGACCCGCCGCGCCAACCCTAAAAGGGTTGCATGGGATCGCCGCGTGCCGTTCGAGGTAAACGACATCGCACGTATTGGGACCACGCGGATACAACCCTTGCAGGGCTGACGGCACCGGCTCATGGAAACCCAGGGTAGCTCGCAAGCTCGCAACCCTGGGCTGGAAGATGCAATCCCTGCGGGATTGAAGGTACCTGGCACCGACAAGCAGTGCTGACGTCGCGCGAGCTACGGAGGGGGACAGGTACATGTTTTCGGCCGGCGCGAGTTGGTCCAGACGACGTCGCGCACCATTGTAGTCATCACGCTCCGCGTGATGGTTTCGTAACGCGGAGCGTGACGACTACACTCCAGTCCCCGCACTGCTTATTCGTCGGCGACGGCATGCGCGCGTCGATCAAAGCGTTTGGCGCCGACTGCCAAGCAGTGGCACACCCGCAAGAAACGCTCCGTCGTGTCGTGGTGTCGTCGTGGTGACTCATTCGTCGCGCGCGAAGCTCGAATAAGCCATTCGCGACGAGGCATTCAGACGCTCGAAGAGTCTTTGTCGAAACTCGAGCAATGGAATCTACTCACGTGCTCCACTTCGGCGGACGCTTTTCGAGAAACGCGCCGATCCCTTCGTCGGCGTCGGGCAGTTGGGCGTTCTCGACCATCGCTCGAGCGGCCACTTCGTACGCCTGCGGTCGATCGAGCGGCAACTGTTCGTAGAACGCGCGCTTGCCCAGCCCGACCGTCGCGCCGCTGGCGGCCGCGATCTGTTGGGCCAGCGCCAGAGTTGCCGCCGATAGTTGCTCGCGCGGCACCACACGATTGACCAGCCCGATGCGCTCCGCTTCGGCGGCCGAGATGGCCTCGCCCGTGAGCAACAGCTCCATCGCCTTCTTCGGGGGCACGGCGCGCGAGACGGCTACCGCCGGCGTGGAACAGAACAAGCCGATCTTCACCCCCGGCGTGGCGAACGTCGCTTCTTCGGCGGCGATCACCAGATCGCAGGTGGCGGCCAACTGGCAGCCGGCGGCCGTGGCCCCGCCCGCGACTTCGGCGATCACCGGCACGCGCAGCCGGCGGATCGCTTCCATCACTTCGGTGCAGAGCGCGAAGAGGGATTGCAGCTCGTCAACGGCCGCGCCTCGCACCTCGTTCAGGTCGTGACCCGAGCTGAAGACTGGTCCCACGGCACGCACGATCACACACTTGATCGCCCCGTCGGCGGCGATCTCTCGCAGGCGATCGGCCAGCGTAGTCAGCACGCAGCGCGACAGCGCGTTGCGCTTTGCCGGATTGTTGAGCACCAGCACCGCGACCGAGCCAACACGCTGGACGAGCACGAGTGGTTCGGTCATGTGGCGTCTCGCTCGTCTAGAAGGTACTTCCAACGACGTCGAACCTCCGCTCGAAACTCATCGCGATCGAAGGGTCGCGATAGCGAAGTGCCTGCCAATCTTACACGTCGCTGTAATTCCAAACGCAGATTGCGTTCAAGGTCTGCGGTCGATTCGTCTTCAGCCGGCTCAATGAATCGGCTATCTGGTTGATCGTGGCCGTGTGAATCCTGGTTCATTTCACGAATCTCCCGAACTTGCAACCGCACACGCGGCAAGCAACTCGCCACGCTGGGGCAGGGTATCCGCAATCCGGACACGCGCGCTCCGAATCTACATTGTGGATCGAGTCGTCGATCGCACGCTCGCGATTACGCCAGTCAGTAGCTTCTGATTGTGTAGCAGTTGGAACATAAACCTCGCTCGGTTGGCCTACAAAGATCTCGGCGCATTCGCTCAAGGCTGGGATCTCACGCGCGATACAATGGCCTGCTCGGGCATGTTCGATGGTTTCTTCGTCCGTTGCGCAAAAGTGAACGTCGAGCTTACAGATCGAGCAATGTCGCACCTCTGCGGACTCGGTCGGCGAGAGTTCGTCCCATCGCTTCGGACATTGAAACCGAAAGATCTGATCGCAATTGCGTATGGTGAGTTCGGTTTTCATCGGTGTCGCATTTGCTAATCGGCTTTGATCTCCACCTTCAACTCACCACGATTATCCTGCAACTCACCCGGGAACTCGTTGACCCGCAAGTAGAGCGTGCCGGACGTGTCCGCTTTCAATTCGGCCTCGAGCCCGACGGTGATCGGCTGCCAGAGCGGTTGCTTAGTCTTGGCTGCGTCGCCGGTCCAGTCGTCCGGCAAGATCGCGGCGACCAACTGCCCCAGTGGCCGCCCCCGATAGTATTTGATCGAAACTCCCCCCGGCTCGCACCACCAGATCCGCTCCTGACCGTCGACCTCGTCGCGAGCAATCTCGTAGCGGCCCGTTGCTTTCAATCGATAGCTCTGGCCCGCGTCGACCTTTACCTTGCTCGATTGCCAACTGCGCGTCGCGTCGACCGTTAGCTTGACGCCGGTTGCGGCCAGCGGTTCGCCCGGCGCGAACTGGATCGCGGCGGCCGCCACGTCGTAGCCATAATCGATCTCGCCGCTGAAGGCTTGCCACTGCGCGGTCAGTTGCGGCCAGTCGTCGGCAAACTTCTCGCGCAGCCGCTGGTTGAACTCGGGATCGTTCACCACTTCGGCCAGATCGCGAAAGCGCTCGCGATAGCGCGGGTCGCCGCCCAGCAAGGCCGCCGCCCCCCACGACCAGCCGTAAGGAGTGGTCTGCAAGTACGCCCGCGGGGCCAGCGCGAACACCTCGGGCAACGAGCGCCGTCGCCCGGCCGCCACGTCATCTTGAATGATTTTGATCCGCCCCCAGTAGGGGACTTCGCCGCGCGACTTGGGGAAGTACGCCAGCTCGATTCGCCCCTCGTGCAGCCGATGCGTGGCCAGCCATTCGGCCATCCCCTCCATGTACCACGGCGGGCCGGTGCTCCCCAAATGTGTCCGCATGAAGGCGTGCGTCCCTTCGTGCAGCATCAGGTGCCGGCGGAAGTACTCGCTCGGTTGCTCGTTGAACCAGAACTCAAAGTCGATCGAGTAGCCGTGCAGGAACTCAGGCACCTCTTCGGTCAGCAAGCCCGCCGAGATGAACCGCGCCTTGTCCTTGATGAGGCAGCCGACGGCCTGCCAGGGGGGCGCGTCGGTCCCAGTGTCAGCCTCGGCGTCAGCCTCAGCTTCATCGTCGCGCGGCAGAGCATCTTTGAAGTACTCAATCCACTGCGGAACCGCCTGGTCGAACTGCTCGGGCAGCGCCTCGATCGACGCCTCGGCCGGCAGGTCGGTGTAGAGCACGAGGTGCCGGCTGGCGAGGCGGCGAATGCCGGCTGCCCGCAAGCGATCTTCGTCGACGGCCCGGGGCGCTCGCGGCGGGGCAAACCTGGGGAGCGGATCAACGGCCCGCGCAGGCGAGCCGATCGCCAGTTGCGCGGCCCACGCGACGATGCAGGCCAGCATCAACAATCGACGCGACAGAATACCCAACGTGCGCGGCGTGAAGACCAGCCGTGTCATCGCTTGCTCTGAGCCCGGGCTTCAATCTCTTGGGCTCGACGTTCCAAGCGAGCAAAGACTTCGTCCGCGGGGAGCAACTCGCCCCGGTCGGCCTGATCCGTGCCGGCTAGCACATCCGAGCGCAATTGATCTCGCTGGATCAGCAACGATACGGCCGCCTCGAGGGCGCCCTGTGGGGAGTCATAGATGCCACGAGCCACCAACTGTTCGATGTAGTGCGCGTACTCGGGTGACGGGTTGTTTTGCATGGTTGGCCTCGCTTTGCCTATCGTAGTTTCGGATAGGTCGCTGCGGCAACGGCGGTTGCCGACCCGCCGTTTCCCAAGTTCTTCTGGTCCGCACTCCGCGCCTCCTGGGAAATGCACCCCGCGGCTATTACCATGATTCTACCTTGTGGGGGGCGGACCGTTTGGGTCGGGACCGCCAAACTCGGTCGCCCGACCGACCAACGATTGTGAGGCTGCGTTGCGACACTTGCTGGCGAGAAACCTGGGGCTCGCCCATGCGCTCGTGGCCCTGCTGGCCGCGCTGGGTGTCGCCTTGGCGGTGACCAGCGCCTGGCAGGCCGACGAGACGCGCGCCTCGCTTTCGCCCGACCTGCACAGCCTGGCCGAGGAAGCCTTCCTTTGCCACGCCGCGGCAATTGCCTACCTGGCCGCCTCGGTCGCGATCGAGTGGCAACTCTCTCGCTGCTGGCGCAATGGCGAAACCAGCCCCACCCCGCTGCAAACCGTCTGCGTCTTCATCCAAGGATCGGTCGCCTTGGGAGGCGTCGCCGTCGTGCTCCGCGGAGCCGTCTCAAGGGCCTGGCTCGCCGGCTTGGGGCCCGTCCTCCCCATCACCGTGACCGTTGCCGTGCTGGCGGTCGGCTTATCGTTGGCAGGCCACTGGCTCTGTCACGAGAGCGGCCCCGTGCCGCGCGACGCGCTCGGCTCGCTCGGGGTCTTGCGCTGGCTGCGTGGGCTGTTGGTCGTGACGGCGATCGGCTGGCTCGTCGCCTTGGCCTGGCTCGAAGCGCGGCCGCTGCCGACGCCGCCATCGCCCGAGCCGACGTCGCTGGCCCGCGTGGCCACGGTTTCGTCAAACGCGACAATCGCCCGAGTGCCGCGAACTAACTAGGGGAGTCGATCGTGCGTATAGCTCGTTTAAAAGACGCCGCCGCGCTATTCGCCGGTTGGGGGTGCGTCGCGCTGCTGGGCATGTTCGACGCATCCGCAGCCCGCGCCGAGAAACCCAACTTCGTCATCATCATGGCCGACGACCTGGGCTACGGCGATCTGGCCTGCTACGGTCATCCGACGATTCGCACGCCCGAGCTCGATCGCATGGCTGCCGAAGGGATGCGGCTCACGCAGTTCTACAGCGGAGCGCCGGTCTGCACCCCCAGCCGCGCGGCCCTCATGACGGGTCGCTATCCCGCCCGCAGCGGACTGTGTGGCCAAAGGCGCGTGCTTTTCCCCGACTCGACCGGCGGGCTGCCCGACAGCGAAATCACCCTGGCCGAAGCGCTGGCCCCGGCCGGATACCGCTCGATCTGCATCGGCAAATGGCATCTTGGCTATCAACCGCAGTACCTGCCGCCGAACCACGGCTTCGAGCATTATTTCGGCATTCCCTACTCGAACGACATGGGGGCCGAAACCGCCGGCGGCAAGCTGCGCGGCTGGCCCAAGACGCCGCTGATCCGCGACCTGGCAGTTGTCGAGGAAGACCCCGACCAGACGCAGCTCACGCGCCGTTACACCGAAGAGGCGGTCGCTTTCTTACGCGAGGCGGCGACCGGTGACCGGCCGTTCCTGCTCTACTTGCCTCACACGATGCCTCACGTGCCGATCTTTGCCAGCGAGAAGTTCAAAGGCTCGAGCCCGCGCGGCCTGTACGGCGACGTGATCACCGAGCTCGACTGGAGCACGGGCGAAATCCTCCGCACCTTGCGAGAAACGGGGCTGGCAGGCCGCACGCTGGTGTTCTTCACGAGCGACAATGGCCCGTGGCTCTCGCAAGGGCTCGGTGGCGGTTCGGCCGGCCTGCTGCGCGAAGGCAAAGGGAGTACCTGGGAAGGGGGCGTCCGCGTCCCCGGCATTGCCTGGTGGCCCGATCACGTGCCGGCCGGCCGCGTCAGCCCGGCCATTGCTTCGGCCATGGATCTGTTCACCACGTGCGTGGCGCTAGCCGGCGCGCCGCAGCCGGCCGACCGGCCGATCGACGGTTTGGATATCTCGCCCGTGCTGCTACACGATGAACCTGGGCCGCGGCAAACCGTCTTCTTCTCTAGAGACACGGAGGTCACCGCGGTGCGACACGGCCCTTGGAAAGCGCATTTCAAAACGCAGTCGGGTTACGGCCAGCCGAAGCCCGACGCGCACGAGCCGCCGCTGCTTTATCACCTGGATCGCGATCCTTCGGAGAAGATTGACGTCGCAGCGCGGCAGCCCGACATCGTCGCCGAGCTGACGCGGCTGGCCACCGAACACGCGGCCAGCTTCCAGCCGGCGCCATCGCAGTTGGACGCGCCAAAATAAGTTGCTCCCTGCTGTAGCCGGGGTCAGCGACCCCGGTAGGCGCGGACGTTTCCCCGCCTCGCTGAGGCCCGCTACAACGTTCCTGCTCCGCGCGATCCGTTCGCGATACCTCACGACCCGCTCGCAATGCTCAATAATCTTCCGGTCAAAACGCTGGTTCACAAAGGGCTCACCATCGAGGGCTACTCGCGCGCCGCCGTGCAGTCGTATTGGCGATTGCCCGAACTGGGGGTCGGCTTCGATCTCGGCGCGCAGCCGTGGAGCTTCATGGGCACGGAGCGCTGGTTCGTTTCGCACGCCCACTTGGATCACATCAGCAACCTGCCGGTCTACGTCGCCCGCCGGCGGATGATGAAGATGGAACCGCCGACCATCTACCTGCCCGAGCACGCGGTCGACGACGTGCAGCGCATCCTCAAGCTGTTCACGCGGCTCGATCGCGGCCGCATGCCGTGCCAACTGGTCGGCACCAAGCCGGGGGACGAAATCGAGATCTCGCGCGAGCACCTGGTGACCGTGATCCCCACCCGGCACACGGTCCCGTCGATGGGCTTCGTCGTTTGGGAGCGGCGCCGCAAGCTGAAGCCCGTATACCAGGGCTTGCCCGGCGAAAAGATCCGCGATTTGCGGCTCTCCGGCACCGAGGTGACCAGCGAGTTTCGCAAGCCGCTCGTCGCCTACATGGGGGACACTTCGCCCGAGGGGCTCGACGCCAACCCCGTAGTTTACGAAGCACAAATACTGATCACCGAGCTGACGTTCGTTGCCCCCAGCCATCGCAAGGACAAAATCCACAAGTTCGGCCACACGCACCTCGACGACTTCGTCGAGCGCCGCGACCGCTTCCAGAACGAGCTGATCGTCGCCATGCACTTCAGCACGCGATACCATCAGCGGGAGATCCGCCATCACGTCGAGCGGGCGCTCCCCGACATGCTCGGCGGTCGGCTGCACTTGTGGCTGTAGGCGATTTGCCGGCAGTGATTCTTTCAAAAGGTTCTGTATGCGCTGCGAGCACCGAGGATCAATTTCGGGTGCCACTGGCTCCGTCAGTGCCCTTCCTCTGGCCTGTTCTCCGGGTGCCACTGCTGGCTTGCCCAGCAGTGCCGGCGTCGCCTTGCCGGACTCGCGTCGCGCGTTCTTGAAGTCCGCCCTCATCGGTGCCGGCGCACTAGCAATATCCGCGCGGCGATACTCGCGCGCCGCCGCCGCAGATCCCCAGCCTGCCAGCACAACTTCGGTCGATCCCAAGCTCGGGCCGTTGGTCGACATCCACACACACCTCGGGCAGACCTGGAACCGCACCCAGGTGCTCACCGCCGCCGATCTCTTACGATGGATGGATGCCCACCACGTGGCGCAGGCGATCGTGCTGCCGCTGGTCAACCCCGAGGCCTCGAGCTTTCCACTCACCACCGACTTCGTGCTCGAACAAACCCGCCCGCATCGCGATCGGCTCATCCCCTTCTGCGCGATCGACCCGCGGGCGAGTTATTCCGATGGCCAGGCCGGCATAGTCGCGATGTTGCGCCGCTATCAAGAAGCGGGTGCTCGCGGCTTCGGCGAGCACAAGCCGGGGCTGGCGATCGACGACCCGCGCAGCGAAGTCATCTACCGCGCGTGCGGCGAGTTGAAGTTGCCCGTGCTGTTTCACTTGGACAATGAGCGCAATCTCGACAAGCCGGGGCTGCCGGGGCTCGAAAAAATGCTCACCGCCGCCCCCGACACGATCTTCATCGGCCACGGGCCGGGCTGGTGGGCGTCGATCTCCGGCGGACTGACCGCAGCTGATCTGGCCCGCTACCCGCGTGGCCCCGTGCAACCAGGCGGAGCGATCGACGCGCTGATGGATAAGCACCCGAACTTGTTTGGCGACCTGTCGGCCGGTAGCGGGGCCGGCGCCATTGAGCGCGACCTGGAGTTCGGCCGCGAGTTTCTGATTCGCCGCGCCGATCGCCTGCTCTTCGGCACCGACTACCTCTCGCCCGGCCAGACTGTGCCGCAGTTTGAACCGCTGGCCGGCATCGACTTGCCGGCTGACGTGCGGGCAAAAATCTATCGCGACAACGCCCGCCGGCTGCTAGGGCTGGGGTAGCTATGGGGCAGGAGAACGGCGGCTCTCAACCGGGGTCTGGTCCATTTTTCGGTTCGCAGACCGAGCCATGAATCAAACACCGCAGTCCGAAAATATGGACCTGACCCCTTCGCCTGCGGCTGCTTCGCCGCTGAATCTCGAACCCCGCGCCGCGTACATCCACGTCCCCTTTTGCCGGCATCGCTGCGGCTACTGCAACTTCACGCTGATCGCCGGGCGCGACGATCTCGTCGAGCGCTATATCAATGCCCTCGCGCTGGAACTGGCAGCGCTCGAGCGGCCGCACGAGGTCGACACGCTGTTTCTCGGCGGGGGAACGCCAACCCACCTTGAACCGCCGCAACTCGCGCGCTTGCTCGAACAGGTGAAGCTCTGGTTTCCGCTCGCCCCCGGCGGCGAGTTCTCGATCGAAGCCAACCCGATCGATCTGGCTGCTAGCCAAGCGGCCCAGCCCCAGGCCCTTGAGCGCAGCGCCGTGCTGGCCGCGGCCGGCGTCACCCGCGTCAGCTTGGGCGCGCAGAGCTTTCGTGCCGACAAGCTGCACATGCTCGAACGCGATCACGACGCGGCCGGCATCCGCCGCGCGCTGGAGCTGGCCCGCGGGTTCGCCCACAGCGTATCGCTCGACTTGATCTTCGGCGCGCCGGGCGAAACGCTCGCCCAGTGGCAAGCCGATCTCGACGCCGCGCTCGATCTGGCCCCCGACCACGTTTCGACCTACGGGCTGACCTTCGAACAAGGGACCCGCTTCTGGAGCCGCCGGCTGCACGGCGAGCTGGCGCAATTGCCTGAGGAAACCGAGCGCGAGCTTTACTCGCTGGCCATCGATCGCCTGATCGCGGCAGGCTTCGAGCACTACGAGGTCTCGAACTTCGCGCGGCCGGGGCACCGCTGCCGGCACAACGAAGTCTATTGGGCGGGCGACGAGTACTTTGCCGCCGGGCCCGGCGCCGCGCGTTACGTGGCCGGTCGCCGCGAAGTGAACCACCGCAGCACGCTCACCTGGATCGACCGCCTGGAACGTGGCCAGTCGCCGGTCGCCGAGAGCGAAACGCTCGACGCCGAGGATTGCGCCCGCGAGCTCCTGGTGCTCGCATTGCGGCGCCGCTTGGGGATCGCCCGCGAGGAGTTCCGCCGCCGCACGGGCCTGGAGATCGACGCGCTAGTCGGCCGGGAGCTCGCGCGTTATGTCGAGCTGGGCTTGTTCGAAGAGGAGCAGGGCCGCCTGCGGCTCACGCGCGAAGGGCTCATGCTCAGCGACGCCATCTGGCCCGCCTTCCTGCGGCGGTAGGTTCAGAACCTCGCGCCTGCACAACGGCCGCGAAGAAGATCTCGCGCAAAGGCGCAAAGCCGCCAAGAACACGGGCAGGAATCCAAACGACGTTCACAAAGTGAACGAAGAAAACAGAAAGCAATTGATCCGCAGAGGACACGGAATTGCACAGAAGAAAGGCTACTGCGCCATTGCATTAAATCGCATACAGCCTTCTGTGCTTTCTGTGGATGTATCTCTTCCTTGCGCCTTAGCGCCTTGGCGCGAGATATCCTGCATTTGTCCCGCTGACGGCGTCTCAGCGCGTGCGTCGGTTGCGCCTCGCCCACAACAGCATCGCGCCACCGCTCACCAATAGCAGCAGCGTGCTTGGCTCAGGCACGACGAATCCGGCGGTAAAGTTGTCCATCACGATCGCATCGAAGTCGTTCGACTCGACGATCAGCACGCTATCGAAGCCGGTTGGATCGGTCACTCCCCAAAACGTGGCGTTCGTCTGCGACGCGCCGCCGGGCATTTTCTGCATCAATACGTCGACGCTCGTCCCCAGCTTGCTGTTGATCAGCCGCAGCGTGACGTCGTTCGCGAAGTTGTCGCCGGCGTTGGTGGCGAAGAATCCGAATGCGGAAACGATCTTGTTGAAATGAAACTCGTCGTCAAAGACGCCGGGGCCTCCAAATGACGATGGCCCGGCATCGACCAGCACCTGGGTGCCGCTGAAGGCGAACGTGGGAACCGGCGCGATAAAACCCGTTTTGGTCGTGGCCGTGATCCCGCTGGCGCCAAAGGTAAGCGACGGACTCGTCGCCCCCAGCGCTATCCCTTCGAGCGTGTCGGTGCCGAACGTTCCCAGCGTGGCGGTGAAGTCGGTAAACACTTTGGTCGTGTTGGTCAGCGCGCCGCGCGGATCGTCGATGCCGAAGAACACCACAGGCACCGCCCGGGCCAACGTGCCGCCGAAAAGGCAGGCGAAAATCGGAAGCGCGAAACCGGCGAGTCGTAAGCTGCTGCGATGCACGGGCAGGTTCTCCGCTGGCGGAGGTCGGGCGGACGATTGCTCGGGCAACTCGCAGCGGCGGTTTCGCTCGCGGTGGGCACTCGAGGCACCAGCACGCGAAGCGCCGCATCGACCTGGGCCACTGGCGCGATCCAACGCGCAAGCCTGGCCGCGGCAAAATGCGGGCGGATGGGGGCGTGTCCCTTGTGAGAATTGGCTTCCGGCGGATCTCGGACACAGAGTGCTACAAGTTGACCAAGTCGACCGTCAGTAGCGTGCCCAACCAGGTACGGGGGGTGAAGCCAAGTGGGTTTAGTATTGCCTCGCCGTGCAGCGGGTGCAAGTCTCAGGAATCCGCCCAAACGGCGGAACGTATGGCAGCCAGGCTACCGTGCGATGCGGCTTCCAGCCCAGGCAGAACACGGCCAGGATGGCCGTGCCACGATGAAGCTCGCCGCCGCGTTGCATCACCAGCGGTTGCGGTGTTTTCGTGCCACGCCAGAATGTGGGGGCAAGAACGGTGTCTGGAACCGATTCCACGGATACCATTCCACTTGTGACGTGCCCGTTACTGCCGAGCGTGTACGCGCCTTGCCCGACCTGTGGCGGCACCCGCTGCAGCGCCAAAACGCTCGAGGTCACTTATCTCGACAAGAGCATCGCCGACGTGCTCGGCCTGACGGTCGATGCCGCGTGCGAATTCTTCGCCGACGAGCCGGCGGTCGAGCGGCCGCTCACCGTGCTGCGCGAAGTCGGGCTCGGCTATTTGCGATTGGGGCAGCCCGCCACGGAACTATCGGGGGGCGAAGCGCAGCGGATCAAGCTCGCCACCGAGCTGCAGCGCACGCAGCGTGGCCGCTCGCTCTATGTGCTCGACGAACCGACGCACGGACTGCATCCATCCGACGTCAAAAAACTACTCGGCCAGCTCAGCGGGCTGGTCGACGCCGGCAACACGGTGATCGTCGTCGAGCACGACATGCAGGTGATCGCCCGCAGCGATTGGATCATCGACATTGGCCCCGGCGCGGGAGACGAAGGGGGCCAGGTCGTGGCGACCGGCACGCCGGCCGAAGTGGCCCGCCACCGCACAATCCGCACCGCGCCGTATTTGAAGCGGCAGATGTAGCGCACTGCACGAGCTAGCGCGCGGGATGAATCCCGCGGCTAACATGTCACCCCAAAATTGCCGCGAGCTTCTGCAGCCGCTTGCGATAGCTGAAGTGCTCGATCTCGAGCAAGTGCCTAGACGATTTCAGGTACTTGATCTTGCCGATGGCGACGTGCCCCACGGATTTGATCCGGCGAAACTTCTCGGCCCGCGCGGGCTGCTTCTTTTGCGCGGCGACAAACCGCGCGATCACTCGCGCTTGCCATTCGACCAGGCCGAACTGCCCGCTATCCGGCTGAATCAAGCCCACGATAAAGACGTTGTCGAGCCGCGGATGGAACACGTTCAGGTAAAAGTCGGGCCGGCCATCCTTCCAAGCCAGGTGCTCGCTATCGATGAACGGAAAGCTGATCTTGTAGCCCGTCGCGTACACCAGCACGTCGATCGGCTCTTCGCTGCCGTCGACGAACCGCACGCGGTCGCCGCACAACCGCTCGACGTCGGGCTTCACGGTGATGTCACCGTGACCCACGTAGTAGAGCATCTGCGAATTGACGATCGGGTGTGTCTCGAACAGCCGATGGTCGGGCTTGCGCAGCCCATAGTCTTGCGGCCAGCCCAAGATCATTTTGGCCAGGATCGACGCCGTGGCGCGACGGAACCAGAGCGGGGCGTGCCACCGCAGCAGGCTCTCGCCGAGCACGTCGGACGGCATGCCCATGAAGTACTTGGGCATGTAGTGATAGCCGCGCCGCACGCTGTGAAACGTGGCGGCCGCGTTCTGGGCCGACTCGACCGCGATGTCGCACCCCGAGTTGCCCGCCCCCACTACCAGCACGCGCCGCCCGCGCAGCACGTCGGGCGTTTTATACGCGGCGGCATGGAGCGAAGTGCCGGTGAACTCGCCGGGGAAGTCGGGATACCTGGGGTCCCAGTTGTGGCCGTTGCCGATCACAATGCCGGCGTAGCGCCGCCGCTGGCCATCGGCCAGGCGAACTTCCCACTGGTCGCCGGCCGGCTCAATCCGCTCGACGGTCGTGTTGAACTCGATCCGCGGATAGAGCTCGAAGTGCCGCGCGTACGACCGCAGGTACTCGCAAACCTGCCGGTGATTGGGGTAGTCCGGCAACTTGTCCGGCATCGGAAAATCTTTGAACTCGGTCATCCGCTTCGAAGAGATGAGATGGGTCGAAGCGTAGACGGCGCTGGCCCGCGTGCCGAAGTACCAGTTGCCGCCGATCTCGTCCTCGCGTTCGAGGATGTCCAGCGCGACCCCCTGGTCGGCGAACTGCTTGGCCATCACCAGCCCGCTCGAGCCGGCGCCGAGGATGCAGTAGCGATCGGTGCGATCCTGGCTTGGGGCGGTCTCGGGCGAGGCGGTCATGGAGTTGGGCAAGTCTTGGTGCGCGAGTGCGTGGAGCCGGTTCAAGCCGAAAATGTAAAAACAGCGAAATTAGGTGGCTTGTGGCGAAATTTTCGCCTTGGCATTGTGCGTAATTCGCGGCGAGCTTAGTGAGCTAAATTCGGCCGCTGGCACAATTTTTGCCTAAATGGGACTTGGGGATGGAAACCCACCCGCCGGCACCCGAGTATAACTGGTGCCTCCCACCCTCCAAGTAAGTGATAAGTCGTTATTGTCAGGCGAGTTCGTATTGACCAATGGACGAGGTTGCGATTACAACCTCGCCCGGTTGGTTTTTACGTTTGTCCAATGCGATGCACGCGTTTGCAGGCTGGCACCGTCGCACGATCGCGCATCGTCGGCCGAAAAAAGTTGCTTACCGCGGCAAAAAAATAGCTTCACGAGCGAAAACTTTTGCCTCGACACGCGTAGTAAGGAGTAAACCGTGGCGGCTCGGGCCGAGCCATTGTAACGGCCCTGGGCAGCGGGGAACTGAATTTAACGCACTGAGTTCAACGCTAGGGGTAGATCTCCCACCATTTGGCATGCACACCACCCTTGCGAATCGCGACAGGTCCAACGGGCCGATGAACGGTCCCTTGTCCACAAAGCCGGCAGCCAGGTTCGACGCGGTGCGTAACCCCGTTGGCCCCAGCCCGGTGCAATCGCTTGCCAAGGTGCCGGGTCCGCAGGCCGTAACGAATACGGCCGCCGATTCAGGGAGGACAGCAATGCATTTGAATCGAACGTCATCGATCTCGGAGTTTCGTCTCAACTCTCGATTTGGCGAGCTGCGCGACCAGTTGCGCAACGAACGCTTCGCCTGCCGTCTGGAGAAGCCGCTGGCTTTTTGGGCGCTGCCCAAGGATCGCCGGCTGCCGCTGGCTTTCATGGGGCGCACGGTCCACGACCTGCTCTCCACTCCTTTCGAAGACCTGCTGGCCACGCCCGGCGTCGGCGAAAAGAAAATCCAATCGCTGCTCGATCTCTTGGATCGCGTGGCCCTCGATCCGTGCCCGGCCGACATGGGCGAGGGGGCCGCGCCCGCGCCGCTCGAATGCGCGACCAACGCCCCGGCACTTAGCGCCGAGCCGACCGACGGCTTCAACGCGATCGCCGTCTCGGAAGCGGTCTGGAGCTTGTGGCGCGAAACCGTCGAGCGTTACGGGCTTGGTCAAGAAACGCTCGGCCGCTTCGCACCGTCGCTCGAACGCTTGCCGCGCGTGCTCTGGCACACGTCGCTGTCGACCTACGCCCATTTGCCGCTGGCTGAAATCCGCGCGTTGAAAACGCATGGCGAGAAGCGCGTCGCCGCGGTGCTCGAAGTCTTTCATGAGCTGTATCAGGTTCTCGCGCGGCTGGGTCCGCCGGGGCACCTCTCGGTGCGCATCGTGCCGCGCGTGGCCAACCTGATCGAAGAATGGCTGCTGGCCATGCTCGATCGGCCGGAGCTCCCCAGTGCCACGGAGTTGTTCGAACACGTCGTGCTGCCGCTGGTCGCCCAGGTGCGCATCGACGCCGGCGAAACCATCGCCCATCTCGTCGAGGAGCGGCTCGGCATTGTCGGTGACGGCGCGAGCGTGCGGCAAACCGCCCGCAACCTCGGCCTGACCCGTGCTCGGATCTATCAACTGCTGGCCGACGTCGGCGAGATCGTCTCGGTCCGCTGGCCCGAGGGTCAGTACCTGGTGGGCCACCTGGTCGAGCGCTTGCACCATCAGCATCAGAGCGATCCGGCGCATGGCCGGCTGCTGTCGGCGATGGAGTTGTTCTTCCCGGGCCAGCGCGGTGCGGCCACCGTGTCGGTCGATACTGTGTCGGACGATGATCTGGCTGACGATGCCGACGAGGAAACCGCCGACGAGCTCGCAGCGGCCGAGAGCGACACGAAAGGCTTGGAAGCGGAGGGCTCGCACCGCCGGGCCGGCTGAATATCGCCGGGCGGGCTAGCGCATCAGAGGGCTCAGAGTTTTTTTGCCACAGAGGGCACCGAGATCACAGAGGAATGCAGGAGAGAAAGCATTTTGAGTTGCACTTCCTGTAATCAATGGCGTGCAACCGCAATCTCTTGAATTCCCCCCTCTGTGTCCTCGGTGCCCTCTTGTGGCTAATTCTTCTCTCCGTGGCCCCTCTACTCGCCATAGCTGCGCTACACTCTGGAGCTGCGCTACACTCTGGAGCTGCGCTACACTCTGGAGCTGCGCTTAGGCGAGCCCCTCTTTGATCCACTTGTGGGCTTCGCCCATCTTGGTCAGCTCGAAGTAGTGGATCTTGGCCTTCGTGAATGGCTTGCAGAAGGCGGCCATCCCTGCTTCCCACTTCGAGTCGCCGACGAGCGCCAGCCGCTCGATATCGCCGAAGTGCTTCCAGTCGAACTTCATGTCTTCCCACAGCGCGCCGAGCGTCCAGCCGTGGAAGTCGACCAGCTCGACGAGCATGCGCACCTGGCCGTGCTGCTTGACGAGCCGCTCGACGATCGGAGTGAAGTGTTCGTAATCCTGCTTCTCGAGCTTGCCGCTGAGCTTGATGGCCAACAGCTTGCCGCCCTCTTCTTCACGCACTTCGACAGACATCAGGCACCTCCTCGCGGTTGCATGCGAACATTCCTCTCAAGCGAAAGTTTAGCCGATTGCCATGGTTGTCGCGAACGGGTCGCGAATTCGGTGTCTGGAACCGCTGCTGGCGCGACGTGACAATTTACTTCGCGTGATTCGCAGTGGTTCCTGACACCTTCGAAGCAACTACTTCGCCGTGCCGCGCAACGTCTGACCGGTCGTGGCAGCGAATCGCCGCGAGTTCTCCACGTAGTGATCGGCCCCCAAGCGGTTGCGGTCGATCTCGTGCGGCTCGAGCGGGCGCTTGATCTTGCCCGGTAGCCCCATCACCAGCGAGCCGGGCGGGATGTCGGCCCCCTCGGGGATCACGGCCCCCACGGCAATCAGCGAGTTGGCGCCGATCTTCGCTCCGTTCTGCACGACGGCTTTCATGCCGATGACGACATTGTCGCCAATCGTCGCGCCGTGCACGATCGCTCCGTGCCCGACGGTGACGCCGGCCCCCAGCGTGCAGGGGAATCCGTAGTCGGCGTGCAGCACCGCGTTGTCTTGGATGTTGGTGCGTGGCCCCACGCGGATCGCCTCGCAGTCGCCACGCAGCACGGCCCCGAACCAGACGCTGGCCTCGGCCGCCAGACTCACGTCGCCGGCGACAATGGCGTTGGGGGCGATGTACGCACTCTCGTGTACCTGCTGGGGGCGGAATTCTGGCTTATCGAGCACGGGCGGTCTCGCAACGATTACGGGTAGTTTGCAACTCGAGAGGTGGTTTCGTCGATCGACGGCCCGACCAATTGGCGCCCGGCTGGTCTCGGGCGTCACGCGGCTCCCCCTCACACGGTCGATTGTTCGGCCGGTGTTCTGGCCCCGGGAGCGGTCCCCGGCCGGGTATCCGGAGCGAGGTGGACGAACGTGCTGCCGCGGTCGGCACGGGTGACCACCGTCAGGCGATCGCCGCAGGGCGTGCGGTAGTTCGACACCAGATTGAACCGTTTGGCGACGCCCTCGTCGTTCAGCCGCCGCTCGGCCGCCGATACGTCGCCCCAATCGCCCGACCGATGGCGCGCAAGCAACTCGTCGAGCGACAGGGCGCTGTCGGCCAGCGCCTGCGAGGCGCGCGGCGTAACGATCACTTCACCGAGCTGGAACATCATGTTTCCGGCGAAGAGCCATCCTGGTTTCGGCGCGACGGTCTCCAGAGCCCCTGGGAGATCGCGTCACTCTCTGGCGATCTACGGCCGATTGTCTGCCTCCCGGCGGCCGATTGCAACCAAAAGGCGGGCCGGTGCGAAAGAGGGCATGAAGAGGCCGCCTGTCGAAGAAATGTAGCCGGCCTCACTGAGGCCGGAGATCCGTCGCGAATTCCGGGGTCGCTGACCCCGGCTACAGAATAATTCAACGGCCTGCGAGGCCGGCCGCCGGCTTGTCGACAGCCGTGTCAGAATCGCCGGCCGATGGCGTATCATAGACGGGGGGAGAGTCCCCACCCCCTTGGGAGTTGCCCGCTCTCGAGTTTGCCGCCCGACGTGAAGGA
>Ga0163152_10004396_pt1 | contig 17486 bp, 10 predicted proteins | sample OliLakLV19MP8IB2_FD_148635 | JGI IMG/M metagenome (GOLD analysis project Ga0163152, IMG submission 148635) | Freshwater microbial mat bacterial communities from Lake Vanda, McMurdo Dry Valleys, Antarctica - Oligotrophic Lake LV.19.MP8.IB-2 | ecosystem: Environmental > Aquatic > Freshwater >... | reverse complement strand
TGCTAAAATCCAGTTAAACCAATTTGAGAAGACAGATGTTGGTGCACATTCAAGATCATCATTGCCACCAAACCAGCCTTTTGCCCAATCCCATGGCCAAGTAAAGAGTACTGCCATAAAATTTCCAAATTTCTTACTTGACTCAATCACACTTGCAGTGAGCCGTCCTGCAACTGTTGATGTGCTGTTTGCTTCAGCTCCTGCCAAAGTTCCTTGTGTTCCTGGTGTCGAAGTAGAAAGTCCTGGAAGCACACCCACTTCAGACGTGTCAATAAACGGTGGTTGTTTCAACTGCTCTTGTGTTGGAGCGTCGATGGTCACACCTGCATTTTGTAGCCCAAGAAGGAATGTACGGAATGCATCAATCTCGACTTGTTCCCGTGCAGATACAGGGAAAGCCATTTTACAATAGATCTCATTTACTTTTTTCTTTGTTGTAATGTAGGTAAATGATGTTGGTGCAGTGTGTCCCCATGGAGTAAGCACATCACTTTTATATCTCATCTGGAATGCATTGAGTGAAGTGATCGTCTGATCATCATATATACCAGTTACTTCTACTGGATACCCTTCAAGATCTCGGAGAAATACCTGAAGTTTCTTTACTTCTACTGGGTTATTGTTCCATCCCTTCTTCAGCCAATCAAAAAGGTAATAACATGAAGTTGGAGTTTCACCTGTTCCACCACCTGTTCCTGGATTAAGCACAAGTTCGATACCTGCAACTGTTGTCTTCCCGTCTGTCGACACTGGTCGGAAATAATAAGTCTTACCATGTTCGATTGCAATCGTATATGAGTGGATTGTCTGAAGTGGACTTGAAACTCGTGCAGTCGCATTGGTGTATCCAAACGGACTCACAATAAACGAGGCTGATTGTGACATATTTCCGTATCCAACTTCTTTTGTTGCAGGAAGATTTGTATTCCATGTTACAAGAGCGACACCTGGAGTGATCTCTACCACCTTTTCATTTGTAATCGCGAGAGAAGATACAATCGGTCCGTTTCCACCACCTCCACCTCCGCCACCACAGTTTGATGTACATACTGGAGTTCCGCCTCCACCACCTCCACAGTTTACGGTACATACTGGAGGAGTAACAAATGGTTCATATTTAGTAAGTAATACGAGTGTGTGTTCACGTCGATCGGCAGACACCACGATCTGTCCATCAGCGTTTACATTTCGAGATACATCATCAGTCGATGTTGCATTGAAGAGCTCTCCACTGTATGCGAAGAAGTCAAATACATTGTTTACTGGAGTAGTGAGCTGGTCATTATATTTTGGACTTGTTGTAGACACAATCCATCCTGTACCACTGACACCAAGTTCTGAATAGTAGTACGTAGCAAATGGAAGGTTGTCATATGTAACACAGTCAGCATCATTCGTTGTAGAAATAATCTTTCGATTTGGAGCAAAGGCTATTGCTGTCCATGTTTTTGCTTGAATTGTAGAATTTACAATATTAGTCGTACTTGCAAGCTTGATAGAGAATGTTCCTGCTGGAAATCCTGTTGCAGATGTAGCCACTACATTATCCTTGTTTGCATAGATAGAACAAAATGTAATAGAACCTGTAGTTGCTCCGCCACCGCCACCTGCAGAAGAAACAATCACCTGTCGTGTTGTCGAGGCAGAAAGTCCTCCCGAATCAGTCACAGTGTAAACGAGTGAGTATGTTCCTACTACGTTTATATTTACTGTTCCAGTGATTATAATCTTGTTCGTAATATTTCCATCCTCAAGGTCGTGTGCAGTTGCACCTGGTTCTAACCAGGTGTGTCCCACAGTCATTGCTGCTGGGTTGCTACCCACAAGTGTAATTGTAGGAGGAGTGTTGACTGGTGTAGCAGATTCACAACCAGAAAGTTCGATTCGGTAGAGAAGCCCTGCTGGATTTACTTCTGGCGTGGTGCCTGGACGCGCCATGTTCGATACTTCGAATGTGACTGTGTTTATACCAGATACGATTGCAGAAGATATGTCATAGGTAGCGACAACCTGATAATTAAACTCTGTAAGATTGGAAGCTATTGTCGTGCCATTCGCTTTAACAATATACGTATTGTCAGCTGTTATCTTGAGCACTGCAGATACAGGAGTAGAAGTGGCATGGAATGTCTTTTTAAAGATTGTTGTCGTAGTAGCAGATGGATCAATTACTTTATAGGTAGACCAGATCCATGAAGCGCCTGAGATAGAGGCTATCCATCCTGGATTCTCATTATATGTAAGAACCGCATTACCTCCATTAACTACTGTTGTTGAAATATCAGATACGAATACACATGCATTGGCAATTGGATTCAATACAAAAACCTGTCTTGTAGTCGAAGCAGAAAGTCCGCCGCTGTCTGTCACAGTGTAGGTAAGTGTGTAAGTACCTGGAATTAGCGTATTTACAGTGCCGGTAATCACGATTCTGCTTGTAATATTTCCATCCTCAAGGTCGTGTGCTGTCGCACCTGCTTCAGTGTATGTGGTTCCAGTTGTTACTTGTGTTGGGTTATTACCCACAAGTGTGATTATTGGCGCAGTGTTTTGAACAGGAGCTGAAATACAGATAACTGACACATCATCAAGAAATACACCCTCCCCTATATGAACATTCTGTCCTTGTGTAAATGAAATTCGAGTTGTCGTAGTTGTTGCGACAAATGTATATGAACGTTTTGACCAGTCAGTCATCACAGAACCTGCACCGATATATGTGTCCATAAGCTGACCATTGAATGAAATGTTCATTACATTCGTAGTGGTAGACTGGTTTGGTCGAGGGCTTGCCCAATATGAAAGGGTATATGAATGTCCTGGAATAGTCGAGAGTACTTGTGATACATCATGGTTTGTTCCACCATCGATTTCTGCATATTGATTGCCACTATGAGGGAGCCACTGTACATTCCCTTCTGTATATCCAGCCTGAAGTTCAACATATGGATACACAACTGTGTCATATGAAGTCCAGAAAAGTTCTAGGTTTGAGAGTATGATACTTCCCCACTTGAGTGGATGGTTTATAACTGGAGATTCAAATCCTCCATTTGAGATCATATTCGTATTTGCCACACATGATGCAATAGGAAGCACGATGACTGTTCGAGTTGTCGAGGCAGAAAGACCTTCGCTGTCAATGACAGAGTATGTCAATGTGTATGTGCCAGGAGTTGTTCCAACTGTTCCTGAAATCACAATATTGTTCGTAATATCCCCATCCTCAAGGTCGTGTGCTGTCGCACCTGCTTCAGTATATGCAGTACCAACTGTAAGTATTGTTGGGTTGCTGCCTACCAAAGTAATTGTTGGAGCTGTGTTGGCTGCGTGTGAACAATATGGACCTTCGATAATACCTCCTTCTCCAACACCGGTCATTCGAGGAAGAGCCCATGTAAGCACGACTGGAAGCGGTAGATCGCCGTAATTATAATTATCAACAAGCACTGTTGGTGCTGTGCCATACCAGAAATCCACTTGAGCTAAACATGTCGGAATTTTAGTAGAGAATGTTGTTGTAGATGTCGCTTGAATTTCGGGCGTTCCAGAAAAATATTCCTGTGTTGAAAGGTGAGATCCATCAAACATTTTGTATACGGAGAGGCTCATAGGTATCGTACATCCAGTTGTGTTTTGAACTTCTACAGTCGCTTTGTTTGATACAACATTAGTTGCCAAAGCATATGTAACTGCTCCTACAGTACGAGCATGTACAAATTCTGGATATGTAAGAGAAAATCCATTTGCACAGAATGCATTAATTGGAGGAGTGGTGAGATGTCCTTGAGATGTCTCATATGACGTGACTACGATTACTGTTCGGTTAGGCTGAGTTTCATTTACAACAACCATACCATCTGAACTAGTGTTAATGAGTACATCATCTGATGGATCTACTGTAAAGAGTCCATTTGTATACACAGAAGCAGCACTGAGTGAAAAATCACTCATGCTATCAAAAAACTTTGAAGGAGACCATGCACTATCCATTACCACATCGTTGTAGTAGTACTGTCCAAAAGGTACAGTCACTGCGAGAGTACAATGCATCGGTACACCATCCACTGTTGTATTGTGTGCAAAAACTTGCGCATTAAAGGTGTGAGTTGTTATTGGAGAAGAAAAACTCGTTGTTGTTGCGATTGAAAGAGAGAAGGTACCTTCAGGTACTGTACTGTCAGTAGATGCAAGTACAGCAGTTGTTGTATTCGTCAGTACAGAACATATCCGAAGAGTGCCGGTATGGTCCGCCACTTGTGCGAAAGCAGTCAAAGTAGATGAGAAGAACGCAAGCGCAAATGCGAGCATGAGAACCGAAATTGAAATTTGAATTTTACGTATATTTTGCATATGTTTTTTTAATAAATTTTTCGTCTACAACAACCCTGTTGATAAAATCTGATTAATAAATGATTAAAACAGCCTACAAACTTTACGCAAATATGTCAATAGGACATTAAAAAGGCAAGAACGTCAAATCACCTTTGTCTTAGCCATATTTATGAATATGTCCTTTACATGCAAAAATATGTCTTAGATAATGTTTTTTAGTCTTTCATTGCTTGTGTTTTATGTGATTTATATATAAAAGACATTTATGGTGTATATAAAGGACATGTCTCATATATTTCCACTAAAGCTCACTCTGTTTTCACCCATTACTCTTGTCCCGAGGGCTGTAAATCAGAGTATTTTTATGATATTCTTTATATATGAACGAGAAATTACTGTTGCCTTATGATCCGCAGGAGGTTGAAAATCGGATCTATACCCTCTGGGAAGAATCCGGATTTTTTAATCCTGATGTTTGTATTAAGAATGGAATTACCAAACCAGATGCCAAATCTTTTACAATCATCATGCCTCCTCCAAATGCAAATGGCTCGCTACATGCTGGGCATTCCCTTTTCATAACACTGCAAGACATCATGACGCGCTATAAGAGAATGTCTGGATATAAGACATTATGGGTTCCTGGTGCTGACCATGCAGGTTTTGAGACTCAGGTAGTGTATGAAAAGAAACTAGAAAAAGAAGGCCGCTCACGATTTGGAATGGACCCAAAAGATCTCTACAAAGAGATTTACGATTTCACGATTATGAACAAAGCAGTCATGGAAGACCAGGTACGCTCAATCGGTGCTTCCTGTGATTGGTCTCGAGAAAAATTCACGCTTGATCCAGATGTTGTGACACAGGTTCAAAAAACTTTTGTAAAGATGTATGAAGATGGTTTGGTATATAGAGGAAAGCGTACAGTGAACTGGTGCTCAAAACACCAAACTTCACTGTCTGATGTAGAAACTGAAAGTATGGAGGAAAAAACTCCTTTTTATTATTTCAAATATGGACCATTCACAATTGGTACAGTACGTCCTGAAACAAAATTTGGAGACAAATATGTAGTAATGCATCCTAATGATTCTCGGTATGCACAGTACGCTCATGGAGATACATTTGAACTCGAATGGATTAATGGAACTATTACTGCCACAATTATAAAAGATGAATCCGTTGATATGGAATTTGGGACTGGTGTCATGACTATCACTCCCTCCCACTCACAAGTAGACTACGAAATCGCAGGTAGACACAATCTGGACATCGAACAAGTGATTGACTGGCGCGGGAAGCTCCTTCCGATTGCAGGTGAATTTACAGGAATCAGCATTAAAGATGCTCGTCCAAAGATTGTGGAAAAACTGGCAGAAAAAGGCTTGCTCGTAAAAACTGATTTTGAATATGCAAACGTAGTAAAACGTTGCTATAAATGTAGCACCATAATAGAACCCCAGATTAAAGAACAATGGTTTGTAAAAATGAAGCCACTTGCAGAGATGGCTCTCGATTCTATCGATAAAAAAGAGGTAACTTTCATCCCCGATAACTACGAGAAAATTTTTCGTTACTGGATGGAAAACACAATCGACTGGAATATCTCTCGGCAGATCGTCTGGGGAATACAGATACCTGCATGGTTTAAGAATAAAGGTGAAAAAAATGAAGAAGTTGTAGCTTCAGTTTCAAAGCCAGGTGATGACTTCTTCCAAGATACGGATACATTTGATACATGGTTTTCTTCCGGTCAATGGCCACTTCTTTCACTTGGCTATCCAAATGACAATGACTTCAAAACATTCTACCCAACTGATGTGATGGAAACGGGAAGCGACCTGATATTCAAATGGGTACCTCGAATGGTTATTTTCGGATTGTATTTGGCTCGCAAGGCGCCATTCCATACCGTATACCTTCATGGGTTGGTAAATGATGCTCAAGGAAAAAAGATGTCGAAGTCAAAAGGTAATGTAGTAAATCCACTTACTCTCACAGAAAAATTTGGCACAGATGCGCTCCGAATGGCTTTGATCATTGGAAACACTCCGGGAACTTCCCTTGCATTATCAGAGGACAAGATCAAAGCCTATAAGCACTTTGCTAACAAGATTTGGAACATTACTCGCTTTATAACGACAGTAGCAGGACCAAAGCCCTCTGCATTACCAGTCTTAATAGATACAGATCTAAAGTTGAAAGCTGAACTCCTTGAGAGGATTGAGGATATAACAAAAGAGATGGAAGGATATAAGTTCTATATTGCAGCGGAAAAACTCTACCACTATGTATGGGGGCGCTTTGCATCAGAGATTATTGAAGAAAGTAAAGTAATACTCAATAATGGAACCCAGGAAGAAAAAGCTTCTCGTACGTGGATGCTCTACACTATCCTCGAAACAAGTCTCAAGGCACTTCATCCATTTATGCCTTTTATCACGGAAGAACTCTGGGGTATACTAAATAACAAGCAACTGCTTATGGTAGAGCAATGGCCTTCCAAAAATAATTAGTAAGCATAATGCAGAGTATGTTTTTCACACACTTCACAACGTTCTTTACCCAAAACCCATACCTAACAGCTCCGTTTCTCGGCATTATCCCTGCTTTGATTTGGCTCTGGTTCTGGCTAAAAGAAGATACCCACCCAGAGCCCTTGCGCCTCATTACACTTTCTTTTTTTGCAGGACAAGCAATAGTCTTTGTGGTACTTCCGCTCCAACGCCTCATCTATGACACGTTCGGAACACTGAGTCAAAACGTGCTCTTTGTCTCGTGGGCAGGAATCGAGGAATTGCTCAAATTTGCAGCCGCATGGATTGTGGGTATACACGCTGCTGCAGATGATGAGCCGGTCGATGCTCTCATGTATATGATCATTGTCGCTCTCGGCTTTGTTTCTCTTGAAAATACACTCTTTCTTATCGACCCTCTTCACACTGGAGACATTCTCGGTTCATTTCTCACAGGCAATCTACGCTTCTTAGGAGCCAGCCTTGTCCATGTTCTTTCTTCAGCTATGGTGGGAATATGCCTCGGCCTCGCTTTTTATCAACCAAGAAAGGTGAAAATCCTTGCAGGCCTTATCGGAGTTATCCTTGCCACGGCATTGCATGCTTCCTTTAATTTATTTATAATAAGGGAAAGCGAGAGCAACCTGTTTCTTATTTTCGGATTTGTCTGGATCGGCATTATCGGCCTGATGCTCATGTTTGAAAAGATTAAACACATTTTACCTAAACAAACAATATGATAAAAGATAAACGTTCTTTTTTTGAAAAACTCACCGGCGCAGTAAAAATGGAAGACACAGAAATGGAGCAAGACCACAATCATTTTCCTGTCGCTCGCACCACTACCGCTCGTCGAGTAGTTAGCCCAGCCCAAGCGGCAAGCTATGAAGCAGACGATTCTTTCGACAAGACAAACTCTTCGTGGCTCGAGGAGGAAGCTGAGGAAGGTCAGCTAACTGTCGATGTATATCAGACTGGTAATGACATAGTTGTAAAATGCATGGTTGCTGGAGTGCGACCTGAAGACCTTGAGATTACAATCACTCGTGACATGGTAACTGTCAAAGGTAGACGTGAGACAGAAAAAACAGTCCATGAAGAAGACTATTTCCACCAAGAGCTTTACTGGGGTTCTTTCTCCCGTACTATCATGCTACCGGCCGAAGTCGATGTTGAAGAAGCTGAAGCAGTCGAAAAACATGGTCTCCTTATCATCAAACTTCCAAAAACCGACAAGCATCGACAAGCTAAACTCAAAGTTAAAGGAAACTAAATTCTAAATCAACTTAATCGTATTTCATGACTCCAGAAGAACGATCACTCTTGCAGCGCATTGCTAAAAATGTGGAGGAAAATAATGAGATGCTTCATGCTATTCGTCGCGCTCAGCGGTGGGCTACTATTTGGCGTGCAATCTACTGGACACTCATTATCGGCTCCACAATCGGAGCGTACTGGATCATACAGCCATATGTAGACCAACTCTTAGGTGTATACTCCGGAGCTCAGTCAAATCTCGATACAGTGAAAGGTTTTTTGAATTCTTATAATCAGTAAGCTCGAAAATTGCAAAAAAGCTTATTTTTGTTACTATAATGGAGTTAGTTATATAGATGCCTGGGTAACTCAGTTGGTAGAGTGATTCCCTGAAGAGGAATAAGTCGCCAGTTCGAATCTGGCCCCAGGCACCCCACACAAAAACCACCGAAAGGTGGTTTTTGTTTTACTTTAAATGTGCCACCGGCAGGAATCGAACCTGCATCTAGAAATTAGGAACTTCTCGTTCTATCCATTGAACTACAGCGGCGTAAAAAGCAGGGCTTCCTGTGTTTATATATCCTTATACAGCCATTGGCATATTCGTGCTACTTCACTTCAATAGTTCTTCAATCCGAGTCTTATCAAACCCAATAACTATTTCATTATCAATGATAATTACCGGCACGCCCATCTGCCCTGTTTTGTCCAAGATTTCCATCTGCTTCTCTCGGTCAGTTGAAACATCAAAAGATTCAAAAGGAATATTATTCTCCTTAAAATATTCCTTTGCCAGGTTACAAAAATGACATGTTGGTGTTGAATATACAGTGACTTTTTTCATAATGTTTTTTCTTTATGTGTAAATGTTAAACTAGTATAGCACACTCACAAAACTTACAGCTAAGACCACCTTCGCACCTGACTTTTTTTGAGCCTTGCACAGGAGCTTAGAAAATTAAAACAGTATTCTGTTTATAATTTTCTTGAGTGACAAGCAGTCCGCCAGCTTAGAAAGGCTAAATAGGTTGCTCAAAAAAAGTTAGGTGCGAAGATGGTAAGGTTAAAATCCAAAAACCCTCTTAATTTTCAACCAAACACTTTTATTCTCCGAAGTGGAGATAGGGGGAGTTGGTTCTTCCTCTACAAGCACCACCACCTGCTCAGAGCCTTTTGCAACGCTGTATTTGCTCCGTATTTCTTCTTCTAGACCCTCATCAGTCTGCAAACGATCAATATCAAGAAGAAGAGCAGTATTTTTTTGAGTGAGAACCATAGCACGCTGTTCTGCTTGTGCCACATCCCTCATACTTTCATGCTTCTTCTGATAGACGGTATAGGTCGAGTAGATGCTGTAGAGTGCGACAATAGCTAAAAACACTCGGACTCCACGAGAATAGAAAAAGGTCTTTGCTTTCCACTTTTGTTGAAAATCAAGCATAATTCATATATAATACCAGAGTATCCAACAAACTCTATGTTTTTCCAAAAACGCAATCAAAAATACATAAAAATGATTTGGTCTGTTCTTGTAGTACTCATTATTGCAAGCATGACTCTTGCATATATCATGCCTCTCTTTGCATAGGACTTATTGGTCCTATTTGTCTTATAAGACCTATCCTAGTCTGACCGCATCATTTTAAGAAAAACATCGTGCGGAATGTTTATCTTCGCTCTCTCTGCCATCTTTTTCTTTCCTTTTTTCTGCTTTTCGCGAAGTTTCATCTTTCGAGTGATGTCTCCTCCGTACATATGTTGAGTTACGTCTTTTCTGAATGCAGTCATGGTGCGCGAGGAGATAATCCGTCCGAGTGCCTTGCCTTGGATCTTCATTGCCACCATTTGTCGAGGCATGATTGCATGCAGTTTTTCTACTGATTTTTCTGCCTCCTCTTCTACAGTCCTCTTTGCGACAACTCGAGAAAAAGCCGGCATGACTTCATCAGCAACCAAAATATCAAGCCGAGTCACCTGTGCCTCCCGTTCCTGATTAAGTTCATAAGAGACCGATGCATAGCCTGAGGTCGCACTCTTTAATTTATCAAAAAAGTTTCGCATCATTTCTCGCAGTGGCATAACTACAGAAAGTCGAGCGCGGTCTTCACCAAAATTTTCAGACTCGCCAAGCTCTCCTTCATGTTCGTAAAGAAGCGTCATGATATTTCCCAGATACGGAGTCGGACAAATGATCGTCATATCTACCCACGGCTCTATCACTTTGATATAGGTCCCATCATCAGGAAAAAAAGAAGGGGAATAAATCATTTGCTCTGTTCCATTTTGCAGTGTCACTTTGTAGGTGATTGTCGGCATGGTGACTACAAGGGTCAACCCGAACTCACGCTTGAGCCGTTCAGTAATAATCTCAAGATGCAGCATTCCCAAAAATCCACAACGAAAACCCCGTCCAAGCGAACCCGAGGACTCTTCGTCGAATGTATATGAAGAATCAGAAAGCTTGAGCTTACCAAGAGACTGTTTAAGTAACACAAAGTCATCCTGACTTTCTGGGTAAATGGAAGCCCATACAACCGGTGACGGAGACATGTATCCAGGAAGTGGAGGTAACGTATCTAGAATACTCGCCACCGTATCTCCCACCGATGCAATACCAGGTTCTTTAATGCCCGTCACAATGTAGCCAGTTTCTCCTGCAGAGAGCGAGTCCACAGGTTTTTCACCTGGTGCAAAAATACCCACTTCAATCGCGGTAAATTTTTCATTGGCGATTTTAAACACAAGAGGGGTGTTACGGGTGATTGACCCATTCATCACACGCACAAATACAATTACCCCTCGGTGAGTTGAATATTTAAAATCGAAAATAAGGGCTCTGAATGCAGAGACATGAGATATGAGATTTGAGACATGAGGAGGAGGCACCTGTTTTATAATTTCTTGAAGCAAAACCTCCACTCCTTCGCCAGTTCTTCCTGAAACAAGGAGAACATCTTCATTTCTACAATCAAGGAGTTTAACGACTTGCTGTCGCACATCATCTATTCGCGCAAGTGGAGAGTCAATCTTTGAAAGTACGGGAATAATTTTAAGACCTGCTTCGCGTGCCATCGAAAGTACTGAAAGGGTCTGCGCTTGCACACCTTGTGTAGAGTCCACTAAAAGTACACAGCCTTCAACAGCTTTGAGCGCACGAGAGACTTCATATGAAAAGTCGATGTGGCCTGGGGTATCAATCAAATTTAGCGTGTAGGAACCAAAATTTAAAGGGTCTGCATTCTTGCTCCCTTTTTCATTGTCTTTTTTTATATTTCCATTTTCCACTATCTTCGGATGATAAACCATTCTAACGGGTTGCATCTTAATCGTAATCCCCCGCTCACGTTCAAGCTCCATCGAGTCGAGCACCTGGTCCTGCATTTTACGCTTCTCTATTGTGTGCGTAATCTCAAGCATACGGTCAGCCAAAGTGGACTTACCGTGGTCAATGTGGGCTATGATACTAAAGTTTCGTATATGATCCATGTGGTCATTTAAGCATAAAAAGCAGCTTTTTGCTAACCAACGACCAGCTTTTTTGTCTGTCTTCAGGTATTTAGCACCACGTCCTATTCGAACTATCGCATCTTGTATTTTACATCCCACATCCAGTATTTCGACCTATTTGTCTTATCTGCCCTATCTGCCCTATCTGTCTTATCTGTCTTATGTGTCCTATGTGTCCTATCATGTTTGCGCCCTATTGCACCGTATCTGGTGCAATAACCTTTGCCCTCCAAATCTTCTTGTGCAATGTATTCCACACGTCTTGCAGTTCAGTGCTCTTAAGCAGATACAGTACACAGAGCCATGCTACGAGCCCAGAGATTCCTGCGAGGAAACCCTGCATAAATATTCCAAAGAATGTATTTACATCAAAGAATGCACCAAACACTCCAAGCCCCTTGTACGCGACAAATCCCATAATGAGTGATGCTCCGATAGTCTGGAAAAAAGTCTTTAATACCAAGTCAGAATACTTTGGATACTCCACTTCAAACGCATACCAGTGCATACACATGTTTACAAGCGTACCAAACGTGTAGCCAAGCGGAAGCATGAGTACGATCGTCCCTGGTATGTCTTGTACTTTGAGCACGCCTTCCACAAAGTCTCGAAAGAATGCCACTTCCCTGAAGAAAAGGACGAGTGCATAGGACACCACAACAATGAGTCCCGCAGAAAACACATTCATAAAGAGTGGAGGACGTGTCTTTCCTCTCGCATAGTACGAACGGACGAAAAGAGTGGTGAGGTTCTGTGCGACAAGTGAGACAGTAAAGAGCGCAAGCGCTGCTGCAGTGAGTCGGGTATCGTCCCAGTTGAAACTGCCTGCTCCAAGTACCGTACGGACAATCTGCGCGCGAAGGACGATGAATAAAACAGAAATCGGTATCGACCAGAAAATAATATGACGTGATGAAATAATCATCTGTTCCAAGAACTGTTCCCTGTCTCCTTTTGAAAAAAGACGAGTGAGCATTGGAAAAGCTGCGAGTGAATAACTGACCCCGATAATCGAGAACGGTACAGACTGAAGGTTGAACGAAAAATTAAAAACAGAAATCGAGCCAGGAATCAGAAACGAAGCAAATGAAATAAGGAAGAGCTCAGTGAGCTCATTTGAAGAGACTGTGATTGTCCGTGGCAGAGAAATAAATATCACTTTCTTGATTGAAGAGAAATCGAGCGGTAATGAAAACCGAGGAAACAGACCCGAAGAAAGAGTAGAAGGTACTTGGATAAGCAAATGCAACAACGCTCCGGAGACCACCCCAAGTGCAAGCCCGGTCAAGCCGTACATCGGATACAGGACTAAAATACCGAACATAATCCCGATGTTGTACATGACTGGAGCGATCGCATACACAAAAAAGCGCCGATACACCTGCGTCACACTTGCAAAAAGATTTGAAAGTCCGAGGAGAAACGGTGAAAGCAGGAGGATACGAGTCATTGTGACAAGTTCAGTGTAAAATTCTCCAGCACTTATCACCGGAAACAGGAGTCTCGTGATGTACGGAGTAGCGAAAAACAAAGCGAGAGAAACAAGAGACAGAAGTCCCATATAAAACGTAAAAATTGAATTGAGAAAATGTCGGGCTTCTTTTCTGTCTTCTTTTTCTTCTCCTTTTTTATTTTTTTCTTCATCCCTGTCGATCCGTTCTATGAGAAATGGAATAATGACAGACACCGATACAAGAGACGCCACAGTGGCAAAAACGATATCAGGAATGCGGAATGCAGCGTAGTAGATGTCGAGACTCTGCCCAGCTCCAAACATTGAGGCAAGCAGTCTGTCTCGAAAGAGTGCAAGCACCTGAGAAAGTATTGCAAAGAAACCTAAAAGATAAGCGGCCTGATGAAGACCACTTATCTCTCGGTTTAACATATGTAATATCTTTTGGACCATTCTGTACCTTAGCTGTTACTGCATAGCTACCATTATTGGTTTTCTCTCACCGGCGGAGTCTGGCGCTTTTCTGGCTGTGTCGTGATCGGTGGCTGTGCATTTGCAAATGGAGACTTTCCTGCTTTCAAGTTGGTAAGAATAAACTCTACTTCCTGGCTGTCTGGGTTTGTCACCTTCAATTCTTCGAAGAGCTTGATCGCCTGTGGAACATCACCTGTCAAGACAAGTGAGAGTCCGAGGAAGTATTTTGAGTTAGCATAATCAGGAGCCAAAGAGAGAGACTTGTTGAAACTTTCGATCGCACTTTTAAAATCTTGGCCGTTGTAGTAAAGGAGTCCAAGTTGGAAGAATATCGCCGGGTTATTCGGCTCAATCACTGCAGCAGCCGCTACCGAGTTGATCGCTCCCGGAATATTCTTGTCTGCAACCTCAAGCTGTGAGAGGAAATAGTACGCATCGACATAATTTTGCTTCTGGTTAATTGCCGTGATCGTATACTCTTTTGCTTTCTTTATATTATTCTTCGCTGCCTCGAGACGAGCAAACAAAAGGTTGATACCCGGATTCTGTGGGTTCCGCTCGAGTGCCTTTGTATATGCTGCTACCGCTCCTTCATACGCCCCACTCACTTCTGTCGCAGGTGGAACTGCTACTTCATATGCTCGTCCAAGAGCGATCCAATTGAGATAGTTGGAAGGGTCGGCTTTCTGTGCATTAAGTGCTGCGGTAATCGCTTTTGTCAGCTCGTCTGTGAAAAACTTCTGCAATTCTTCTTTATTTGCTTTTGAAAGATCCTGTGTGAGAAGCGCATTGAGTTTGGTCACTGCTACTTCGGACTGTGCTCTGTAGTACACATCGTACGGCACACTCGCAATTGCTTTTGCAAGATAGTTTTCAGATGCTACCAAGTCCCCGCTCGTATTTGCAGCATATGCGCTCTTTTGGAAATACCAAAGTGACTTTGAATTATTCATCAGTCCATACCCAAGTGATCCGACGAGGAGCAGTATCGCAACAAGACCCAGTGTAAAACCAAAGCCAGTCCGAGGATTTCCATTAAACACAAATGTTCGTGTTGTAAGAAAACCATTTTGATACAGGGTGGCAAAGAAGAGTCCAGTGAAGAAGAATGTCAAAATAAAAACTACGATACTTGGCACATATATAATCGTCATGATCCACAGATACAACGATACAAAAAACGAAGATACGATGAGATACAGAGAGAACTGGTCAAGAGTTTTTGAGAAGATTGCCTTGAAGCCCAGATACAGGTAGGCGCCAAAAAATAAAATCCAAGATAGAAGACCTAAAATTCCCGTAGTTACTGCAAAAGTCGGCAGAAGTCCGACTCCGTACATGAAGTCAGTGTTCCAGAAAATAGTGGAGTTAATATCAGCAGGCTTGTATGAAAGCCATTGTGCTGCAAACATGTTTGGGCCCGAGCCAAAAATCGGCTGTTTCTTCAGTGTATTTTTTACAATGTCGAGGGTAACGCTCAAAGTCGGACGTACGTCGACACTTGATACATGCAGTGTATTTGCGAGCTTGTTTCCGAGGAATCCGCCCCAGATTGTAAACACGAGTGCAATTATAAATGTAACAAGTGATGTAACTGGTACTCGCTTGAGTCGGTCGCCCCAAGACATGATCGACATGTCATTTACTGAAAAGACTTTGTAAGCAAGGAAAAGAAAAGCAGTGACTGCAACAATAATCCAAATCATACCAAAATTTACCACAGCAAGAAAGAAAAGCGAGGAAGCCAAAGCAACGAGGGTAAGCATTTTTGTAAAGCGAGTGAGAGAAAGCATTTCAAAGGTAAGTAAGGAGAGAATCGCCCCAATGCCGAAAAATATTCCCGTACTATTCCAACCTCCCACTGCAGTCGAGGTCAGCTCTGTAAATACTCCAAAAGAAAGCTTATCCACTCCGAATGCAATGCGGATAAGAAGAAAGAGAGCAACGAGAAGCAAAGAAACCACGATTGCTACATACGAGTAGAAAACTCGCTCACGGCTTCTGAATACCATAGAGACGAGGAAGAGAAAGATGAACGAGAGAATTATAAATCCGACAGTGCTGAGGTCAAAAGTATAGCCGAGGAAAGCCATTCGTGAAAATCCATGAGAAAGTGAAGCAAGAGTGTAGACAAGCGGGATTGCGACAAGGCCAGCGATTACAAAAAGTCGTGACTGTGGGATTTCGATTGAACCTTTTTTAAGTGTGCCTGCAATGAAAGCGATAAGACTAACGATCACTCCAAATGCAAAAAGTAAGCTCGTGCCAAACTGGATCGAGATAAAACTCTGCGGTACAAAAAAGAGTGGTGAGAGAAACACTACGAGAAGCAAAATACTAAAAGTGATTTTTTCGACTACAGTAGGCACGGTTTGTGCCATAGGCTGAATATTGTTTTCTTCCATCATGGTGCTATGTGATTATGTGTATAAAATTTATTTAAGTATATCCTTGAATTTACCAATCTAATATCCTTATATTATAGTTTAAAATCACATCTGTTCAAAGAGAAATCTGTTGACAAACAACATCCGAAAATACTTGCTTTTTTACCCGATATAGTGTATAATAGGTTTGTGTATGAGACAGTTGCTGGTGCATCTCACAGAGGTGAGATGCAGTTTATAAAGTCGAAAGTATAAAGTTCAAAGTAAATGCAGTATGCATTCCACTTTATGGATTTTATACTTTATGGACTTTTGACTGCATCTCACTTATGTGAGATGCACCAGAGGAAAGTCCGAACATTGATCCTATGCGGTCAACATCGTAAGATTACGATTGTGATAGGCAAAAGGTAGCGGGTAATCCCCGTCCGCGGTAACGCGAGAGGTGCGAGCAGAAACGACCAAGGCGAAAGCTGACGAGATCCTTTACAGGATTAGTCTGATAGTAATATCAGAATGAAACGGCAAAATCCTTACCTCAATGCAAGGCCGTGCTCTCGACGTAAGTCGAGAGAGTGCCGCTCGAGCGTGCGAGTAATCGTACGCCTAGATAAATAACTGTCCACGACAAAATTCGGCTTATTATACACACAATGAAAAAACACTCCGAATAGGGGTGTTTTTTCAATACAAAAAATAGGATGAAAGGTCTTATAGGTCTTATAGGATGAATAGGTCTTATAGGACGAATAAAACCATAAGTCTTACTCGTCCTATTTATACTATCGGACTTATAAATCTTATCCGACCTATCTGACCGATGCGACTCATTTGACTTATGCGACCTACTTGACTTATCCGTCCTATCTGTCCTATCTGTCCTATGCGACCTACTTGACTTATGCGACATATCTGTCCTATTTCTTATTCTCGCAGATCGTCAATTTTAACTACTTGTCCATTTTTTAGTTTTCTCATTCCGAGTTCAGTCAAAAAATCGAGATCTGCCTTTCTTTCTCTTTCTGGATCACCAAACATTTTTTCTTTTCGAGCATGCACGTAACGCTCCTTATAATCCCCCTTCTGAATTAAATCTTTTTCTAAAGCCTTCATCTGTTGATCAAGTAAATAATTTGTTTGATGAATAAGACAGAGAAGGCAGTTTGCTGCAATTTCTGGATGTGTCATATAGGTCTTATACGTCCTATCAGACCTATCTGGCTGATACGCTAGGTTTCGAATTTCTTGTGTCCTTGCATCATCCTTTCCCCACCTCTCCAAACCCTTCGTTCGTAAAAAATCTAAAAAGTCATTGAGTAATTCTTCTTGTGATGCACGTGCCACTTGCACTAAACGTAGCTCGCTTTGTTTGGAACTTCCAGAAGTACTACTGCCTTCTGCAATGTTTTGCTTTCCTCCACGCGCAGCACCTTCGATCTGCGCTTTTAATTTAAAGTCAGCTATGTAACGGGCACAAAAATCAAACGTAAGGTCGTAGACAATTTCAGCCATTTGGAATGACTTGAGATTACGATAGCCACCATGAGGTGATATAAG
>Ga0163152_10004395_pt1 | contig 17488 bp, 10 predicted proteins | sample OliLakLV19MP8IB2_FD_148635 | JGI IMG/M metagenome (GOLD analysis project Ga0163152, IMG submission 148635) | Freshwater microbial mat bacterial communities from Lake Vanda, McMurdo Dry Valleys, Antarctica - Oligotrophic Lake LV.19.MP8.IB-2 | ecosystem: Environmental > Aquatic > Freshwater >... | reverse complement strand
GCCCAGCCCGTCGCCGACTTGCAGGACATCACGCGCGTCTACCGCATGGGTGCGCACGAGGTGCGCGCGCTGGACGGCTTCTCCTTCACGTTCAAGAAGGGCGAGTACTGGTCGATCATGGGCAGCTCGGGCTCGGGCAAGTCGACCCTGCTCAACATCCTGGGCTGCATCGACCGCGCCTCGTCGGGTTCCTACAAGGTGCGCGGCGAGGAAGTCGAGGGCCTCGACGACGACCAGCTTTCGGGCCTGCGCAGCCGTGAGATCGGCTTCGTCTTCCAGTCGTACAACCTGATCCCGCAGCTCGACGTGCTCGAGAACATCCTGGTCCCGCTCTTCTACCAGGACGATCCGCCGGACGACGGCGAGGAGCGCGCGCGGCGGTTGGCACAGCGCGTCGGGCTCGGCGATCGCTTGAGCCACAAGCCGATGGAACTGTCGGGCGGCCAGCAGCAGCGCGTGGCGATCGCGCGCGCGCTGGTCAACGATCCTGCGATCGTGCTGGCCGACGAGGCCACCGGCAACCTGGACAGCAAGACGGCGCTCGAGATCCTGGGCCTGTTCGACGAGCTGCACGCCGAGGGCAAGACGATCCTGCTCGTGACGCACGAGCCGAAGGTGGGCGAGCGGGCCGAGCGCACGCTGCGCCTGCGCGACGGCCGCATCGACTCCGTCGACGAGAACCGCATTGGCCTGGCGAGTGCCGGCGAGCCTGGCCGATGAAGCGCGCCTCGCTGCTCGGGACGGTCCGGCTGGGCATCAATAGCCTGATGCTGCACAAGCTGCGCAGCATCCTGACGACGCTGGGCGTCCTCTTCGGCGTGTCGAGCGTGATCGCGATGCTCGCGATCGGCGAGGGCGCCAGCGAGGAGGCGCAGGAGCAGATCCGCCTGCTCGGCAGCCGCAACGTGATCCTGCGCAGCGTGAAGCCGCCCGAGGACATCGTGCGCGGCAGCGAGGCGACGCGCGTGTCGAGCTACGGCCTGACCGACTTCGACTTCCAGCGCGTGACGCAGACCTTTCCGGGCATCGTGCGCGCCGTGCCCGTGCGCCAGCTCCAGCAGGAGGTGCGCGTCAACGAGCGCGCGCTCAACCCGCGCGTGCTGGCGACCGTGGCCGAGTACGTCGACGTCACGGGCCGGCCGCTCTCGGAAGGCCGTTTCCTCTCGGCCGAGGACCAGAGCAGCACGTCCAACGTGTGCGTGCTGGGCTACGAGGTGGCGCGCTACCTCACGCCGTTCGAGTCGCCGCTGGGCAAGCGCATCAAGATCGGCGCGGACTACTTCACGTGCGTCGGTGTGCTCCTGCCGCGCGTGCCGATCGGCGCCGCCAACCAGCCCCCGCCGGGCACGGACGTCACCGGCGAGGTGTTCGTCCCGCTCCAGACGGCGAACAAGTGGTTCGGCGACATGCAGGTCAAGATCCGCTCGGGCTCGCGCGAGATGGAGTCCGTGCAGCTGCACGAGATCATCATCGAGGCCGACAGCGACGAATCCGTCCTGGTCGTGGCCAGCGCGGCGCGCGAGATGCTCCAGCGCCAGCACAAGCAGAAGGACTTCGGAGTCGAGGTCCCGCTCGAGCAGCTCCTGCGCGCGCAGGAGACGAAGCGCATCTTCACGATCGTGCTGAGCTCGATCGCGGCCATCTCGCTGCTCGTCGGCGGCATCGGGATCATGAACGTCATGCTCGCGACCGTCACGGAGCGCACGCGCGAGATCGGCATCCGGCGCGCGCTGGGCGCGAAGAAGCGCCACATCGTCACGCAGTTCCTGGTCGAGACGGTCGTGCTCTCGATCGGCGGCGGCCTGCTCGGGATCGGGGTGGGCCTCCTGATCCCGATCCTGGTCACGCACTTCGCCGACATGCGCACGATCGTGACGCCGACGGCGCCGCTCCTGGCGTTCGTGATCTCGGCCGCCATCGGCATCGTGTTCGGGCTCTACCCGGCCTGGCGCGCGGCCAACATGGACCCGGTCGAGGCGCTGCGGCACGAGTAATCCGCGGAGGCGATGACCCCGCGGCGTGTGCGAGAAGATCTCCGCTCGTGAGCGTTCCTCACCTTGACCGCTCGGCCAGATGGTCAGTTCCAAGATCAAATGGCATCTCCTCAACGCGCGAGTGATGCTGGGAGCAGCAACCCAGCAGCCGCTTGTGAGATCCGTCGCCTGAGGGAGCAAGGAACAATGAGTCGCCGATCGGTCCAGATTCGCCTCGGGCTCCTCCTATCGGCGGGGCTAGCGCTGGTACTGATCATCTAGGGCTTCACCCGCGAGCACTCGCAGAGTCGGGAAAGCGGAAGTTCGATTGCACCTACCGCGGATTCGATTCGGACGCCGGAGAGTCCGGTGGATCCCGCGAGTACAGACCCACGCGTCGGTGCGCTCCGAGAAAGCGACACCGAAGCGGCGAGGGCTGTCGAAGCCCGATCCGATGGCGCGTGGGAAGTCACGGTGGTTGGAGCCGAGAACGGCGAGCCGCAACCACTTGTCCGAGTGACCGCGTGGGTCGACGCGGGCGCGCACCAAGTGGGCGATCCTTTCGGCACGCACACCGACCAGCAGGGTCGCGCGCGGCTCGACGTGCCGACGGGTCGCCCGATCATCCTGATCGCGCACGGCAACGAGCGCGACCACGGCGGGGCGCACGTCGACGTGTCTCCTCTGTTGCCTGGCGAGAAGCGAGCCGTGACGATTCGGGTGCCGACCCGGCCAGACGTTCGCTTCGTCGGCCACGTGCTGACGAGGTCCGCGCGTGTTCCGGTCGCTGAGGTCCTGGTGCGCGAGCGGACGCGAGACCCCCAAGGCCCAGCCACGAGCGTCCGGACGGCAGCGGATGGATCGTTCGAGCTCGCAGTCCGCTCGTTCGCCGTCGACGCGCTGCGTTTCGAGCACCCTGAACACGGCACCGCGCTCCTCCCAGTCGTCCCAGCCGCGGAATCTTCGACGCAGACGGTGCAGGTTCTGCTCGACGCCGCCGGCACAATCGTCGTGAACACCGGCAGCCTCGGCGGATCGTCGGGAACGCTCGACGTCGCGGTCTCGGCCGCGGTCCGCGACCTCGTCCAGCCGCGTGGGACGCTGATGGGCGGCGAGAGCGAGGATCGGCGCTCGGCATCGTGCGAGCCGGGAGGGCGCGTCGAACTCCGACCTTTGCCGCCGCTCGTTCCGCTTGCATTGAGCATTCGCGCGGGAGGCGAGCTGTTGTGGCGCGCCCCCGCCCCGATCGTCCTGCAGCCGGGCGAGGTCCGCGAGATCGACGCCACGGCCGAGCTCGCGGCCTCGATCGAAGGGCGCGTGACGGAACAGGACGGCGCTGCCGTTGTCGGCCTCGACGTGCTCCTGCGACGCGGAGTCCGCCCTGGCCCCGTGTTCCAAGGCTCCCGTCGCGAGTCCGAGTCGAAGTACGAGGTCGCGATAACGGGCGAACGCGGCGCCTACCGCTTCCACGGCCTTCAGCCGGGGTTGTGGCTGATCGGGCCGGCGCCGATCACCGGACCTGGCGCGAATCCCGAGACGGACCCGTCTCCCGTCCTGCTGCCAATCCTCCTCGATGAACACGAGCCCTCGCGAACGCACGACATCGTGTTGACGCGCGGGCTGTGGGTCACCGGGCTCGTGTCGCGACCGGACAGCAGTCCCGCCGCCGGTGCTTCCGTCGAGGGCTTCTCCGAGTCGCTGGCCGGACTCCAGGACGCGCGCTGCGACGGCGAAGGCCGCTTCGTCCTCGGGCCACTGGCGGAAGGACCCTGGGTCCTGCGCGCGAGCGCTTTCGGGCACGGCGAGTCCGAGTCGGCGACCACCCTCCCCGGAACACGCGACGTCGTGCTCACGCTACGTGCAGGGAGTCAGATCGAAATCACGGCCTTCGGGGGCGATGGACAGCCTGTCGCCGGCGCGGAGGTGACTGTCACGCTCGCGGACGGGCGCGGCGAAGCACGATCTTTGCGCACCGGGAACGACGGCAAAGCGCTCGTCTCGGGTCTCCCGCTCGCGCCGCACAACGTCGTCGTGACGTCGAGCGCTGGCGAGATCGCCATCGAGCGCGACCTCGACCTCGGCGCCGGGAGCACGATCCGTATCGAGATCCACCTGGTGCGCGCTGGTCGCGCCAAGGTGCGCTACAACGGCCCCGGACCGGCGGCGCTGCTGATGGTCTCGAAGGACCGCGTGATGATCCAAGTCTTCGCTCTGACTTCCGGTCAATCGATCGACATCATCGGGCCGATCGGATCCGTCGACGCAGTGATGAACGTCCGCGGCGCGCGACCGGCGCGGACGAGCATGAACCTCGCCGCTGACTCGACCCAGGAGCACGTGTACGAAGGCGGCTGGAAGTAGAAATGGGCAGCGGGTTCAACCTGAGCGACGGCTACTCGATCACGTTCCTGCCGTAAGGATCGAGCAGGCGCACGCTTCGAGTGCGCACGCCCGTTCCGCGCACGCAGGATCCGCCTGCCTCAGCTCAAGGTTGCGCGCAGGCTCAAGGCCTGCGCGATGTGCCGCGATTCCACGGACTCTACGCCGTCGAGGTCGGCGCACGTGCGTGCGACCCGGCGCAGCGACTGCACGGCGCGCGCGGACAGGGCGCGACGCACGGCCGCGTTCGACAGGAGGCGCTTTGACGCTGCGTCGAGCGCGACCTCGCGGTCCAGGTCGTCGCTGTTCAGGTCGGCGTTGCGGCGGCCGCCTTGCCGCGCGTGCGCACGCTCGACCGCGGCGGTCACGCGCCGGGTCAGCTCCGCTTCGCGTGTCGATGCGTCGGGCGTGAACGTGCTGCCGGAGGCCAAGAGCTCGTCCGCACCGGTCGCCACGACCTCGACGACCAGGTCGATGCGGTCGAGGAGCGGTCCCGAGATGCGCCGCCGGTAGCGCTCGACGAACGTCGGCGGGCACTTGCACGGCACGCGCGGGTGTCCGCGGTAGCCGCACGGGCAGGGGTTCATCGCCGCGACGAGCTGGAAACGCGCCGGCAGATCGACGCGCTGCGTCGCGCGCGAGATCGTCACGCTGCCGCTCTCGATCGGTTCGCGCAGCGCTTCGAGCACCTCGCGGCGGAACTCGGGCAGCTCGTCCAGGAACAGCACGCCGCCGTGCGCCAGCGTCACCTCGCCCGGCGTCGCGTTCGGGCCGCCGCCCACGAGCCCGGCGTAGCTCGTCGTGTGGTGCGGCGCGCGGAACGGTCGCTCGCGCGCGAGGCCGCCGGGCCAGCGACCCGCGGCCGACAGGACGCGCGTGATCGCGAGCCGCTCCTCGATGTCGGGTGCGGGCAACAGACGCGGAAGCCGGCGCGCGAGCATGCTCTTGCCCGCGCCGGGAGGTCCCACGAAGAGGAGCGCGTGCCCGCCCGCCGCCGCCGCCGCGAGTGCGAGCTTCGCGTCGACGAGCCCGCGCACGTCGTCGAGCGACGGCGCGGTCGAGACGTGGACCTGCGTGTCGGGCAGCGGCACCGCGCGCTCGAGCGCGCGCGCGCCGGCCAGGTGCGCGACGACCTGTGCCAGGTTGCGCGCGCCGTAGGCTTCGACGTCAGCCAGGGCCGCCGCTTCGGACGCGGTCGCCGGCGGCGCGACGAGGCGCGTGATCCCGCGCTCGCGCGCCGCGAGGGCCGCCGCGAGCCCGCCCGGCACGGCGTGCAGGCGGCCGTCGATCCCGAGCTCGCCCAGGAAGAGCGTGCCGCGCAGCAGCACGGCGTCGAAGTGCCCGGTCGCGGCCGCCGCGGCCAGCGCCAGCGGCAGATCGAGCATCTCGCCCGACTTGCGCCGCGCCGCCGGCACGAGATTCAGGTAGAGGCGTCCGGATTCCAGGTGCAGGCCGTTCTCCGCCAGCGCGCACTCGATGCGGCCCTTGCTCTCGCGCAACACGGAATCCGGCAGCCCGGTCAGCACGACCTCGACCGCGCCCTTGTCCTTGGGCTCGCATCGGGCTTCCACGGTCACGAGCTCGGCGCCCGCCCCGTAGAGCGAAGCACCCAGGCAGCGCACGGTCCTCATGCCCTCTGGACGAGCGGGAGCGCGAACGGTTACCGCCGAATCCGCGTCCAGAGCCGCAGGTGGCCGTCGTACATCCCAGGCGGACCTTGCCGGCCGAGCGTGGCCACCCGATCCTGCTCCGACCCCGAGAGGACCCCATGAGTGCTTACTACGAAAGCGGCGACCTGCCGAACTTCCCGTCGATCGGGGAGAACGCTCCCGAGCTCGCGCAGAAGTTCTTCGCCTGGTACGGCGCGACGTTCGCCGACGGAGCGCTGTCGGCGCGCGAGAAGTCGCTGATGGCGCTGGCCGTCGCGCACGCGGTCAAGTGCCCGTACTGCATCGACGCGTACACGCAGGACTCGCTGGCCAAGGGCTACGACCTCGACCAGATGACGGAGGCCGTCCACGTCGCGGCCGCGATCACCGGCGGCGCGGCGCTCGTGCACGGCGTGCAGATGCGCAAGGTCGCGTCGCAGCTCTCGATGTGAGGCGCGCGTGATCGTCACCGTCCCGACCCTGCAAGCACGCAACGCGCCGCTGGCCAGCGCGAGCGAGCAACTGCGCGTGCTCGACGCGCTGCCGCTCGCCGGCGGCGACTTCGACGCGCGCCTGGCGGCTGCGGACCTCGGGCCGTTGACGGCACAGGGCATCGAGGTGTTCCAGGTGAACGTCGGGAAACTCTGCAACCAGACGTGCCACCATTGCCACGTCGACGCCGGGCCGACGCGCACGGAGCAGATGAGCGCTGCGACGGCGGAGCTCGCGCTCGCGGTGCTGGCGGCGACGTCGATCCCGACCGTCGACATCACCGGCGGTGCGCCCGAGCTGTCGCCGGTCTTCCGCCGCCTCGTCGAGGGTGCTCGCGCGCTCGGGCGGCACGTGATCGACCGCTGCAACCTGACGGTCTTGGCGTTGCCGCGCTGCGACGATCTGCCCCGGTTCCTGGCCGCGAACCAGGTCGAGGTCGTGGCTTCGTTGCCGCACTACCGCCAGGCGGCGACGGATCGGCAGCGCGGCGACGGCGTGTTCGAGCGCTCGCTCGCGGGCTTGCGTCGCCTGAACGAGGTCGGCTATGGCCGCGGCGACCTGCGCCTGGTGCTGGTGACGAACCCGGTCGGCGCGTTCCTGCCGGGCGCGTCGCAGGCGACGCTCGAAGCCGAGTGGAAGCGCGAGATGCGCCGCCTGCACGGGATCGAGTTCGACGCGCTCTACACGATCACGAACCTGCCGATCGCGCGCTTCCTCGAGTGGCTCGAGCAGAGCGGCAACCTGGCCGGCTACATGGAGCGCCTGACGGCGGCCTTCAACCCGACGGCTGCGTCGGGAGTCATGTGCCGTACGACGATCAGCGTCGGTTGGGACGGCCGCCTCTTCGACTGCGACTTCAACCAGATGCTCGAGCTCGAGACGGCGCCGGGATTGCCGCGGCACCTGGCCGATTTCGACCTGGCCGCCCTCGCCACGCGGCGGATCGTGACCCGCCGGCACTGCTTCGGGTGCACGGCGGGCGCGGGCAGCTCGTGCGGCGGGCAGACGGCGAGCTGAAAACGCGGGTCCGCGACAGGCTCTTGGCAGAGCCGCATCCTCAGGCGTAGGGTCGGCGCGTCATGCGTGCGTTCCACCTCCTCTGCGCGGCCCTGCCCCTCGCGGTCCTCGCGACCGCCTGTCGGGTGCCCGGGCCCGTCCACCACGTGACGCCCGACCGATCGACCTTCAACCCGCGCGAGAACGACGCGATCCTCGTGGCCGGACGGCCTTTCCACGTGGGCGTGCCCGTCGTGCTCTGGACCCAGCCGCCGAACTACGACGCGTACGCGACGCAGCCGCGTTTCGCCCCGGCAGGCGCGAATTCGCCCTCTGGCCTGCGCTACGAGCCGGGCCGCACGCGACGCGAGTACGAGCCCAACCCCGAGCACGTGCCGGCGCCGTCTTCGGGCGAAGGGGACGAGCGCACCGAGATCCAGAAGCAGAAGTCGATCGTCGCGCGCGAGGACGTGCTCGTCGCGCCCTCGAGCCCGGACCTGGCCGCGCTGCAGGAGGTCGTCGACCAGTTCGTCCTGCACTACGACGTGTGCGGCGTCTCGCAGACGTGCTTCAAGGTGCTGCAGGACCAGCGCGGCCTCTCGGTGCACTTCCTGCTCGACCTGGACGGCACGATCTACCAGACGCTCGACGCGCGCGAGACAGCCTGGCACGCGACGAAGTCGAACCCGCGCTCGGTCGGGATCGAGATCGCGAACATGGGCGCTTACCCGCCCGGCACGCAGTCGGCGCTCGACGCGTGGTACACGCAGGACACTGGCGGACCGCTGGTCAGGATTCCGCAACGGCTGGGCGACGGCGGCTTGCGCACGCCCGGCTTCGTCGCGCGACCGGCGCGCGCCGAGCGCGTCACGGGCACGATCCACGGCGAGACGCTCGAGCAGTACGACCTGACGCCCGAGCAGTACGCGAGCCTCGTCAAGCTGACGGCCGCGCTGTGCCGCGCGTTCCCGAAGATCGAGCCGGATGCGCCGCGCGACGCGGACGGGAACGTGCTCGACCGCGCGTTGACCGACGAGGAATGGCGCGCGTTCCAGGGGATCCTGGGGCACTACCACGTGCAGCGGAACAAGAGCGACCCGGGTCCGGCGTTCGATTGGGAGCGCTTCCTGGCAGGCGTGCGCGATCGTCTGGCGACGCAACCGGTCGCGCCCTAGATCGACTCCAGCGGGGTTCGATAGTTCCGCGGCCCGGTCGCCTCGGATCCTGGTGGCGCCGCGGAGCGGAGCCACCAGGATCGGAGAGGCCGTACGATCGATTCTTTCTCGGCCTCTCAGCCCGGATGATTCACGAAGCCCTCGGGTGGGCGTGCTGGCGGCTGCCGCTGCCAATCGAAGCGACCGCCGGCCAGCTTCGGGGCATCACCCTTGCCGTGCGCCGAGTCGGCGCTCAATTGAGAGACCGTCGCGCTGCTGCCGGGTCTCACGACAGAATTGATTCGGCAGAGATTCGCGAGCCTTGCCCGCATGCGTTGGCACGAAGGTCCGCCGAATCGATCGCTCCCAACCCGGCTTTCGTGAATCATCCGGGCTCAGTCTCTGAGTTCCCCGGCAGATTCGGCGTTGTCCAGGTAGCCTGATCCCGATCATCGGGAACCCAGTTGCGGTCTCAGGACATGCGCGGGGCCCGGGCTCACCACGAGGGGACTGGATGAACCGCGCAAGGCGTTGGACGGGTTGGGCCTGGATCGCGGCCGTTGCGACCGGTGTCGCGTCGGCGCAGACCACCACGCGCATCAGCGTGTCCTCGGGCAGCACGCAGGGTGATTCCTTCAGCACGCTGCCCTCGATGTCGACCGACGCGCGCTACGTTGCGTTCCAGAGTCGTGCCACGAACCTGGCCTTCGGCGACACGAACGACCAACAGGACATCTTCGTGCGCGATCGCCAGAGCGGCACGACCGAGCGCGTGAGCGTGGCCACCGGCGGTGCGCAGGGCGACAGCAACTCCGGCTTCCCCTCGATCTCGGGCGACGGTCGCTTCGTGGCGTTCCAGAGCCTGTCCACGAACCTCGTCGTGGGCGACACGAACGGATTGAACGACGTCTACGTGCACGACCGCCTGACCGGATCGACCGCGCGCGTGAGCGTGGCGACGGACGGCACGCAGGGCGATTTCAGCAGCCAGAATCCCGCGATCTCGGCCGACGGCCGCTACGTGGCGTTCGAGAGCGAGGCGACGAACCTCGTGACCGGCGACACGAACCTCGCGAAGGACGTCTTCGTGCGCGACCGTCTGAGCAACACGGCCGAGCGGGTGAGCGTGGACTCGGCCGGAGTGGAAGGCACCTTGACCAGCTTCTCGGCCGCGGTGTCCTCGGACGGCCGGTACGTCGCGTTCACGAGCGCCGCCTCGACGCTGGTCGTGGGCGACACGAACGGGCACTGGGACATCTTCGTGCGCGACCGTCTGACGGCGACCACCGAGAGGGTCAGTCTGTCCACGGCGGGCGCGCAGGGGAACTTCTTGAGCTTCGAGGCCGCGATCTCGGGCGACGGACGTATCGTGGCGTTCGGAAGCCTGGCCTCGAACCTCGTCACGGGCGACTCGAACGGCACCTCCGACGTCTTCGTGCACGATCGCCAGACCGCGACGACCGAGCGCATGAGCGTCGATTCGGCCGGCGTCGCGGGCAACCAGAACAGCAACATGCCGGCCATCTCGGCCGACGGCCGCTTCGTCGCGTTCGGGAGCAGCGCTTCGAACCTGGTCGCCGGCGACACGAACGCGCGCGACGACGTGTTCCTGCGCGATCGCCAGAGCGGAACGACCGAGCGCGTGAGCCTGGCCACGGGCACGACGGAAGCCGACGGCAACAGCCAGGCGCCGCCTACGCTGTCGTCCGACGGCCGCTACCTGGCGTTCGGCAGCCTCGCGACGAACCTCGTCGCGGGCGACACGAACGGCGTCGACGACGTGTTCGTGCGCGACCGCCAGGGTGTCGCACCGATCCTGACCTTCTGCTTCGGCGACGGAACGGGAACGCCCTGTCCTTGTGGAGCAGGTGCGGCCGGCAACGGCTGTCCGAGCTCGGTGGACGTGAACGGCGCGAACCTGGCCGCGAGCGGCGTCCCGAGCATCGCCGCGGATTCGCTCGTGCTCCTGGGCACGAACATGCCGAACAGCTCAGCGCTCTACTTCCAGGGCACGACGCGGATCGCCAGCGGCACCGGCGCGGTCTTCGGCGACGGCCTGCGCTGCGCCGGCGGGGCGATCATCCGCTTGGGCACGAAGTCGAACACGGCCGGTGCATCGCAGTACCCGGGCATGCCCGACCCTTCGGTGTCGGTGCGGGGCCAGGTCACCATGCCCGGCGTGCGCACGTACCAGGTCTGGTACCGGAACGCGGCGGCCTTCTGCATGCCGGAGACGTTCAACCTGACGAACGGCGTGGAAGTGACCTGGATGTTGTGAAGTGGATGGACCCGTCGACCCCGGTGGTCGACGGGGCGTGTGCTGGCCGCTCGGTCCGCGCGTAGCATGACCGACCGTCATCCTCCTCGCGGACGCACGCCCTCGGAAAGAGCACGCTCATGATCGACGAAGGCCAGAACGAGAGCCCGGGCCTGCGCGCACACGCAGTCGGACGTTTCGGCCGGCGACGTCGCACGGGCTCGCCCGCGTGCAGCACGTCGCTCACCGTCGCCTGCGCCGCCGTCGCGCTGACGAGCACGCTCGCTTGCAGCCGAGGCTCGTCCGGCGCCGGAGCGACGTCCGCTGCAGTGCTCGTGCACCTCGACGTCGAGCTCGAGCACGCGCGCGTCGCGAGCGCGCCCGCGCCGGCGTCGGCGCGGGACAACCGTACGTGGAGCTTCGCCGAGCCGCGCGCCGAGTGGCGACCCATGTCGTCCGCGAGCCTGCCCGGTCTGGCCGGCGTCGAGCTCGAGGCGCGCCCGGATTGCGTGCGTCTCTCGCTGATGGCGCCCGACGGTCCCAGTCAGGGCATGCTGCTCGGCGGCATCGCCGTCGACGTGCCTGAGAGCCCGATCGACGCCTGGACCGGTCTCCTCGTGCGCGCGCGCTCGCACGCGCGCATGGCCGGCATCGGCGCGGCCTGCAACGTCGAGACGCGCGCGGCGATCCCGCACGCCTTCGCCTTCTTCGGCGGAGCGGCGGGCACGTCGCCCGTGTTCAACGACGGGTCGGTGCAGGACTACCTGCTCCCGCTCCTCGAGCCCCGGCACGAGCGCGGGGCGGCGCCCGACGACACGCAGGCGCGCACGCTGCACAGCGTCGGCCTGCTCGCCAGTGCACCGCAGGCGGCGTCGATCGAGATCCTGTCGATCACGCTCGTGCCGCGCGGCGCGCCCTACCTGGAAGCGTCCGGAGTGCGCTCGCTGACCCGCGACTCGATCACCCGCCGGGCGATCTTCGCGCATGCGCCGGCGAGCCTCGCGTTCCGCGTGCGCGTGCCCGACGCCGGTCGTCTCGACGTCGGCCTGACGTGTCTCCAGGGCGAATCGGTCACCTACTCCGTGGCGGTGAAGACTGGAACGGGCGCGGCGCAGCAGATCGCGCGCGAGACGATCTCGGAGGCCGCGCAATGGCAGCAGCGTTCGCTCGACCTGTCGAAATGGTCGGGCCAGGACGTGGAGCTCACCCTCGAGGCGGCCAGCGACACGCCCGGCGCCGTGGCATTCTGGGGCGCTCCGATCGTGTCGAGCGCGCCGGGCTTGGCGCACCGTGCCCGCGCGTCGCGACCCAACGTCATCTTCTACGTCATCGACGGCGGCGGCGCCGACTTGATGAGCCTGTACGGCTACAACCGCCGCACGACGCCGTTTCTCGAGCGGCTGGCCAAGGAGGGCGTCGTCTTCGACCAGGCGCACTCGAACTCCACCTGGACGCAGCCGTCGACCGCGTCCTTCATGACGTCGCTGCACCACAGCGTGCTCGGCGGGTTGCGTCGCGGAGTCCACTCGACGCCGGTCCCGCCCAAGGCCGTGACGATGGCCGAGCACATGCACCGCGCCGGCTACGAGACGGCGGTTTTCACGTCGAACCCCAACTGCGCGCGCGTGATCGGCCTGGAACGCGGCGTCGACTTCATGCGCGACGCGGACACCGAGGACAGCTCGCGATCGTCGCCCGAGCTCCACGATCGCTTCTGGCGATTCCGCCGTGACTATCCGGGCCTGCCGTACTGGGTCCACTTCCAGACGACCGACGTGCACGAGCCGAACAACCCACCCTCGCCGTTCGCCGGGCTCTTCGTCGCGTCCGAGGATCGCAACCGGCTCGATGACTGGGACGGGCAGCTCTTCCAGGCGGCGGGCGACGTGTTCGGCACGACCAGCATCGCCGACTTCTACGACACCGGGCTGAAACGGGCGAAGATCGACCGTCGCGCCTACTTCAATGTCCGCCGCGGCTTGTACGACGAGACGATGGCGCACCAGGACCGCGAGCTCGAGCGCCTGGTCGAGCGCCTGAAGGCCGAGGGCGAATGGGAGAACACGCTGCTCGTGATCGCCTCCGACCACGGTCACCCGGCCGGGACGTTCGCGCGCTTCGGCCGCGGCCTGATCGAGCCGCAGCCGGAGGGCTGGCAGGGCGCGCTCTTCGAGTCCTACAGCACGCGCGTGCCGCTGATCTTCGTGTGGGCGGGCAAGATCCAGGGAGACCGCCGCGTCGCCCAGGCCGTGTCGATGATCGACGTGTTGCCGACGATCCTCGAGCTGACCGGAATGCCTCTGCCGCCTGTCATGCAGGGTCGCTCGCTCGCACCGCTGCTGCTCGGTCGCGAGCTCGAGCCGCGGCCCGTGATCCTCGACGAATTCCGTGTCGACGAGCTGACCGGCGCGATGGTCGGCAACATCGAGATGATCGACCGGCGCTGGGGCGCTTCCCTCGAGATCGCGCCGATCGCGGCGGGCACCGACGGCTCGCGCGGCCGCCATTCGTTCCCGGCCGGCGGACGCTGGGGCGCGGTGCACCCGTTCTTCCCCGAAGCGTCGCGGCTCCTGCTCTACGACCTGTGGAACGACCCGTTCGCCACGCGCGCGGTGAACGACGAGCACCCCGAGCTCGTCGAGCACTACACGAAGACGCTGACCGAGCACTGGCACGTGCACCAAGCACTCGCGCAGAGCTTCGGCGAAGCCGGTGATCGGGCGCTCGACCCGGAAATGCTCAGGCAGCTGCAGACGTTGGGCTACACGCGCTAGCGTCCCGATCGGCCGGTCCGCGCGCTCACTTCGCGGCGGCCGGACGCTCGGTCTCGACCACGAATCCGCGAGCTTTGGAGCGCTCGTCGGCGGTCGCGCCCGGGCTGGCGTCGAGCAGGCGCGCGGCCTCCAGCAGGTGTTCCCGGGCCGCCTCCAGTCGCCCTGCGCGCCAGAGGCATCGGCCCAGCACGAGCTGCGCGCGTCCCAGGGCCAGTGGATCGGCCGCCTCCTCCGATCGGTGCAGGCCGATCGCCTCCTCGAGCAGCGGGACCGCCGGCTCGCATTCGTCGACGTCCGACAGGAACACGCCATAGCCGTACAGCGCGTCGGCCAGCTCCCGCCCGGACGATGGCGCAGCGCGACGGACGCGCACGGCCTCCTGCCAGTACTCGCGCGCGGCGGCGTCGTCACGGCGCGCGTGGCTCGACACCGCCAGCTTGGCGAGCGTCTCGGCGACGAGCGGGTGATCGCCGCCCAGCCGCCTGGTCTGCAGCGCGAGCGCCTCCTCGAGGCTGGCCGCCGCGCCGTCCTGGTCGTTCTCGGCGAGCTGCATCGCCGCCAGGTTTGCGAGCACGAGGCCGAGCCCGTCCTCGCCGTCGCCGCGCAGCGCTCGATAGCCGGACTCGGCGCGACGCATCCAGTCGCGGGCCTCGGCGCGCTCGTCGTGGCGCCACAGCGCCGTGGCGAGGTTCGACATCGTCTGCAGCGTCAGCAGGTGTTCGCCGCCCAGGATCGAATCGCGGATCGCCAACGCCTCCCGCAGCTCGGCGACGGCGAGCGCGAACTCTCCGCCGCCCATGTGCACGGCGGAGAGGTTGTTGAGGCTCTCCGCGACCGGCAGCGTGCCGTCGCCCGCCTCGCGACGCAGCACGAGCGCCTCCCGGTGCAGCGTCCCGGCCTCCGCCGCGCGACCGATGTTGCGCAGACACGCGGCCAGGTCGTTGGCCAGCGCGGCGACGTCGGAGTGCGTGCTCGAGCCGGCCGCGCGGTGGATCAGGAGGGCTTCCTCGAGCCGTCGCGCGGCCTCGGCGTAGTCTCCGGTCTGGTACTCGAGCTGGCCCAGGCTGCGCAGCGAGAGCGCGTACTCCAGCGATCGCGGGCCGAAGGCCTGCTCGCGGATCGCCAGCGCCTCGCGCATCAGGCGGTGTGCGTCGTCGAGGAGGTCCAGCCGCCGGCTCACGTGCCCCAGCGTGTCGAGGAGGTTCGCGCGCTGGTGATCCTGGTCCTGGTACTGCCGATGGACGCGTTCGGCTTGCGCCCGGATCAGACCGCGCGCCCGCTCCTGCCAGGCCGCGTCCTGCGACGGCTGCGCGGGCAGGAATGCGTCCATGAGGAAGTTCGAGACGGCCTGGAACGAGTCCGCCTCGATGCGCGCGTGCTGTGCTTCCATCTCGGCCGCCTTCTGGCCGCTGCGCGCCGCGACGATCCCGAACACGAGGGCCGAGAGCACCGCCGCGCTGGCCGCGACGGCCACGCGGTTCCGGCGCACGAACTTCGTGGCCCGGTACGCGACGGAATCGGGGCGCGCGCGCACCGGCTGGCCAGCCAGGTGCCGCTCGAGGTCGTCCGCCAGCTCCTGCACCGAGGCGTAGCGGCGGTCGGCCTCCTTGCGCAACGCCATCATCACGATGCGGTCGAGATCGCCGCGCAGCGCTCGCCGCAGACCGGCGGGCGTGCTGTGAAAGCCGGCTGCGATCGTGCTCGCATCGCGCGTCGGCACCGCGCGGCTGACGCGCGTGCTGGGACGCTCGGGCATCTGCTCGCGCACCAGGCGCTCCCAGTCGGCCGGGCTGCGGCTCTCGACCGGGAACGGTCGCAGGCCGGTGGCGAGCTCGTAGAGGACCACGCCCAGCGCGTAGACGTCGAACGACGTGGTCACCGGTCCTCCCGCGAGCTGCTCGGGGCTGGCGTACTCCGGCGTGAACACGCGCGCGATCGTGCGCGTCGCGGCCGTCCGCGCCTCGTCGGACCCGTCCTCGAGCAGGCGCGCGATCCCGAAGTCGAGCAGCCGCGGGACGCCGCGCTCGTCGATCAGGATGTTCGAGGGCTTGATGTCGCAGTGCACCACCAGCTTCTGGTGCGCGAACTGCACGGCTCGGCACACCTGCAGGAACAGGCGCACGCGCGCTGCGACAGGCAAGCGCTCGCGCTGGCAGTAGCGGTCGATCGCCTCGCCGCGCACGAGCTCCATCACGAAGTACGGAGAGCCGTCCTCGGTCGTCCCGCCGTCGTACAGCCGCGCGATGCACGGGTGCTCCAGCGCCGCCAGCGTGCGGCGCTCGAACTCGAATCGCCGCAGCATCCACTCCGTCGCGCGCTCGGCGCGGATCAGCTTGATCGCCACCTCCTGCTGGAACAGCCCGTCCGAGCGCTCGGCGCGGTAGACGACGCCCATGCCGCCGGCGGCGAGGCGCGCGGTCAGCCTGTAGGCACCGAGGGTGCGGCCGAGCATCGGGTCCTCGAGGTCGGGCCGCGCGCGGGATTCCGTGCGGCTGAACAGGTCGCTCTGCCCGTCGTCGCGCTGCACGAGGCGCTCGAGCTCAGCGCGCAGCCCGGCGTCCGATCCGCACTCCGCGTCCAGTAGCACGTCGCGCTCCGCCGGGCCCAGGTCCACGGCGCGGTGGAAGAGCTCCTCGAGGCGCCGCCAGCGCTCAGCCTCCACCGGAACCGTCCATCTGATCGCGCAACCACGCGCGTGCCATGCGCCACTCGCGCCGCACCGTCGACTCGGATGCGCCCAGCACCGTGCCGATCTCCTGGACCGTCAGGCCCGCGAAGAAGCGCAGCTCCACGATGCGTGCCTTGGTGGGATCGATGCGCGCGAGTCGCGCCAGCGCCTCGTCCAGCTCGAGCAGCTCGTCGTCGGCGAGCGGCTCGGCGACGTCGAGGCCGTCGAGCGGCACGCGCTTGCGCCCGCCGCCGCGCTTCTCGCGAGCCCGCTTGCGCGCGTGGTCGACCAGCACGCGGCGGATCGCGTTGGCGGCGGCGGCGAAGAAGCTGTCGCGATCCGCGAAGGTCCCTTCCTTGTCGGCGACCAGACGCAGGTAGGCCTCGTTCACCAGCGCCGTCGGCTGAAGCGTGTGGCCGGATCGCTCCGAGGCCATCTGGCGGCGCGCGAGCTCGCGCAGCTCCTTGTAGAGCAACGCGGAGAGCTCCTGGGCGGCCTTGGGATCGCCCTCCTGGGCCGAGCGGAGGATGCGGTCGAGATCGGCCATTGCAGGGCAGCCGGACGCTCGCGCGGCCGCCGGGTAGGGGCCGTTCCGGAGGCACGCCTTTCGGCACGGCAGCGCTACTGATCCTACGCAACGCCCCTTCCGGACGGGATGCCGGCCCGCGGCACGATTTCTGACCGGGACGGGGCCCAGATGGCGCAAGGCTCTGTGTGGGGTCGTGTCGAGGGCGCGGGGAGAGGATCCGCGCCCCGACCGGCTGCCCGCGATCCAAGAACCCCGAGAGGACGCCGCCGAGACCGCGAGGATCCCGATGAACCAAACCGTTCGACCTGGGTGCCGCGCCGCGCTGGCGCTGCTCGTACTCTCCTCCGGCGCGTTGATGGCGCAGACGCCTCCGCGCTATCGCGTGGAGCTCCTCGCGACGGCGACCTCGGCCTCGGACATGAACCAGGCGGGGGTGGCCGTCGGGAGCCAGCTGATCGCCGGCAACCTGCGCGGCTGGATCGCCTCGCACGGCCAGCCGCTGACTCCGCTGCCCTTGCCCGCGGGCCGCGTCAGCAGCGTGGCCAACGAGATCAACGATCAAGGCGTGATCGTGGGGCAGGTGGGCTCCTCCTACTCGCCCGAGTTCTCCGGAATCG
>Ga0163152_10004394_pt1 | contig 17491 bp, 20 predicted proteins | sample OliLakLV19MP8IB2_FD_148635 | JGI IMG/M metagenome (GOLD analysis project Ga0163152, IMG submission 148635) | Freshwater microbial mat bacterial communities from Lake Vanda, McMurdo Dry Valleys, Antarctica - Oligotrophic Lake LV.19.MP8.IB-2 | ecosystem: Environmental > Aquatic > Freshwater >... | reverse complement strand
CATAGATAAAAATCAGGATTTAATTAAAGCCACTCAAAAAACTTATACTGAGATTGCTAAAATTAAAAAACCGAAGAAAATTAAAATGAGGGTTGATTTTAAAAGAGATGATTTAATTTTGTTTTTGAATCAGCTTTCAAAAGACCAGCTAAAGGAATATTGCAATGTTCCTAATTATGACAAGTATGGAATGATTATTTGGGTAATGCAACAAAAAAGTGTTTATAAAAAAATTTCTAGAGGAATAATTAAATCTGTTATAGAAAGACGAAAAATAAAATAACCCACCCTTTTTTAGGTAAAAATATGTGGGGTTACTACTATATTGATTGATGTAATACTACGACCAGAATCGTAGTTTTTTTGTTCTTTCTTATAGCTCGTTGGTATCCAAAGTTTTTAAAGCCTTTTTATAAATTGGCAGGTCGTATGGATACCACCTGCTAATTTATAAGTAGGTTTTTAAATTTATATGCGTTCAATCGAAGCAAACTTTCTAAAAATTGAAAAAAGAAATCCTAATCAGGGAGCGTTTATTTCTCTTGCTCAAGCAGTAAGAGGTAAAGGATTTTCTAGAAAAAATATAGTTAAAGCTTTTAAGAATTTGATGCCTAATGAGGAGTATGCGAAAGACGAGACAAAAGCACTTATTGACAACCTAGAGAACTTCACGAGAGTGCTTGAGGAGGGCGAAATTAAGGCAAAATAGCCTCCTGTAGAGGCTAAACATACACATGATAAGCTTAGACACATTAAGAAAAATAGACCCTCAGGCAGAGCATCTTTCAGATGATGAGCTTGAGAAAATTCGTCTATCCTTTTATGAGTTTGGGCAGTTGATGTTTGAAGACTGGCAAGAGCAAAAGTTTGGTTCCAAAAATCCCATTGGGTCATTAACAAGTAAAGACTAGGAGCATATAATGTAGTTATGGATTTAGTACAGAAAAATGGAATAATTTATTGCCGAGTTTCATCTGCGGAGCAAGTAGATAATACTAGCCTTGAATCACAAGAAAAGTATTGCAAGCAATATGCTGAAAGAGAAGGTGTGAATATTCTAAAAGTTTTTATAGAGCGTGGAGAATCAGCTAAGACAGCAGATAGAACGGAATTTACGAAAGCGATTAACTTCTGTTCCAATAAAAGTAATAAAGTAGGTTTTTTCATTGTTTACAAGATTGACCGCTTCGCAAGAAACCAAACAGACCATGTTGCAATTCAGACTATTTTAAAAAAGGCGGGTATAGCTTTGCGTTCAGCAACAGAACCTATTAATGAAACTCCGATTGGTAGAGTTATGGAGGGCATGCTTTCTGTTTTTGCTGAATTTGATAACAATGTAAGAACGGAAAGGTCAAAGGGTGGAATGTATGAAAACTTAAAGAAAGGTATATGGCAATGGCAAGCACCACTTGGCTACTACAGACCATATAAAGCCTCTAATATCGCACCAGAAGCCACTACAGCACCCTTTATAAGCATGATATTTGAAGAATATGCTAAGGGAACATACACTTACTTATCTCTAGCAAATTACATTACAGAAAGAGGTTTAAGAGCTAAAAATGGTAAGCCAATTCGTATGCAATTAATAGAAAAGGTTTTAAAGAATCCACTTTATTGCGGAAGAATAAAAACTTGGGATTTAGATATTAAGGGAGATTTTGAATCAATAATAAGCGAAGAGTTGTTTGAGCAGTGCCAAAAAGGTTATAAAAGTAATTATGTGAAGATGAACAGGTCTGTAAATAATCCCGACTTTCCTTTAAGAAGAGTCTGCGTTTGCCCAGAATGCCAAACTTCATTAACTGGTAGCACTACAACTAAAACAAAAAGGGGTAAGAAGTTAGAGTATCCGTATTACCACCATCATAAACGAGGTTGTATAAAAGCTAAATCCATACCAAAGGAATCTTTTGAACAATTGTTTGTTGAATATCTAAATGAAATAACTCCGAGCGGTAAATATGAAAAAATGTTTAAAGCTATTGTTATAGATATTTGGCATAGCAACTATAAAAAGCTTAATGAAAATAATGTAAGAGTTAGAGCTGAATTAGAAAATCTTGAACGAGAACGCTTGAAGGTATTTGAACTACACAGAGCTGGTAAGTATTCTGATGATGAATTTTTAGAACAGAAACAAATCATTAACAATAAGGTTTATCAAAAACAACGATTGATTGAAGATAGCCACATGGAAGAATTTAATATGGAAGAAGCCTTGAGCCATTGTTTTAGTTTCGTGAGAGAGACATCAAAAACTTGGTTGAGATTGAAAAAGCAAAATTACAGCCGACTTATGCGGTTCCAAAAGAAAATATTTCCAGAAAAAATTACATTTGACGGAGAAAAGTTTGGAACCAGTGAATTAGGCTTAGTTTATAAGCTTAATCAAGAAAATGGTTCAAATAAATCCCAATTGGTGACCCCACAGAGAATCGAACTCTGATTACCGGATTGAAAACCCGATGTCCTAACCGTTAGACGATGGGGCCAATATAAAACCTATGACCCATCGTCCTGAGTATTCCCGAATGGGCGATGGGGCCGAAATTAGTTAAAAGTTCTTAAAGTTCTTAAAGTATAAGGCAAACAATTTAATTCTTTCATGCTTACTTTATAACATTTTACTTTCAACTTTATAACTACTCCAATATCTTATATTATTTCCAAAAATTTCGCAAAGGGTAAATTTGCTTTTTTTATATTTTATGTTATAAACTATGATAGGTAACAAGTTCCCAACTTAAAGAGAAGAAAGGTTGGTGTTCCAGTGACTACTTCGTTCAACGCAGTCGAGGGCAAGTGTGGCGTTTGCGGGAGGCGATTCTCTGACCTCCAGCACCCGGGCTGTGAGCGATGCAAACGGGCGAAGTGGCTTGAAGCCCAGAAGTCCGAAGCCGAGAAGAAACTCCAGGACGGGTTCGTAGAAATCGTGAAGACTCTGGGCGTAGTCTTGCAGGGGGCTGGGGCTGACAAGCCGATCTCCAGCCAGGATGTGTTTCTCGGTATGGCTAGGGCACGCATCATCCCCAGCGAGACCGAGCCGGTAGCGCAGGCGAACGAGTCTGGGCTGCTGACCGAGCTCGAGTTTCGGTTGCCATAGGGGCGGCCGCGGCTGGTAGGGTAGCAATCAATAATTGGGCGAGGGCGAGCGAAGCTCCCTTCGCCCTTTACCATTTGTGGTAGAATTGTTTCTGAACAAAATATTTGCTATAATATATTTATGAATGAAAATATTAATAGTAGAGATATTAAAGTACCAAAAGCACCAGAAAAAGGTGGTTTTTGGGACGAAAACAAAAAAGCGTTAAGGCGTTGGGTCATTTATTCTTCAGCTGCAGTATTTTTAACAGGGGGAGTAAAGTCGTCACTAGATCATCGTGAAAATATGGATCAACTTAATTCTTCAACCACTGCAAGTACTGCATATAAACCAGAAGCAAGTGCAGGCATGCCAACAGATTTTTCTATAGAAAATTTACATATAAAAGAAATTCAAGATGCTCTTTCTCGGGGAGATATTTCAGAAGCTGGAATGGAGGTATTAAAAAAATTAGCGAACACACTTACTCTAAAGTTTGAAGTGCCCATACAACATGGAGGTCAGATATCTATTGATTTACCAATGGAATGGGCAAAAGATTATATAAATACAAATATTACAGACCCTGCGGAAGCAGATAGATTGATAGAATTTGCCAATAGTATAATATCGGAATTATTTAATCAATTTTTAGCGGGGCACGATTATATAAAAAATTCATATACAAAAAATAATGAATTTAACACTGAAAGTTTTGTAAGAGATATTCAAAGTTTTTCTATAAAAGGAGTTACTTCCGCCGAGGGGAGTAAGGATGAAGATTTATTAGACCCTAATCACCTAGAAAATCTTCGACTTGCCGAAAGGAGAGCAAACATAGTCAGAGATGTTCTTTCTAAAAGTGGTATATCTGGTATAGAAGATGTGCCTATAGAAATTTTAACAGAAAAGTCTGTTTTGGATGACCTTACTTATGCCTCTCTCAAGTCGATTGCTGACAAAAAAGGCGTTACTCTGACCGAACTCATTATGAGTTGGAATAAAATTAAAAATGAAAATCCAAACGCTCAACTAGGCTCAGAAGAAGAGGAAAATATTTACCGGACATTTGAAAATGATAGAAAAGTTACCGTAAGTATAGAATTGAAAGGAGGGACAAAAGAAACTATCCTGCTACCTTTACCATTATTGTTGTTACTTATTCCCGCCGCTGTTTTTGGTTTGAGAAAATTAAATTTGGGCAATGAGGTAGGTAAAGCGGTGGATACAAGTTTTCCAAATAGCAGATTTCCCAATATGAAGTTTTCTTTACCAACATTTAGATTTCCCGAAGTAAGAATGCCCAGCTTGCCATCGATAACAATGCCCGATGTTTCTTTTATTTTTTCTAAAGGAAGGGTTGACAAAAAAGTTTCCCAAACCACGTTTAACTTGTTTCAGCATATTTTAGGAGAAGTGATAAATGAAACCAAAGTAACAAGACCAGAGGGCCGTATTGTAGTAAATGGTAAGGTTGTTGTGGATGTGTTTGGGTTTTTACCAGATTCGCTTACTGGGCGTTTAAAAGCGAAATTAACTACATATAAAGACATCATAGATCACATAGATTCTATGAATATAGAGGGAGTAGAGAAAGTAGATCCGGCAATTTTTATTCAAGCTGTTTCAGAAGTTATTATAGATACAATAAGACAGAATGCAGAAGCTTTTATTGCTCAGGCTCAACCAGATTCAAATTTAACTTTTGGAGGTAGGAATGTAAAAACTCCAGGTTCACTCAATTATGATGAAAATCTTAGAGCTACTACTCTCAGTATTGTTGATATGGACACAATAATATCTAAATACAATAGTCTCTTGGGCTGAAGGATTCGGCCCAGAGCGTATGGAGGTGTGTCAGAGTGGTTTAATGTACTGGTTTCGAAAACCAGCATCCCGTTTTTTACGGGATCGGAGGTTCGAATCCTCCCACCTCCGCTTTTTAATATTTGCTATAATATATTTATGAAAAAAATTCTCGGGTATGTGGTGCTAATTATTTTTTTAATCATCGGAGGGGTAAGTGTTGTTTACTATAAAAACATCAAAGGGGCCTTGCCGGCCATACTTGCGCCGACGGGGGATATTGCAGAAGTTATAAATACTACAGACACCCCATTTGTCTTACCGGCAGGTTTTTCTATTTCTCTTTACGCCAAAGATTTAGTGGCTCCTCGAGTGCTCTCTTATGCACCAAGCGGGCAGATACTGGTGTCTATACCCAGAGAAGGTAAGGTGGTGGCGCTTCTCGACAAAGATAACGATGGCTTTGCTGAGACACATGTAGATGTGGCAAGTGGTTTAAATTCTCCACACGGCTTGGCCAATCGTTGTGAAGGGGAAGTCTGCAAGCTCTACATTGCCGAGACCAACCAAGTAGCCGAATATGATTTTGATAAAGAAAATATAAAAGCAACAAATAAAAAGAAACTTTTTGATTTAGACAGTGGAGGCAATCATTCTAGCCGAACGATAATGTTTATGCCCTGGCCTGACCAAGACAAAATGCTGGTCTCTATCGGTTCATCTTGCAATGTGTGTATTGAAAAAAGCGACCAGCGAGCAAAAGTTTTAGAGTATGATTTTAACACTAGCAAGCTCACAGAGTTTGCCAAAGGTTTGCGTAATAGTGTTTTTATGGCGATTCATCCAGTGTCTGGAGATGTCTGGGCCACCGAGATGGGGCGAGATTTATTGGGAGATGATATCCCACCAGACGAAATAAATATTTTGAAAAAAGGAGCGAATTTTGGCTGGCCCATTTGTTATGGAAAAAATATTCACGATACAAATTTCGACCCCGAAGGAAAACTTTCAGTTTCCTACGGGGCAGGTAAAAATACTTGTTTAGGGTTTGTGCCTTCGTTTATAGATATACAAGCTCATTCTGCACCGCTTGGTTTGGCATTCTTTCCTGAAGAGGGTTGGCCGGAAGAGTATTGGTACAATATGCTGGTCGCTTACCACGGGTCTTGGAACCGCACTGTGCCCACAGGTTACAAAATTGTCCGCTATAAACTAGACGCAAAAGGGAAGTACCTAGGGCAAGAAGATTTCTTGACTGGTTTTATGTCAGGTGGAGATGTCTATGGTAGGCCGGTAGATATTTTGATACAGCCCGGTGGCCTCATTTATGTGAGTGACGACAAAGCCGGAGTGGTTTATAAAATAAAATATTCCAACTAATTTATCCTAATTTATTTCGTATGTATCGCTAGGTAGATATCTTCGATAGCTCTCACCGCATCGCCAGCGGCGATGTTGTTTTGGTGGTAGAGCACATCGGTGCAGTCTCCCGCAGCCCAGATGCCTTCGGTTGGAGTCTTTTGGGTCATCGGGTCTATTTTGATACGGTTGTATTTATCAAGCGGTGCAACATCTTTCACAAATGCTGTATTTGGAATTTGTCCTATTTCCACAAAAATTCCGGAAACCTTTAGCTCTACCTCTTCGCCACCCTTTTCTTTGTAAACTATTCCGTCCACAAATTTATCACCTTTTACTTCCAATATCTCTACATTCTTGATGGCTTTCATTTTTGGATTTTTCAAAACTTTTTCTACCGTAATTTCATCGGCTCGAAATGTATCACTGCGGTGTAGCATTGTCACAGATTTGCAGTAGGCGAGTAGTTGAGCTGCAGTTTCAAAACCAGCGTTACCTCCGCCGATTACCACTACATCCATATCAGCAAAAAGTGGTCCATCACAAGACGCACAATAGGTGACGCCTTTGTGCTCTAGTCTGTCGGCGCCTTTCACATCTAGTTTTCTGCGTCCGCTACCGCTCGATATCAAAATCGTTTTTGTTTCAAATTTATCTCCAGACTCAGTCCTTACTTCAAAGTTATTTGTTTCTCCAGAAATATTTGTTACTTTTTCTCCGTCTTTTACTTCCAAAGTAGAAGCCATGCCACTGGCGCCAGGAGCACCTTCAGAACCTACAGCACCTGCGGCATTTACTAGCGCATGTTTTTTCAAATTTTCTGCGAGTTCTGAACCCGAAATAGCTGGAGTTCCTATCCAGTTATAAATTTGTTCGGACACGACAGATTGTCCACCCCATTCGTGGACGAGCATAAGTGTTTTTAGTCTTTTGCGAGCAGCATAGACTGCAGCAGCAGCTCCAGCCGGCCCACCCCCTATAATTATTAAATCGTAAGTCATAGAATTTAGTATATCATAAGTTATTTAAAAATTCGTTGCAGGCACATTTTTTAAAATGTCTTGTGCAGGAGATTAGAAAATAAAATAGGTAATCCTATTATTATTTTCTTGAACGACGAGCAGTTCGCTGGCAAAGCTTTGCCAGATAGATTGCATTATAAAAAATCGTGCCAAATAAGAATTCTATTTCTTGTTGCGTCTCAAGAATGCTGGAACAGCGCTCCAGTCATCGGCATCGTCGATGATTATTTCTTCAGGTTCCTTATTATCTTTCTTTCTTAAAAAGTCATTACTGTTGTTGCTTACTACGCTTCCGTTTTGGATTACGTTGCTTACTTCCTTTTTTATCATAGCTGCGTTTTCTTCTTTCAAAAGTGTTTGTCCAGCACTAGAAGATGTGGAAAAAAGACTTTTGCGCGGAATGTCAGATGAAAAACTAGTAGCAATTACAGTCACCTTGAGTTCACCCTTTTTAAGTTTGTCGTCATAGATTGTACCGAAGATTACTTTGGCGTCTTTGTCGATAGATTCTGTGATTATCTTTGCCGCTTCTTGTATTTCATGAATAGTTATATCGTCTCCACCGGAGATGGCAAAGAGAACTCCCTTGGCACCATGAATTGAAACTTCGAGAAGAGGAGAGTTGATGGCTTGTAGGGCTGCGTTTTCTGCTCTTTTTTCACCCGAAGAAGAACCGATACCCATCAAAGCACTTCCAGCGTCGGACATAATGGCTTTGATGTCTGCAAAGTCTACATTAATGATACCTGGAGTAGTGATGAGGTCAGACATTCCTTCCACTGCTTGACGTAAGACATTGTCGCAAGTAGCAAAAGCATCTTTAAAGTTTGTGTTGGCTTCTGCAAGTTGTAAAAGCTTGTCGTTTGGAATAATAATTATTGCATCCACTTCTTTTGCCAACTCCTCAATTCCTTTTTCTGCAATTTTCATTCGGTGTGCACCTTCAAAAAAGAAAGGCTTGGTCACCACAGCTACAGTCAGTATGCCTTGTTCCTTTGCAGCTCGCGCTACAATTGGGGCGGCTCCGGTACCAGTACCTCCTCCCATCCCACAAGCAAGGAATACCATGTCGGCTCCTTTGATGACATCTTGAATTTCAGATTTTGTTTCCTCCGCTGCCTTCTTTCCAACTTCAGGGTCCATACCAGCTCCGAGTCCTTTTGTCAGATTTTTTCCGATATGAATCTTTTTGTCAGCCAACGAGTGGTGCAGGTCTTGGGTGTCAGTATTCATGCAAATAAAATTAACTCCCTTGACTTTGGAATTGATCATGTGGTTAATAGCATTCTTTCCAGATCCTCCTATCCCTATTACCATAATTCGGGCAAAACTCTCTATAATTGGGTTAATTTTAGGCATATTTTTGTGTTTTCCACCAACCGTGGAGATGGTTACTTTTTAATAATTTGGTGACTCTTTCGTAAGTCCTATAATAACAGAAAAAAAAGAGTATGCAACTCTTTCGTGGGATAGTTAAAAGAGAATTTTTTAGGGCATTAACTGCTTCAAACCAGACTTCAAGCTACTTTTTATATCTTTGAAAATACTAAAAAACGATCCTTCAGAATAATCTCCTCCATCTTTTCCATAAAGTATCAAGCCCAAAACGGTGAGCCAGGCCGAGTCACGAAGTTTTGTTTTTGTATTACCAAAAATTTCTGTAGTACCCACACTTGCGGGAAGTTTGAGTACAGATTTTGCAAACTCAGCGAGTCCAGGCACAGAGGCTCCTCCACCAATGAAGACGACACCCGCTGGAAGTAATTCTGAGCGTTTTATTTTTTTGAAATGATTTTCGATGAGTTCAAAAATATCCGAGAGGCGCGCCTCGACGATTTCTTCCAACTTTTTCTTTGAAAATTCTTCGGTGGAAGTTCCAAGCTTGAGTCGTTCGGCTGTTTCGAGAGAAATTTTGAACCCAAGAGCTATGTCGTTGGTTATATCTTCGGAACCAATCGAAAATGTATAGAGTGAAATAGGTGTACCATTTTCAAAAACAGCTACGGAGGTGGTCTCGGAACCGATGTTTACCAAAGCCACGCCCCCTACTTTCTGCCTATCCGACAATGCCAAATAGCTTCCAGCTATAGGGGAGGCCACCACATCAAGTGGCTCGACACCACAAAGAGCGACGACCTCTAGCAAGTCTTCCAAGTGCTGAACAGAATAAGTCATAAACAAAGTTTTGACCTCGAGCTTGGTTCCGCGCATGCCCTCGAGACGACCCAACACATCTTTGCCGTCTAGACGGAAAGATTGCGGGAATACTTGAATGATTTTTTTGTTACCCAAATTCAAATTATCTTCGCAGTCCTGTAGAGCTTTTTTGACATCAAGCGAAGTGACTTCGCCATCGGCTTTAGAAATCATCGCCATACCTGAACTCGTATCTCCACGCAAGCTCACTCCACCTACCGAGACGAAGGCCTTTCGAATTTTTATGTTAGAAGTTTTCTCTGCCACAGCAAGAGCACTCTTCAATGAAGATACAGCTAGGTCTCCATTGACCACATATCCGTGCCTCATGCCCAGCGTCGGAGATTCACCCAATCCAATAATTCTAGGATTTTTTTCTCCCTTTAGAAATTCTCCCACTACGACTCGCGTCGTTTGAGACCCCACGTCTATTCCGATCGAAATGTTTCTTATCATATTTCTGACAGTAAAATTTTTCTGCTCTCTCCATTCTACTACTATGTTCGAGACCTTTCAAATGAAGCATTCCGTGGATAACTAAAAAAACAAAGAATTCTTTGAAAGTTTTATCAAAATCTTTCGCCTCCTTTTTGATGACTTTCGGGCAAAGTATTATCTCTCCCGAGGTTCGGGTGAGAGAGAAAGACAAAACATTGGTGGGTTTATCTTTCTTTCTCCACTTTTTATTTAATTCTTGTGATTTTCTTTCTCCGACAACTGCAATAGAGAGGGAATACTTTTTCCCCAAAATATCATTTTTGATAGCAAGGATTGGCAAAGAGGGTACTTTGCTTTTGGTCATATTTATGACAGAAAAGTACTCCTGCATGTTTATCTTATTTTTCCAAGCTTGCGGAGCTTCTCGATTTCCTTTCTGCGTTCAAGTCTCTTGAGAGTACCTTTTTTTACTTTTAGTTTTGATTCGGCTCTTTCGTTGTATCGTCCACTTTTTACTTTCTGGATTATTCCCGATTCTTGGATTTTACGAGAAAAACGTCGCAACACACTGGGGTTGCTTTCTTTTGGGTTTTTCTTGATTTCAATTACTGTTTTTGCCATTGAATTAAGTTACCATATTTTTTTTTAAAAGGCAATTACGCCTCGCTTTTTACGAAAGCAGGGTGGACTTTTTGCAAGAAAAAAGATAATATTTAAGGTATGAATCTCGTTACATATCTTTAGCGAGATTTAGTCGATTTAATCATTCACTATAAGAGTATAAACAGATGGACCAGTCCGCAGATTACATAACAGAAGAAAAAAGAGCAGAACTAGAAGTTGAATTGAAGAACCTAAAAGGTCCCAAGCGCAAAGAAATATTAGAGAGCCTAGAGTATGCAAAGTCACTAGGAGATTTATCTGAAAACGCAGAATATCATCAAACTCGCGAGGACCAAGGCAAACTCGAAGAACGCATAGTCAAGATAGAGCAAATTTTAAAGAACTCAGTCGTTGTATTGCATCGAGGAGGAGATACAGTAGAAGTGGGTTCGATGGTGACTGTGCAAAAAGAAGGAGAGAAAGGAGATAACACTTATCAAATCGTGGGTTCGGAAGAAGCAGATTTTTCTTTGGGGAAAATTTCACACAAATCTCCATTGGGTGAAGCGATGTTTGGGAAAAAGAAAGGAGACAAAGTTTCTTTCAAAACCCCAGCTGGTGGAGTAGTTAATTACAAAATTACCAAGGTTGCTTAATTGTTTGCTTAATTTCTGCTCCCAGAGGGGTGGGGAAAATAAATAATGTCTTCAATTGATGAAATCAAGGACGCTCGAATAAAAAAACTAGAACTTCTCAAAAAGAGGGGCATGGACCCGTACCCAGCTCTTTCGAAGAGAGAGCTATCTCTAAAAGAAGCCATCGATACATTTGCTGACCTTGAAAAAAGTGGAGACCAGAAATGGGTTTCAGGGCGCATTATGTCTTTGCGTGGACAAGGTGCAATTATTTTTGTGACTCTTTATGATGGCACAGAGCACTTTCAAGGATTGTTTAAGAAAGACACACTCGGAGACGAAGAATTTGATTTTTTTAATACAGTTGTAGATATCGGAGACTTTATAGAAGTACAAGGGAAATTTTTCACAACTAAAAGAGGAGAGAAAACCATAGAGGCGAGTGCTTGGCGTATGCTTTCCAAGAGTCTTCGCCCGCTTCCAGAAAAATGGCACGGCTTGCAAGACATCGAAGAGCGATTTCGTAAAAGATATCTAGACATTTTGATGAATCCAGAAATAAAAGAAATTTTTGAAAAGAAAGCAAAATTCTGGAATACGATTCGCGAATACTTACTTTCAAAAGATTTTCTGGAGGTAGAAACTCCAGTTCTAGAAAACACTACGGGTGGAGCGGATGCACGACCATTTGTTACACACCACAATGCATTAGATATTGATGTATATCTTCGAATCTCTGCAGGAGAATTGTGGCAAAAGAAACTTTTGGTTGGTGGCCTTCCTCGTACTTTTGAGATTGGACGTATTTTTAGAAATGAAGGAATTTCACCGGAGCATTTGCAAGATTACACTCAGCTCGAATACTACATGGCTTATGCCGATTACAACGATGGTATGAAAATGACTCAAGAATTATATCGTCTTATTGGTGAAAAAGTTTTTGGGACCACCAAGTTTTCAATACGAGGAATGCAAATTGATTTGGCCGACGAATGGCAAACATATGATTTTGTGGAAATGATTAAAAAAGAATATAGCCTCGACCCTCTCGAGACGCAGGTTTCAGAAATAGAAACAGCGTTGAAAAAACATAATATTGAATATGACAAATCTGAAATTAGTGTTGAGCGTGGCGCAGATCTTTTGTGGAAGCGAGTTCGAAAAAACATCCAAGGACCAGGATTTTTGATAAATGTTCCAGTGTATCTTGAGCCCCTTGCTAAGAGAAACAGAAATAACGACAAAACTGTCGAAAGATTTCAAGTGATTTTTGCAGGTAGTGAAATGGGAAAGGGTTTCAGTGAGCTCAATGACCCAATAGACCAGCTCGAAAGATTTATGAAGCAACAAGCACTTCGCGATGCAGGAGATGAGGAAGCGCAAATGGCTGATATGGAATTCGTAGAAGCTTTAGAGTATGGTTTGCCTCCTGCTTTTGGGTTTGGTCTTTCAGAGAGGCTTTTTAGCTTCCTAGTAGATAAGCCAATTCGCGAAACTCAACTTTTTCCACTAATGAAACCAAGAGAAGAATAAAATGCGAAATTCTTTTGAAGGACAATCTGAGAGAGACCTAGACCTCGATATTTTCCATCAAAAAGCTCTGGGTGTTTTAGTGCGCTCTCGATTTTAAGAAACAAAATTTAATCCACCCTATAGTGAAGATATTATTGCTACCGATTTAGTAAAGGTCCAAGAATTGGAAACAGGGTTTAAGGCAAGGGCAACACCCGAGAGTGACGAATTAAAAAAAGTTGCAGATATTTTCGAAGCCCTTGTGCTTTGGCATGGAGAGCAAAGCGATTGGTTTGGCGCAAATGCCACAACCATGAAAACTTCTAGATATGATGATTATGTAAATGGGGTAGATGCAGTTATTGAATTTCGTGGTAGTGATCCGGGTTCAGCTTCACACGTAGGTTTGGCTGCGGATGTTACTTTTACTCAAGATACGACAGCAAAATTTGATAGATTGCGTGGGCAGATTGAAAAAGGGCAGCTACCAGTGGTGAAATATTTTCATTCAGAGAATATGAATTTTCATGGGCAGTTGAGTAAGTTGCCGGAGGTTATTATTGGAGCAGAAAGGAAAGCTGTTTTAGAACTTGCAGAACTTTGGGCAGAAAGAAAGATGGATAAACTTGCTGTGCACCCAATTCAAATTATGATTTTGACGCAGATAGAGGCACAGCTAAGAGTGTTTGCTCTTTACGCAGAGAGTTTGAAAAAACCCGATTTGGCAAAAATTTATCGTGCTAGGTTGGCAATTATTGAAAATATTTTGGCGCAAAAAGCTGACCTTGTTAAAAAAACTAAATTCGAAATAAATGATAGCGTTCATTCTGCTATTATTGGATTTTTGGCTTCTTGGCAAAAAACTTTACTAGAAGCCAAAACAAAAATTGCATAGAAATAATTTTTCCTTAATATATCATATATGATAAACTAAGCTTTTTAATTTTTTCTTGTAAAAACAACAAATCCCCGCAAGCGCGAGGCTTCGGGGGTGTGTTTTGGCATATTGCGCCGATATTTGAAAGAACAAAATCCGATTGTGTTTACCGCCCACGAAGTGTGTTGGGCGGATTGCGGTAGTGGGCGCTACACCTTGACAGCGTCCGTGATGAGGTTGAGGTTAACTTCGACGCCCTCCAGGACATAGAGCGCCCGGAGAACTTCGAAATCGTCGGTGACCACGACCAGCATTGGGGGCCGTGGTTCGTCCATGTGTGGGATGAGACCCACGGCCGTCGCCGTTCTGATGAAACTCCTCCTCAGGGAGGATCCTAGAGCCAGAGAGGCTCCCACCGCTGTTTTTGTAGTATGAAGTTGCTCCACAATGTGGAGCTCATGGGGGGTGGGTACATCCCCACTCAGTAGCAAGTGCACGGTCTTTGTCATACTTGTACTCCTTCAGGTTGTGGGGGTCGAAGCGGTAGCCTCTATAAAAGAGGGCTCCATTCGAACAATAACACGATATAGCAATATCGTCCATAGTGTTTCGCTATTTTAATATTTGAGTTATCAGTACACAACCTTTTGTAATATAATAAAAATTTGACAATTTATGATAAAAAAGTAGTATATGGATTATGGAGGTATGTAAGTAAGTTATACACAAGCGCGCCTACTCTATAATAGATCTATAAGTTATAATAAATATATATATGAAAAGTTTGGTAAAAAAAGTTCTTAGAAATGTTGTCCCCAATGTGGATTGCACTGCTGTAAGTGTTGTATATAAATCTAAGAATGGTTTATATAGAGGGTTTGTACAACCATATGATATAACCTACGAAGGAGAGACCAAGGAACAAGTTCTTGCTGTTTTAAAAGACATGATAGTTCAATATGAAGAAGGTTTAAAAAGGTACAATTTTCCATCTCATTTATCTTCTGTTTCTCTTTCGGACGAAGAAGATAGAGAAAAACTAGCTGATATTTTTCCAGGTCTTTTGCAACACCTTAGAGAAAAGCATTTCCAAGTAACGACTCCTGATTATTATGCCGAGGCTAAACTATCCTCTTAAAACTTATGAGAAAGCGGTAGAGATCTTAGCGGCAACTAAAGGTTTTAGAGAAGTTAGAGTTTTTAACAAGAGTGGTAGTGCAATACATTTTGAAATATTTTTAGGTAATGAAGAAGTTCCACATAGTATGTGGAATGTGCATTCTTTACATGATCACAAAAGAACTATTGTTTCTAATGAAGATTATAAAAAAGTAACAAGGCACTTGAACTGTACGCTAGAAGAATTTTTAGAAGTTCTCAAGCGATGTTAATTGATATAAACGTCCCACCACGACTCCATCAACGCACTTAAGACTGCAATAAAGTACCGACTAGGGAAGAGAACCTCTCTTTGGAATAAAAATAATAAATTTTATTTTTCCTTAGTATATCATATATGATAGGTTAATTTTTTTCTTTTATAAAATTAAAAACGCCTCGAGGGCACGAGGCTTCGAGGTCGTCTAATGACGCATTTACGCGTCGATATTTTTCATGTTTTCTTTACACTCGACCCCAGCCGTGTTGATTGCTGGGGCAGTTTGAAGAAAGGAGTCAGTCTCCCAGCCTTCCACCGTCTGGATGATTCAGGGGTGGTTCTCCTTCTGGAGCCGATTCACGGAGCCATTTTTCTAGCTCTTCTCTGTTCGGCTCCACGAAGAAGAAAGAGTTCTCTTCTTTCTTCGCCCATTCGCATAGTAAAGCCACGATCTGTGGAGGTGCGTTCAGCACCAGAATCAGTTTGCTTGAAACAATGGTCGCCACGGGGCACCTTCTTTCTCAGCGAAATGTGGGGTACAGCGGTTTCTAACATAATAACATAAAGACCTCTTATCGTCAATTTTTTTTGGTTTTTTGAATCAGAAGTTATCCACAGGTGACATTTGGCGCTCGAAGAAGCGTTGGTTTATAATGTATATCAGGTGGGAAAAAGTGGGAAATGTGTTAATAACAAAAAATAGAAAAAAATTTATGCTCATCGGCGAATACATACACACCATAGACGAAAAAAATAGAATTTCTTTACCAGCAAAATTCAGAAAAGAAATGGGCAAGGTTGTTGTTATCACACCCGGACTAGACAATTGTTTGTTCATTTTCACAACCAAAGAATGGGAGAAAGTTTCTAAAAGATTGTCCGATGCGGATACAGATCTTTCTTTCTTGAAAGCTAACCAAAGAAGTTTTAATCGAAATATGTTCGGTCAGGCTTCAGATGTAGAAGTAGATTCAATTGGCAGAATTTTAATACCAGATTTTCTAAAAGACAAAATCAAACTTATAGGTAAGGCGGCACTCATCGGAGTGGGCGACAGAGTAGAAGTTTGGAACGACAAAGTTTGGACCGGATATATCAAGAAAGTAGACAAGGAAGCAGTGAATTTGGCAGAGAAATTAGGTAGAGAAGGGAAGTTATGAATGAAGTAAGGGAGAGTAGTCATAAGAGTGTTCTTTTAAATGAAACGATTTTGGGTTTGAATTTGGCAGGTAAGACTGCTCCTATAGTGTTCGATGGAACATTCGGTGGAGGAGGTCACGCTGTAGAGATTTGCAAAAGATACAAGAAGGTCAAACTCATAGCCACCGACCAAGACCAAAGCACCTGGGAGAGCGCCAGAGAAAAGTTTCAAGGTTTGGGTTGCGATATTTCTTTTGTTCATTCAAATTTTCGAGACATCGACAAGGTTTTGGAAAAAATAAATGTGAGCGGTGTCGATGCAATTGTTTTAGACCTAGGGCTCTCGACAGATCAATTGGAAAATTCCGGGCGAGGATTTTCTTTTATGAAAGATGAGCAGTTGCTCATGACGATGAAAGAAAATCCTCTTCCAGAAGATGTTACGGCGTCAGATGCCGTAAACACTTGGAGTGAAGAGAGCTTAGCAGACATTATTTATGGCTATGGCGAAGAGCGGTATGCCAAGAGAATAGCCAAGAAGATTGTCGAAGCTAGAAGAAATCAAAAACTCGAAACGACTTTTGATTTAGTGAGTATCATTGAGGATGCAGTGCCAGCTTCATATAAAAGAGGAAGGCTCCACTTTGCGACCAGGACATTCCAAGCACTTCGCATAGCAGTCAACGACGAGCTTGGTGCACTCAGCGAGGGTTTAGCTAAAGGGTTTGAGGCATTAAATAAAGGAGGTAGGATGTCCGTTATTAGTTTCCATAGTTTGGAAGATAGGATAGTCAAAAAATTTTATAAAGAAAAAGAAAAGTTGGGCCTTGCAAAATTGATAAATAAAAAACCAATTATCGCAAGTACAGCTGAATTAAAAACAAATAGTCGAGCACGTAGTGCAAAATTAAGAGTAATATCCCGATTATAATCGAGGATCCACGACAAAGTCGGGAGAAAAAATATAATGAAAACAGTCGCCCTAAAAATGAGAGTCTACAGCCAAAATGTAAACATTTTAGAAAGTAGAGATTTGAGAAAGAGAATACTAAACACCATGCTCTTGTCTTTAGGTGCGCTCGTGGTTGTCTATGTTCTTCTTTTGGCCAATATGGTCTCAAATGTTATTGAGCGTCGCTCTCTCGAGGCTCATGCTCGTGTGCTTTCGACTGAAGTAGGCGACTTAGAGCTTTCTTATCTTTCAATATCCAACAAAATAAATCCAACTCTTTCGCGTTCTCTTGGTTTTTCGGAAGCAAAAACAAAATTCGTCACTCGCCAATCTTCTTTGGGTTTAAATTCTCCAGTTGGTGGCGCTCTTGATAATGTAAAATCTGCTAAAAATGAGATTTAGATTTTTTTCTAGAACTACGGTTTTATTTCTTTCAATATTTCTTTTTTCTCTTGTCTTAATAGCTAAACTTTTTTTAGTACAAG
>Ga0163152_10004392_pt1 | contig 17496 bp, 18 predicted proteins | sample OliLakLV19MP8IB2_FD_148635 | JGI IMG/M metagenome (GOLD analysis project Ga0163152, IMG submission 148635) | Freshwater microbial mat bacterial communities from Lake Vanda, McMurdo Dry Valleys, Antarctica - Oligotrophic Lake LV.19.MP8.IB-2 | ecosystem: Environmental > Aquatic > Freshwater >... | reverse complement strand
CATACCCATCATTCCGTTGCTCAGATGTTCCGCAATGTGGCAGTGGAACATCCATTCGCCGGGATTGGTAACGTCGAGAAGAATATCTACAGATTTTCCCGCAGGAACCAGTGTCGTGTCTTTCCAGACAAGATTCTCATTTTGCTTTCCGTCGATGGCAAGTACTACGAAGCGCTGCCCGTGGAAGTGGATGGGGTGTTGCATCGGGTGATCGGAGCCGTCACTTTCCTCGTCATTCACGATACGGATTTTCACCTTATCACCGACCTTAAATTGATAGTGGATATCCATGTTTTCCTTGCCGGATTCAGCATCGATCAATTTCCACTGAGTGTTGCCCTTTACGGACATGACGTTCATGTGCGGCATCGGATCTTCCCACTCAATACCTTCTCCATTGCTGGTTGCGTCTCCATGCTGCATAGCTCCATGGTCCATACCACCCTGCTGCATCATCCCTGCCATCGTAGACTTGACGGAAAGATGAATCGTCTTGTCCACAGGTTTATTGAAGAACGGACGGACGGTATCGATGTCCGCAGTGACATCCCCATTCTCGTCTAGAGAGGCGAATGCTTCGTCGGGAGAAGTATTTTCCGCAGTCGCCGTCACCGTGCCAAGTAGCCACGTTCGTGCGGGACTGACGCTTTCAATGCAATACGTGCCCGCATCTGAAAACTGCACTTCAATAATTGCTCTTTCTGAGGGGGAAAGAATGAGTGAGTCGACGATTTCTTCGCGTTCTGCCCTGCCCGCATCACCGCCGATCAGTTTCATCTTCGCACTCCCGAAACGCACATTGAAGCTGCGGGTGTTCGCAGTGTTTGTGAAGTAGTACCGTACGACGGATCCACGAGGGACGGATACGTTGTAATCGGTCTTTCCGTTGACGAGCATCGTATTGCCGAACCGTCCCATAAGGGCGTGATCAGCTTCCTGTTCTCCGTATGGGACGGGCAATCCACCTTCGAGATACATATCATCCAGCATGACGATTTCCTCACTATCAACTCTGCCGTACGCATTTTCATCCTTTGGTGTTACCCAGAGGTTTGCGTAGAGACCCATGTCCTGCTGCACATCTTCGCGGACATGCGGGTGATACCAGAACATGCCTTCATCGGGCACCCTCACAGTGTACGTGAAGCTTTTTCCCGGCTCAATTGCTTCCTGTGTCACACCAGCGGCTCCGTCAAATTTGTTCTCTATACGGATTCCATGCCAGTGAATCGTCGTCGGCACATCAATATTGTTTGTGACATTCACAGTGAACGTCGATCCTTGCTTCACCTTAAGTGTGGGTCCGGGGAACTGGCCGTTATAAGCATAGATTGCAAAACTCTTTCCGTTGATCGTAGTACGCACTAATTCGGGATTGAGAGAGATCGTATCTCCATCCTGGACAGTAAGAATACTTGTTGGCTTCGCTTCGGGAAGCGCAGCGAGATCTTGACCGTTTCCAGGAAGGAAGGATCCTTGCATCATTCCATTATGATTACCCCCCACCTGTGGTGAGCCTGTCGAATCCATCATGTTATTTCCCATTCCATCCATCTGGTGATTCATCATTCCGCCGCTCGATGTGCAGGAGGCTAGAAAGATTGTACCGAGGAGAACCGGAAGCAGTTGGATACGCATAAAAGAAGGGGGGGGAGAAACGTTATGAACTGATCTTTGCAAAGAAAATAAAGAGGACAGTGAATCCGATACCCATCAATACTGGCGCGAAATCGGAGAGCCAATTTTTACGTACGGGATGAAAGCCCTTCAGCAACAGTGAATTCGTGACGACTGCAACGGAGCTGAATGCCATCGCAAAGCCCGCAAGCTCGGGACGCAGAACGAAGCCGAATTGTATAAAAGCTCGTGCCGCAATGGGAATACCGATGACATTGAAGAATAGAGCAAAGAACATATTCTGATGAATCTTGTTCACCGTGGCGCGGCTGAGTTTGATCGCTGTCACAACGTCCCGAAGATCGTTCTTTACAAGCACAATGCCACCCGTTTCCATGGCGATATCGGTGCCGCTTCCCATAGCGATTCCAAGGTCTGCCTGCGCGAGCGCGGGGCTGTCATTAATGCCATCACCGACCATTACGACCTTTTTGCCTTGTTCTTGGAGTTTTTTCACCTCAGTCGCTTTCTGCTCAGGAAGGACTTCCGCAAGGACGTTTCGGATGCCGATGCTTGCGGCAATTGCTCGTGCGGTTCGGGCGTTATCACCTGTGATCATGTAGACATCAATGCCCATCTGCATCAGGCGGTCCACTGCTTCTTTCGACGTTTCCTTTAATGTATCGGCCACGGCAATAATGCCGATAACCCTGTCCTTATCTGCAAGCAGCATTGCCGTTTTGCCTGCTTCCTCAAGCCCCTGCAAAGCAGCTTCCGTGTCGTTGATTGCGATGCCCTGCTTTTCCATTAGCTTTCTATTGCCGAGGAAATACAATTTACCACCAATGAGTCCCTCCACTCCGTGACCCGGAATCGCTTTGAAATTCTCTGCGCTAGAGAGAATGAAGTTTTTTGCCTTTGCGTCTTTAACGATACTCTCGGCAAGCGGGTGCTCGGAACCTTGTTCCAGACTTGCAGCAATCCGCAGTACATTCTCTTCGGTACTGCCGAACGCGAGGATATCGGTGACTTCAGGTTTCCCTTTGGTGAGCGTTCCCGTTTTATCAAACACAATGGCAGAAATCTTGTTCGCTGCCTCCAATGGTTCGCCTCCGCGGATCAGAATGCCATTTTCGGCGCCCTTGCCCGTGGCAACCATGATCGCCGTGGGAGTCGCAAGTCCGAGAGCGCAGGGGCAGGCAATGACGAGTACGGATACAGCGGAGAGCAATGAAAATGTGAAACCCGCTCCAAGGAACATCCAAATTGCGAAAGTAAGGATTGCCACTGCAATCACCGCAGGAACAAACCACGATGAAACCCAATCTGCGAAGTCTTGAATAGGCGCTTTGGAACCCTGTGCTTCTTCCACGAATGTAATAATTTGTGCGAGCGCAGTTTCACTCCCCACTTTTTCCGCTCTGAACTCAATACTGCCATTTCCGTTCATCGTCGCACCGAAGACCCGATCTCCGTCTTTTTTCTCAACGGGGATGCTCTCGCCTGTCAGCATGGATTCATCAACAGAAGTGAGCCCCTTCGTTACGATTCCATCGACGGGAATCTTTTCTCCCGGACGAACGATCACGATATCACCAACTTGTACCTCCTCCATGGGTATATCGATTGCTTCTCCGTTACGCAGCACTCTTGCTGTTTTGGCCTGAAGCCCCATGAGTTTCTGAATTGCTTCCGATGTTGCGCCCTTCGCCCGCGATTCGAGCCACTTTCCAAGAAGCACGAAGGTGATGAGCAGAGCAGCGACCTCAAAGTAGAGATCATGCATACCTCCGAGGATTGTTCCCTCTGTGATGAGATGCGAAATAAAGTTATAGAAACTGTATGCATATGCAGTTGAGGTTCCAATGACAATTAGGCTGTCCATGCTGAAGGTGGCCATTCTGAGGCTTGACCAGAAACCCCTGTAGAAACCCGCCCCGAGCCAGAACTGCACCGGAGTCGCAAGAATCAGCGAGGCAATGCCAGCATACGGCATCAACACCGCCATGAACGGTAATGTCGGAAGGAACGTACCGAGCATGAAATACAGCATCGGCAGACTTAGAATGAGCCCTATCAAAAATTTGTTGCGATAGCTTGCTATCTCATCTTCACGCCTCTTCCGATCCATCTCCACACCGTGATGTCCGTGCTCATGCCGCATTTCTGCGCCATAGCCTGCGGATTTCACGGCTGCAATGATTCCTTCTTCGTTGATTTGCGCGGAATCGTAGCGTACCCGCGCCTTATTGGCGGCATAGTTCACATTCGCTTCCTCCACGCCTGCGGTCTTCTTGAGCTTGCGCGTTATGAGCGCGCTGCAACTGGCGCAGTGCATGCCGGTGATGACAAGATCGCATTGGGTACTCATGAGACAAGGAGAATTTTATATTTTGGATCAAGGGTTTCGATTTCTTGTGTCCACTTGTACAGATCAAAATCATCGCCATGCTCCAAGGTCACTTTCTTCGTATCGATGTCTACATCGGCTTTCTCGATCTGGGGAAACTCAGAACTCACATCTTTAATGAGAGTCGCGCAGGCAGCGCAGTGTATGCCGGGGATGGAAACAGTGGTCTGCATATGAATAAGCAAGAAAAGAAACAAAAGGATTAGCGACGGGAGAGGCCTACGACGTTGATGACTTCTTGGATGAATGCATCCTTGTCAGCTGGCGAGGAGAGCTTTTTGGCTGCACACGTATGTAAATGGCTTTCGAGTACCGCCGATTGGATATGCTTGATATGACCCTGCATGGCGAGGGCAAGTTCCAGTATTTGCGCGCAGTACGCGTCATCTTCCACGTCTTTACGCAGCTTGGCCGTGAGGCCTTCAAGTCTTTTGATAGCTGCCAACGTTTTCTTTTTTGCGTCATCTTTCATATATGAAAGGGGTAGGGGGTAGGGGTAGTATTACCCCTATCCTTTCTTGATGCAAGATTTTTTTAGAAGACACCTACCGCATGAATGACATAGCCGACAATCACGCCGACAAGCCCCATGGCAACACCGAACCACGTATCAGAGGAGGATGCAGGCATGCTGGCAGGCGCATGTGATGCCGGTTTTTCAGAGGGATCTTCCCATTTGAGTGAGGTCATACTTGATGAAAGAAAAAAGTATTTACAGAACGTTGAAAGAGCCTCGCACCATGCCCATGGAACACATGAATGCGAGCTGGCCGGTTTGAGGAGCGGTGAATTCAATGATGTTCTCACCTTGTTGCAGAACGTGAGAGACGTTCAATGAGGGAATGGTCATGACACTCGTGCATCCGTTCGCACCGGAACCATCAACCTTCCATCGCACGGGGACACCTGCCTTGATGGTAAGATTGCTCGGCTCGTAGCCGTATCGGGTTACCGCCATTGCAATTTCCTGTACGCCATCTGTGATGAGTGGCGCAGGAGCAGTATTTTGCTGCGCTCCATTACTCGCTGCGAGATCGATTCCTGTCAGGGCAAACCCGCTATTCAGATTGAAGAGTGCAAGGATGAGAACTAATGCTCCAGAGAAGCGTAAGAAAAGACGGGAGAATGTACCTGTCGCCGTCGAAGAAATGGCGCTGATGCCGATGAGTGATGGCAGTGTCCCAAGAGCAAAGGTAAACATGGTAAGTGCTCCAATGAGAAAACTACCGGAAGCCAGAGCCGCAAGTTGCAATGATTGTGTGAAGCCGCAAGGCAGGAAGAAGGTGCATGCTCCCATGGTGAATGGGGCGGCAGGATGATCGCTTTCTGAAAGGTTGCTGATCCAGCGAGAAAGCTTTTTTGGAGGTCGAATGGGAAAACTGCCCTTCGGGATGATCTCGAGGATCGTGAGCGCCAGATACAGCATGACAAGGGCGACGATGATATTCATGTAGCCCGACATTCTTGTGCTTAGGGTGATGGATTGGCCGAGCATGCCGACGAGGCCACCGAGGACGAAATATGAAATGAGGCGACCGATATTGAAGCGCAGGAGCGGCTTGAATTTCTGCCACGGAGTCTCTGCCTGATGAATTTCAGTATGCTTTGCGGCAAGCGCAAGCAAGAGCCCACCGGTAACGGCAAGACAGCTGGAAGTTCCAGCGACAAGGCCGATCACAAAGATACCGCCGAGCGACAGCGCTCCGGATGTAGAGGGCGCGAGCGAAATGAGATCAAATGCTTGCAGAATTTTATAGAGCGCAAAGATCATGACGAGCGCTCCGCCAATCTCCATCCATTTGCGCTGATCGGGAGACATCTGTGAAACTGATGGAGTATCCCCATCGATAACCGAATATCCGGCTTTCTCAATGGCAGCAGAGATATGTTCAGCACTAGGTAACTGATCCGCTTTGGCCGTTATACGGGCAATACCTGTCTTATGGTTTATATCTACATTTTTGACACCGGGTACAGCTGTAAGCTTGCGTTCGAGAAGCAATTCACAACTAGCACACGTCATGCCGCCGATGCAGACGGTTGCGAAGCGCTCCTTTGGAGATGATTGAGACATGTGAATGAGAGAAAACAGCTAAAACTGCCAGCTGTTGGAGCAGACTTATGCAGTTTTCTCTAGAAACGAAGGACGATTGTGCGGGTGGATATCGGAGGATGCGGCGGGGCAGTAGACAGCGGACGCCCTAGCAACTCAAAAGATGTATCAAGAAATTTGATTGGTGAGAGAATGGGAATGCTGACTCCAGGATTAGATGATTGATTAGTAACGGAAACATGTGAAGAATCCCGCGAGAAGCAGTGCCCGTTATCACATGCTGATTTTTGTTCAGCAGGCTCTTCTTTTGGGCAGTGTTCACATTCAGGAACTGAGGGTACCGCTGTGGATTTCATCGTTGTTTGCATGACCTCATGATGACCGTCATCTGACATGGGCATATCAGCCGCATGCGCCATCGATATCATGCAGAAGTTACCAAGTAATAAGTGAATGACGAGTGCCGAAAGTGATACACGCGGAAGCAGCATAATCATGCAAAGTATATTCGTTCTTCCGAACAATGAACAGGAGGACCCGGAACATATGTCGCATACATATTATTGATATAGCTCCTTACCTTTCAAAACACACCGAAGGATCTTTAAAATTCTGATAGCCGAGCATGACCGATTGCTTGCGTTCTGCGCTTGAGCCGTGCGTCCAACTTTCTGGTTGAATGGTTCCCTGCGTGCGCTCTTGGATATTGTCATCCCCGACCGCACTGGCAGCATCGAGCGCTTCTAGAATTTCATTCTGCTCATAGATATTTTGTGTTTGCAGCGAGCCAAGCCAAGCCCCAGCAAGGCAATCTGCCGTGATTTCGGTTTTGATAGATGATTCCAGTGACTGGCTTTCAGAAAGTAATCCAAGGATATTTTGCACATGATGCCCTACTTCATGCCCTATAATATAGGCTTCCGCGACATCGCCGCCCTGCGCGCCGAATTTTGACTGTAATTCCTCAAAAAATCGTTCATCTAAATAGATATTCTGATCAAGCGGACAGTAGTGCGGGCCTGCGACACTCACTGCACCGCCGCATGAAGATGTCGTTCTTCCGCGGAACAAGACAAGCGTTGCAGGCGAGTAGTTCTGGATGTGCTGTTCCCAATACGCATCGAGCGAGCCGAGTACTTGTGTGCTGAATTGTTCATAGGCATCCGTTCCTTCAAATTGTTGTGAGTCTTCTGTACTGATAGGTGTAAGTGCACCTTGCTGTTCCAGTTGCCCAAGTACTTCGCTTGGATCCGCTCCAAGCAGCATGCTGATGCCAATGACGGCAATGGTGCCAACAATACCCAGCCCACCGACGGCCATGCCGCGGCGGTCCGTAGCGTTTCCCTGCCGAGTGATGCGGTTCCAATTGGCCATAAATATGATGCTAGTTGTGTCTATAAAGACTGAAATTCTCTGCATTTCTTACAAACATGGGTTTCTCATCGTATATCTGCAAAATTTATACCCTAAGCGCGCCCCGAAACCCCCTGACCGCATAATAAGAATCCGCACCGTTGTGATACACAAAGACGGTATTGTAGCGTCGATCACAAAACAGCGCGCCGCCGAGCTTGCGAATAGCAGACGGCGTTTGCACCCAGCTCGAAGTCTTCGTATCAAATTCTCCAAGCGTCTGTAATTCTCTATATTGTTCTTCGGTTAACATCTCAATCCCCATGGCAGCAGCCATATTCAAAGCACTATCTTTTGGTTTATGTTCCTTTCTTGCTTTCAGCGCTTCATGATCGTAACAAACACTTCTGCGATCTTTGGGAGTCTCGGCTGATGAGTCTACAAATAGGTAGTCGCCTGTTTTTGTATCGTGACTGATAACATCCGGTTCACCGCCCGTTCGTTCCATTTCAGAGAGTGCCCATAGTTTTTGAGGATGAGCGGCGAGCTTTGCTTCTATTTTTGCCCATGCAAGACCTTTATGGCGGCTCATGTGTTTCTCAAAACGGGCCTTCAATGTCTTGAGAAGTTCTTCGTGTTGTTTAGGTGACAGTTCCTTCTTGGTACTGGTAGTTTTACTCATACGTTTATGCTACCCCCACCGAAGAGGGGTGTTAAGCGTTACAGTACCTATCGATTATTTCTCGCACGTGAACCCCAAGCGCTTGAGTAGGCGTGTGTTCAGGCGTTTCAAAATTGTGTGGTTTGAAATCCAATGAAAAACACGATTGCACGTGCGGGTTCGAAGCGGAAACTCACGTACTATCGATTGAACAGGCGCACTGCTCGACGAGTCGGATGTGCGTGATACGACTCGTTCTATCCTGTCTTTCAAGGTAGATGTGCGGACGCCACCTTGCGTATTGTTCACCGCTGATGCCGTGGATGAGGAAGAAGACGCCGCCGCCGCCGCCGATGCAACGGTTGTGAAATTCCACGTTGTTGCAGTTGTGATGCCCGCAAAATCATTACCCGAGCTGTCTTCGAACGCGTTGGCGCTCACCGTGACGTAGTACGCAGTCCCATTCGCCAAGGTATTTGCGGGGTTTAGGGTGATCTGTGTCGTGCCCGTTCCAGATACGAGACCGCCGGTCATCGTGATGATTTCCACCGTGGACGAATCACTATCTTTCTTGATAACCACCGAACCCGTGCCTTCTAGGACGGCCTCGCTGAATGTGAGTACCAGGTTCGCCGTTGTCGATACGTCTGTTGCATTATCGGCAGGCGAGAGGCCGGAGATAGATGGGCCGGTCGTGTCGGCTGTCGTAAAATTCCAGTATGTGGAGGAAGAAACGGCGGCCGCAGGATTGTCGTGGACATCTTCGAATGCGTTGGCCGACCATATCACATAGTATGACGTTGAATCCGCGAGGGTGGCTGCTGGATTGAGAGTGAGTTGTGTGGAGGTATTGCCAGTCAACTGACTGCCTGACACCGTGATCGTCTCCACCGTAGAGTCATCGGATGCCTTCTTGATGGTGAGCGTACCGGTACTGGCACGGGTGACTTCATTGAACGTGATAGTCAGGTTCGCAGTCGACGATATGCCGGTTGCATTATCTGTCGGCGAAACCGAGGACACCGTCGGACCGACGGTGTCCTCGGTTTTGAAGCTCCATCGGCCGGTCGAATTGAGCACCGTTACGCCAGATCCGGCGTCGTTTTTGAACGCACTCGCCGTCCAGTTGACGTAGTACTGCGTGCTGTTATCGAACGTCACCGAAGGATTGATGGTGATCTCTGTCGATCCGTTGCCAGACATCTGCGCACCTGAAAGTGTGATGGCTTCAACAGTGGATCCGTCCGACGATTTCTTGATGGTGAGCACGCCCGTTCCAACCCGGACTGACTCGCGGAAACCAAGTACTAAGTTGGCCGTGCGCGACACTCTTAGGGCATTGTCCTTGGGGGAGTAGCTGTTCACGTATATGCGGTCGGGTGCCGTGCCGTTCTCCCACCAGCTCACGTCGCTATCATTGTAACTTGCAGATACCACATCTGTGCGGCCGTCACGGTTGATGTCATCCGTCTCGATCCAGTACGGATACCCGAAGTTTAAATCGATCGTGCGTTCTGTGAACGTTTCAGATCCATTATTGTCGTACCATATCAGATCGTTGTCCGCCTGCCCCGCTGCCAGGATATCTTCATCGCCGTCATCATCTAAGTCCATCACGTTCAGACCGAACGGGCCGCCAATGGTCGAATCCACTGTGAACCGCGTGAAGCTCCCGGTGCCACTGTTGCGAAACCAAAGGACATCGCCGGCTCCTGCGGCTGAAATGACGAAGTCGTTGTCCGCGTCGTCATCGATATCGGCGATGTGGACGCCGCGGGAGTTGCTCACGTTCGCATCGATGAGGATCTTTGTAAAACTCCCGGTGCCGCTGTTGCGGAACCAGTACGTATCGTTTTGGCTCAGATTGCTCGCCACGATATCCAAATCGCCGTCGCCGTCTAGATCCCCGGCGCCTAGGTTATAGCTGATGGCTGAATCGATCGCGATACTCGTGAAGTTCTCATTGCCGTCATTCTTGTACAGGGCGAACGAGCTGGTGTTGATCCCGACGGCCACGATGTCCTTCTCATTGTCACCGGTGAAATCCCCGACGAACAGATCAATAATGTTCGCAATACCGGAAACGACCGTCTGCTTGCTGGCGAATGACATGGATCCGTTGTTTTCGAAAAAATACAACGCACCATCGCTAAAATCGGTCAAGAGAATGTCTAGGTCATTGTCATCATCCATATCAACCACTTGAATCTTATTAGGTGATCCAAGCGCCGCATCGATGACCACTTTCGTGAAAACCTGACTGCCGTTGTTGCGGTACCAATCAACCGAATCGCCGTTATAGGAGCACGTGACGATATCGCGATCACCATCACCGTCGAAGTCGATGCCAATGGCGTGTATGGCCGTGTTGTAGGCGCCATCGACAAGACGTTCCGTGAAGGTGATGGAAGCGGCGTAGATTAAAACCGGTATCGATAGGAAAACAAGCGCACCAACAATTTTCCAGTATGGGTGGGAGTGAAGGAAGCGGCTCAGCGAAAATGAGGGCAAAATTTTCATGGAGGAATACTACCAGAAAGCCGCAGATGTTCTGGTTGCATGACATAGGAATTTAATGGACAATAGTCGAGGCATTCCGATCTGCCGTCGAGCAAAAAATTCACAACTCAACCTCATTTCTGAAAACTTACTATTCCCGCAAAATCTTCTCCATCGCTTTGCCCTTTGCAAGTTCATCGATCAGCCTATCCAAATAACGAATGGTATGCATAGTTGGATCTTTGATTTATTTTACTCATATATCGCATATTACACCTCTGATCAAAGCCCAAGCAGGATTGAGCTCCGGATCTTCCGCGAGGAAGGTTTCAAGGTCTGTCTGTTTTTCTCGTTGGTTTTCTAACTCTTTCTGTTTATATCCTGTCAACCAACGAATGATTTCATCGACTGCTGTTTTTGTGCGGCCTTTTTTCTCCGCCTTTGTAACATACAACGGATAGATCCGTGCGAAGCTCATTGTGTAAATCCGAGGTTTTTTTGATGGCATTTCCTTGTTTTATATCTGTTTTTTTGTACCACAAAAGGGGGGATGAGAACTCTCGCAAAGAGCATGAATATGAAAACATGGCGGCTATCTTCACTCGTCACTATACTTAGCAACATGGAAACACGTGCTTGTTTCGTTATACGGTTTATCCCGCACTTTCTAGAAGAGCTGGCTACCATGCATACTCAAATATGTTCAGTATCTGACGATTTGTGCCTTCGCCAAACCTACGATCAGCTCCTTGCATTGGCCGCGGGAAGCGCCAAACGCATTCGGCCGTATGTAGCATCTCTCCTCTACCAAGACGCAGCTCCGAAAAGTGATGGTGCCTCAATCATGCCTGTCTTGGTAGCGCTGGAGGCTTTTCACCTCTTTGCCCTTGTCCACGATGACATTATGGATAATGCCGACAAGAGGTATGGATTGGCCACACTGCACGCCCATATTCGTCTTCTAGAAGAGTCCCGTCTCGGTTTTATCGCTGCCGATCAGCTTGGTCGAGGGCATGCTATCTTAGCTGGCGACATGCTCCTTACTCATGTGCATGGCCTTTTTCATCGCTTTGCATTTTCTACGGCAAGCTCTGCATACGCCGTACAGGCGTACAAGATCTTTCTGCAGATGAGTACAGAGATTGTTACGGGGCAGCACCTCGACCTTGCCTTCACCGTTCGTAAACAGTGCACAAACGACGATGTGCTCAGACGGCACCATCTGAAGACATCGCTCTACACATTCGTGCGTCCGATGCAGATTGGCGCAACCCTTGGGGGAGCAGGCGAATACATGCAAGCCTTCTGTGAGGAGTTTGGCACGGCTATTGGCCAAGGCTTTCAAATTGAGGATGATCTTCTGGATGTGCTGGCCGATGCTGATGTGACAGGGAAGAAGACGTGCATCGACATCATCCAACGTCAGCACACCCTCATCACGCAATACGTGCGTGAGCATGGGACTTCCGCGCACGTGGCACTTTTAGATAAAATCTGGGGGACGGACGTGACGGGCGCTGTGCTTATTGAAGCTCGTGAGATGTTTCATGCGAGTGGGGCGGTAGTGGCTGCTCGTATGGCAGCGGTGCAGGCATTTGATCAGGCAGAGAAGGCGCTTGATACGGCCGAGCTTCAGCCTAGAACCAAAAATGTCCTTCGTGAGCTGGTGAGCATTCTCCAGCAGCGACTCCCGTGAGTGCCGCATCCTTTCTTCCGCAGGATATTGCTGTATGCGCTGCTATCCAGCGCAAGCACGCGTCTACCTACGCTTTGGCCACACACTTTTTTCCACGAGAACAGCGAGTTGCGACGCAGGTGTTTTACGCTTTTGTACGAACGGCTGATGATCTTATTGATGAACCGGTAGATCCTCGTCGTGAGGCTGTGCATGAGTCATTCGAGGCTTGGACCGCAGCTTGGTACCGTGCGTATGAAGGAGAAGTTACTATCGACCCAGTGCTTCGTGCTTCATCTACTCTCTTCCACGCCGAGGGTATTGCGCTTAGTGAGGCAGACGCTTTCCTTGAGGCTATGCGTCGCGATATCGATGTGACCAGATATGAGACCTACGAAGACCTCATGCAAAAATACGTGTACGGTTCAGCCGCCGTCATTGGCCAGGTCATGACAAGGCTATGCGGCGTTGAAGACGAACAAACACTTGCCGCAGCAAGAGCTTTGGGCGAAGCCATGCAGCTTACGAACTTCCTACGCGATGTGCGGGCAGACTTAGTGCAGCGAGGTCGGCTGTACCTTGCACAGGATGATCTGAAAGATTGCGGCGTATCAAAAGACGATCTGCGACTTGGTTATTGTACGCCGGGCGTGCGCTCACTTCTTGAGCGATACATCCTCCGTGCGCGTCGGCTTTATGCAATCGCCGATGAGGGCATTCCTCGTTTACCTCGTCATGCGCAGCGGGCTGTTCGCTTGAGCCGCATCTTGTATGCCGGCATCCTCGATCGTATTGAGGCACAGGAGTACGATGTATTCTCCAAGCGTGCATCCGTGAGTACCTCCCGCAAGCTCTGGACAGCTGCTCGCATCTTGATCACTTCATGAGTCAACACACCATCATCATTGGTTCAGGAATGGGTGGTCTGGCTCTGGCGAGCCTTCTGGCTCAGACTGGCCGTCGCGTAACCGTACTTGAGAAGAATGACCAGTTAGGTGGGCGAGCGAGCTTGTTACAGCGAGACGGCTTCTCGTTCGACATGGGTCCGTCGTGGTATCTCATGCCAGATGTTTTTCAACACTTCTTCACCCTGCTTGGTGAACAAATAGAAGATCATCTGCAGCTCCAGCGCCTCTCACCGAGCTATCGCGTGTTCTTCCCAGGCCGCGAACAACCTATCGATATCCATTCAGACCTGGAGCAGGATCTACGAACGTTTGAAAGCCTTGAGCCTGGGTGTACACCACGCATTCTGCAGTATCTCGATGAAGCGAAGCGAAAGTACGATTTCTCGACCCAAAACTTCCTGTATCGGAATATCGACTCGCTACGCGACTTGCTGAAACCCGAGTACGCGCGTTCGGCAAAAGGGCTGAAGCTTATTCAATCGATGGATCGCTACACACGTTCACTTTTTAAAAGTGAAGAGCTGCGGCAGATTCTGCAATACTCGCTCGTATTCTTGGGTAATTCTCCCAAGAACTGTCCGGCGCTGTATAGCATCATGACGCACATCGACATTGCCCAAGGGGTTTTCTATCCGAAGGGCGGGATTATCGAAGTCACACGCGCCCTCATGCGCCTGGCCGAGGCGCGTGGCGTAGAGTTGCGTTGCCATGCCGAGGTGGCGAGCATCGAGACATCCGGTGATCTGACCACAGGCGTTCGCCTGAAGAGTGGAGAATTTCTTGCTTCCGATGTTGTGGTAAGCAATGCCGATCGTCACTGGACCGATACACAACTTTTGCCGAAGCATCGGAAGAACACGAGTGAGCGCTATTGGCGTAAGGCCGTCCTGGCACCCTCAGCGCACATCCTCTACCTTGGCGTGCAAGGTCGCTGTGAGAGTTTGTCTCATCATAACTTTATCTTTGCACGCGACTGGAATCGTCACTTCAATACTATTTTTCATGAACCTTCGTGGCCCGAAGACCCGTGTATTTACGTCAGTGCTCCTAGCCGCACCGACGCAAGCATGGCGCCGCCCGATTGTGAGAATCTCTTCGTGCTCGTGCCCATTGCCCCTGGATTCGAACGCCCTGCGCAAGAGCAGATCGCCTTTGAAGAGCGCATCTTGACCATTATTGAGGAACAGATGCATGTGCCTGATCTCCGGCTACGTTTGGTGGTGCGGGAGCGCTTCACAGTCCGCGACTTCCGTGAACGCTACCATAGCGTGCATGGCACGGCGCTCGGATTGGCACACACGTTGCGTCAGACATCTCTTTTGCGTCCCAGTAATCGTCATCCCGCGTGGAAGAACTTCTTCTATGTGGGTGCAGGGACGGTGCCAGGTATCGGCTTGCCCATCTGCCTTATTAGTGCTGAGCTTGCCTGCAAGCGCATCATTGGCGATTGCTCCGCACAGGCTCTCACAAACCTTCCTCATGACTGATGTTTTACCTTTTGCTCAGCTCAAGGCCGCGCTTCTGGCTCTATCTTCTCGGTCCAGCGTTGGTTGCGTTAGCCGCTACGGGCGATCCACTGACACAACTACGTGATTGGCACGTCGTGCTTCAGCTCCTGATGTGGACCCTGCCTGCTAATCTCTTCCTCTATGGGGTTAACGACCTCTGTGACACAGACACGGATGCGCTGAACGAGAAAAAGAATGGGTACGAACAGAGGCTCCATATTGGTCAGCACAGGCGACTCAGAATTGCCGTCGTCTTGGCCGCACTCTTCATGCTGGCTACGATGTTTCTTACGTCGCATCATGTGGCGTGGCTCGCCATCCTCCTCTTCGTCGGCTTGGGTTGGTCATACAGTGCGCCTCCGTGTCGTTGGAAAGCTCGACCGTTCGTCGATTCTCTCTCCAATGTGCTCTACATTATGCCGGGAGTGGCCATCGCCGCGGCCTGTGATGTAGACGTCTTGCCTCTGGCAATTCTAGGGGGCTGGGCCTGGTCCTCGAGTATGCACCTCTTTTCGGCAATTCCAGATATTGAAGCAGACAAGCAGGTGGGCCTACATACAACGGCTGTCGCGCTCGGCCGCACCTCTTCACTGCTGCTGTGTAGTGTTCTTTGGGCACTCAGTATAGGAGCATCATTTTTGCTCTTGGGGACGAACCTCATCAGCTTTCTTGGCCTGATCTACGTGGTCTTGCCACTCGCGCTCCTTTGTGCGAACCATGCTCAGCTTTTCACAGCTTACCAACGGATGCCAATGGTAAATGGACTACTTGGCTTTGGCCTCTTTCTGACGATTCTTCTCTGAGTCTATGGAGAACCATCCACGCCTGAGCGTCATCATTCCCACACTCGAAGAAGAGCATTTTCTTCCATTGCTCCTCGCGGATCTTCGTACGCAAACGTACCAACCGTATGAGATCATTGTCGTAGACGGCGGGTCGCGTGATCGCACGCGAGAGCTGGCAGCACCTTTTGCTCAGGTTCTTGAACATGTGCCCGGCGTAGGCGGACAGCGCCAACGCGGCGGCGAAGAAGCTAGGGGAGATATTCTCGTCTTCCTGGATGCTGACGTGCGCCTAGCCCCAGACACACTGTGGCAACTCATCAGCAGCTTTGGAGAGAAGGGGTGTAAGGTGGCTTGTCCACGCTACTGGCCAGCTTCTTCGACGGTGTCTATTCGGCTCATCTTCATCTTCTTCGATGTTCTTTTTTGGCTCCTGCAGAAGGTGGTACCCTCTGGGGCGGGTCCATGCATTCTCGTCACACGCGAGCGTTTTCGACAGAGTGGGGGATTTCGTACCGATACTGCGTACGACGACATAGCCTTCATCAGGCGTGCCGCTCGCCTGGGGTCATTCTCGATCCTCCCCGTGGTCGTGCAGGTTTCCGATCGCCGCTTCCGTCGTGAGGGCACGGCGTGGGTTTTTTGTAAGTATGTAGCGCTAAGCCCGTTCTTTTGTCTCGGTTGGTTCAGGGCGGCCAACATCATTCGCTACAAATTTGCACACTATCAATCATCGAGTGCGCAATCAGAAAAAGTTGCCATACAATAATCTTATTCATTCATTGGTCTGATTAAACTGCGTTGTTTCAAAGAGGGCACACCGTACAGCAAATGAATTGGCGGTGGATCTACGGATTGTGGGAGAGATGCTGCGAAGGGCCACATGAATCCGAATCGTTTTTCCAGGCGCGCGTTTACCCGGCCGAGCATCTTCGCGTTTCCGGCAAACCACTGCATTACCCGCGAACATGTGCGTTGCTGCAAGGATAAAGAAGCGGTCGTAGGCCCTATCGCCGTATCAATGCGCCCAGATCGCAAAGGAGCGAAATTCGGAATGAGATGATCTAAATGACCGAACGAAGAAAATCCTAAAAGACTTGGATTACTTGAAGGACAACAAGATCACCCTGCTTAGGGAAGAGGCCATGAATCCAGCAGAATGGAAGCTAGAGCCCGGCAAGCTCATGAACGCGCTGAAAGAAGTCGAAGCACGGCTAAACGCCCAAACCGAAACCGAAGAAGAAATGCGGGCCTACGTCCTCAGCTTTTCAGAACTCAAGAAATCGGCTTCCAGCCTGTACAAATACGCAAATGACTCTGAAAAGCGGAAGCTGGCTCATTTAGTGTTTCTAGAACTGATCTTCAAGGAAGGTGCGTTGGCTTCCCTGGCATTGCGAGTTAGGAACCAGATGATCGAGGAGATGATCCGGTGGTATGAGGTGCTGCGCACCATCAATGCTATACTGCCCTCGTGAATCCGTATCGACAACTGTTTCAGGCTATGAATGAGGAGGGGATTCGCTATCTCGTCGTTGGCGGGGTTGCCGTCAACTTGCAGGATATTCCCGCTTCACGGGGGACGTGGATATAGTCATGGCGCTCGATGCAGAGAATCTCGATCGCATTGGAAGACTTATGGAAGCAAAAGGGTTTACTCAACTTCTGCCGATCGACGTACGTCAACTCTCGGACCGCAAGAAGGTGCAGAAATGGCTAATGGAGAAGGGAATGACGGCCTATACCTTTATCAACAAGAATATGCCACAGCTCAGCATCGATATCCTCGCGGGGGAATCGTTGAAGTTTAAGACCTACGATAAGAACAAGCTGATCATCGAGGCCTGGGACGTCGCGATCCCTGTTATTTCCATTGACGACCTCATTGGCATGAAGAAAAAGGTGAATCGCGCGAAAGATGCCGAAGATGTCGCCGCTTTGCTAGAATTGAAATCGCTATGAAGAAGCTCTCTTTCTCTGCCGGCATCGATCGCGACTATTTACGCCGCTCCAAGATGAGCACGAGTGAACAG
>Ga0163152_10004390_pt1 | contig 17498 bp, 15 predicted proteins | sample OliLakLV19MP8IB2_FD_148635 | JGI IMG/M metagenome (GOLD analysis project Ga0163152, IMG submission 148635) | Freshwater microbial mat bacterial communities from Lake Vanda, McMurdo Dry Valleys, Antarctica - Oligotrophic Lake LV.19.MP8.IB-2 | ecosystem: Environmental > Aquatic > Freshwater >... | reverse complement strand
CGCCCGGACCGCGGAGCGCAGCGAGCAGCAGCGTCGCGGCGAGCGCGACCGCGCCGATCGCGCCGCCGTGCATGTGCGCGCGCTTGAGATAGATCCAGCTCTTCGAGACGACCGCCGCCCGCTTCCCGTCGTCGCCCGCGTAGACCGTGTCTTTCACGGCGGCCGCGCCCGCTTCGAGCCGCCCCTTGAGCGTCTCCTCGATCGCGCCGAAAAGTCCGCCGAGCGCGAAGCCGAAGAAGATCGTGAACAGCGAGAGCACGAGCCCCCAACGAACTTCGCGCAGCCGAACGTGCAGTTCCGTGGTCATGCGCGCGAGTCTAGGTCACGAGTAGACGCCGTCCCAATACTCGTCGGGATCGCAGGTGAAGTCGTCTGGACGCACGCGGCGAAGATGGGCGTAGCGAGCGTCGAACAGGTCGATCGCGTCGCGAAGGGCAAGACCACGCAGCCGCTCCCGCAGCTCCTTGAGGACATAGAGCACCTGTCGCTCCAGGATCAGCGGGTCCACGACCGCCCAGATCGAATCCGGGATCGTGGACATGGCCAGCGCCATCAGACAGCTCCGACAGTGCCCATCCCACGGCTCGTCGAGAGCCGTCGCGACCTCCGCGTTGCATTCGCGGCACGTTCCGTGGCGATAGCCCGCGTTGCACGAGCAGCAGACGTCTCCCATGATCACATCGAGCGGTTTCCCGCAGAGTCGGCAGTCACCCATGGCGCCGGCTTCGATGGGTGTCGCGCGGATCGGCTTCGGATCGTCAGTCGGTTTCTTCGCTCAGGAATTCGTCGAGCCCTTCGAGATCGTCCGCATTCAGGAGGTCGACGTTCGCGTTCGCGAGCTCGCGCCAGACCTCCGGCGAATCCTCCGTTGCCCAGAAACGCACGCGCCGCCCCTGCTTGTGCGCGCGATGAAGGATGGCGGCGAGCTCGTTGCGCTGCTCGTCGGGCATCGGCGTCTCCCCGCCGCTCCACGTGAAGTGCTGATACCAGGCGTCGCTCACGAGGGGGATCAGCGAGACCGGCGCGCTGCCGTCGAGATCGACCGGCCGTCCGTCGAGCGCCGCGTAGCGAGTGCCGGCCGCCTCCATGGCGCCGCGGTCGCGACCGCCGGAGACGATCGCGGTGACGGCGCGCTCCGTCGTCACGCCGTCCACGAACGACGTGAGGATGTCGCTGTACTCCGCGAGCAGCGGATCGAGCACCGCCCACGTCGCGGCGGCGTCGGTCTTCACGTCGATGAGGAGCGTCAGCGACTCGCCGTTCTCGAGGATCGTTCCGCCGTTTGCTTCCGCGAGAGCGCGAAGCGGATCCAGATAGAGCACGGGCAGCGTGCGCGTCAGGTCGGTCGGCGCGTCGTGCGCGATCACGAGGTCGCCGCCGACGAGATGCACGTCCGCTTCGACGCTGCAGAAGCCCGCGTCGAGCGCGTCGAGTAGCGGGCGATCGTGCTCGTAGTCGTTGTGCGCGTGGGCGCATCCGTCGAAGCGGATTCTTTCGGGGCTCGCGCCGGCGTCACCACCGCTGCAGCCCGCAAGCGCGATCACGAGCGGAAGCGCGAGGAAGTTCAGCCGACCCATGTCCTTCGAAAAGCATAGTCTTCGCCGGGATGGCGGAGAAAGAGAAACGCGATTGGTCGATCGTGGCTGCGCTCGTCGTCGTGGGCGTTCCGGTCGCCATCTATTTCGCGCTCGCAGCGACGGTGCTTCCGTATTGGCGGAGCGGCCGGCTCGAATTCGCGCGCCTCGTCGCGACGCCGGACGGCGATCGCATGTTCATTCTCGAGGAGGTCGTCGACGGCGAGGACTCGATGCTCGACCGCCTGACCGTCTACGACCTGTCGTCGCCGACGGCGAAACCGGTCGCGACGTACACGCGCCAGAGTGTCCGCTTCGAGGGCGTCGCGGGTGGACATCTCTGGTTCTCCAGCCACGACGCCTCGCTGGGATGGCACGCGCGAGATCCGGTCACGCTCGCCGTGACGGTCACGCAAGCGGATCTCGCGAAGCGCGACGAGCGCCTCCGCCGCGTGCACGAAGGCGAGTTCGTCGGCGACGGCCTGCGGATGACGACGCTCGACGGCTACGAACTGTTCGTCGATGCGGCGACGCTCACGATCACGGACGCTCCGAAGCAGCGGAGGTCCTACGGCGACTCCTCTCTCGAGGTGTGGAGCTTCACGCTCGCCGATGGGCGCGTGCTCGGTTTCGACTCGGGCTCGGCGCGGACGACTCTCGCGATCAACCGGGTTGCCGTCGAGGGGAGCGAGACCTGGCTCGAGCCCCGCTTCGTGCTCGACCGGCGCAAAGGCTCCGGCGTGCCGGTCTCGTTCGACGACCCCGAGTCGTATTTGATCGTCCATAAGACGACGGTCGCCTCCAACGCGCCGCTCCTCCTCTCGCGCATCACGACGAGGGGGAAGGCGCAGTGGACGCGTGCGCTGGACGACACGCGCTTGATGGAAGTCGGCGCCAGCGGCGACGACACGATCGCCGTCGCGGCGTCGCACTCGATCCGGTCGATCTACGCCGAGGGCGGCACGGTCGCCGTCCAGCACGACCTGGACTGACGACGACGGCTACTCGTCGTCGGAATCGGATTCTTCTTCCTCGTCCGACTCGCTGTCGCTCGACGCGGCCTGCTTCGACGGCGTCTTTCCCTTCAGGAGATCGGGGAGCTGCGCCTCGGTGATCGTCTGCACGCCGAGCTGCACCGCAGCGGCGAGCTTCGATCCCGCGTCCGCGCCCACGATGAGGAAGTTCGTCATCGCGGAGACGGAGCCCGTCACCTTCGCGCCGGCCTTCTTCAGCATCCCTTCGACGACCGCACGCGGCTTCGAGAGCGTGCCGGTCACGACGACCGTCTTGCCCTTGAGGCTCGCATCGCCCGACGCGGCGACCTCTTTCTTGCGCGCGGCGACCTTCGACTTCGCGGCCTTCGTCGGCTTCTTCTCCGTTTTTTTCGGCTTCGCCTTCGGCTTGCCGATGATCCCGAAGAGGTCCTTCTCCGAGTAGACGGGTTCATTCGAAGCGATGTCCGGTTGAACGTGTAGTCGCCGTCGAGTGGGGGAAGGTAGTCACCCATCCACTGCTCGACGTCGTCGTAGTCGAGCGAGGGGCTGTTTCGCAGAAAAGTTGCCCCCGCTTCCGCACCCGAGCCGAAGAGCAACCCAATGGGTGGCACCTGCGCCGACACCGTGCCGGGTGGGTAAATACCGATCCAATGTCGATCGATCAGGGCGTCCATCGGAGCCCGCCCCGACAGTTCCGTACGGCGAGACGCTCTCCGAGAGTGTCACGTGAACCGTAGAGAAGGACTCCGCGACGACCTCGGGCGTAAACGTCCACCAGGGCCAAACCAACGTGTATTCGCTGTCGTGATCAACGGCCCCAAGGGTGAGCGCCATGTGATCCCCGCCGCTCGAGTACGACGCGGTGACCTCGCCTCCCTCGGCGACATCGACGTGCGCACGTCCCACGGCATCTGTAAGAGCGGAGTCGAGGACGCGATTCTCGAACGACGAATGGATCGTCAGCCCTCCAATCGGCAGTCCCGACCACTTCACGAGCCGATTCTACCCTCCCCTTGCGCATTCCGTATGATGATCGTAATATGATCGTCGTACTATGAAGCGAGCAGCCCGCAAGTCCCGTCCAGCAGCGCGCGACAAGACGCGCACGCACGAGCGCATCCTCGCGTCGGCGTCGAAGCTCTTCCGCACGAAGGGTGTCGCCGAGACCTCGGTCGCCGACGTGATGGAAGGCGCGGGGCTCACCGTCGGCGGGTTCTACGCGCACTTCGAGTCGAAGGACGCTCTCGTCGAAGCGACGCTTCGCCGCTCGATGGAGGAGCTGCGCCCGATCCTCCTTCGCGAGCTCGATCGCGCGTCCGAATGGCGGCGCCTCGAGGTCGTGCTGCAGCGCTATCTCTCGCGCGACCACCGAGACAATCCTGCGGGCGGCTGCGCGATGCCCGCGATGGTCGCGGAGCTTTCCGCGACCGGCGACGCGGGACGCGGCGTGCTCGCCGAAGAGTTCGAGCAGAACGTGCGCCTCATCGCCGGCTCGACCACGCCGGAGGCTCGCGCCCGCATGTTGGGTCTGCTGGCCTTGATGGTCGGCGGCGTGGCATTGTCGCGCGCTCTCAAGGGCACGCCGCTCTCGGACGAATTGCTGAAGGCGTGTCGCGATACCGGCCGCGCCGCAATGCGTGGCACCGGACTCCGCCCCGACGGCGACTGGACTGGCTGAACGATTTCGATTTCCTCAGGAGAAGAACGATGGCGATGAACACGGCATACATCCTCGACGCGGTACGCACCCCTCGCGGTCGCGGCAAAAAAGACAAAGGCGCGCTCTCGGGCATCCACCCGCAGGAGCTGCTCGCGCAGGCGATGAACCGCCTCGCCGAGAAGTCCAACCTCGACAAGAAGGCCGTCGAGGACGTCATCGTCGGCTGCGTGTCGCAGGCGCAGGAACAGGGCGCGAACATCGCCCGCAACGCCGTGCTCGCGGCCGGCTGGCCCGAGGACGTGTCGGCGGTCTCGCTCAATCGCTTCTGCGGATCCGGTCTGCAGGCCGTCGTGTTCGGCGCGATGGGCGTCGCGTCCGGCGCACAGGATCTCGTCGTCGCCGGCGGCGTCGAGAGCATGTCGCGCGTGCCGATGGGCGCGGACATGGGCGGCATCGACGGTCACAACGAGCTCCTCAAGAAGAGGGTCATCCAGGTGCCGCAGGGCATCTCGGCCGACCTCATCGCCACGATCGAAGGCTTCTCGCGCGAGGACGTCGACAAGTTCGCCGTCGAGTCGCAGCGCAAGGCGGCCATCGCGATCGTCGAGAACCGCTTCAAGAACTCGCTCTTCGCCGTGAAGAAGGCCGACGGCTCCGTCGCCCTCGATCGCGACGAGCACCCGCGCGCGGAAACCACGCTCGAGTCGCTCGCGAAGCTCGAGCCGTCGTTCGCGGCCATGGGCGCGATGGCGCTCGGTCCGAACGGCGAGACCGTCGACCAGATCGCGCTGATCCGCTATCCGAAGGTGAAGGCGATCACGCACGTCCACCACGCCGGCAACTCGTCGGGCATCGTGGATGGCGCGGCCGTCGTCTCGCTCGCATCGGAGAAGTACGTGAAGGAGCGCGGCCTCAAGCCGCGCGGCCGGATCCGCTCCGTCGCGACGATCGGTGACGAGCCCGTCATCATGCTGACCGCGCCCGTGCCCGCGTCGAAGAAGGCGCTCAAGCTGGCCGGCATGAACGCGAAGGACATCGACCTCTGGGAGATCAACGAGGCGTTCGCGTCGGTCGTCCTCAAGGTGCAGAAGGACCTCTCGATCGATCCCGCGAAGATCAACGTGAACGGCGGCTCGATCGCGCTCGGCCACCCGCTCGGCGGGACCGGTGCGGCGCTCCTCGGCATGGCGCTCGACGAGCTCGAGCGGAAGAACCTCGCAACCGCGCTCATCACGCTCTGCATCGGCGGCGGACAGGGCATCGCCGTCATCATCGAACGCGTCTAAGCGGACCGTCTCATCTACCGGCGGTCCGCGGAAACGCGGGCCCGGCACTGGGACGCCTCGCTCAGGGTGAAACAAGAAAACGGGCCTCGCGGAAATCCCGCGAGGCCCGATTCGTTCGACGAGAGCGGATCAGATTCAGATGTCGAAGTAGAGCGAGAACTCGAGCGGCGTGGGACGCATGCGCACGAGGTCGAGCTCCTTCTTCGTCTTGTACTCGATCCACGTGTCGATGACGTCGGGCGTGAAGACGTCGCCCTTCAGCATGAACTTGTGGTCCTTCTGCAGCGCGTTCAACGCCTGCTCGAGAGAGCCGGGCGCCGCGGGGATGTCCTTCAGCTCCTCGGGCGAGAGGCCGTAGATGTCCTTGTCCATCGGCTGACCGGGATTCATCTTCTTCTCGACGCCGTCCAGGCCGGCCATCAGCATCGCGGAGAACGCGAGGTACGGATTGCACGACGGATCCGGCGTGCGGAACTCGATGCGCTTCGACTTCGGCGACTTCTGCGCGACCGGGATGCGGACGGCGGCCGAGCGGTTGCGCGCCGAGTAGGCGAGGTTGATGGGCGCCTCGTAGCCGGGAACGAGACGGCGGTAGCTGTTCGTCGTCGGGTTCGAGAATCCGCACACGGCCTGCGCGTGATTGATCACGCCGCCGATGTAGAACATCGCCATCTCGGACATGCCCTGGTAGCCGTCACCCGCGAAGAGCGGCTTGTCGCCCTTCCAGAGGGACATGTGGCAGTGCATGCCGGAGCCGTTGTCGCCGTAGAGCGGCTTCGGCATGAACGTCACCGTCTTGCCGCGGCGGCGGGCGACGTTCTTGATGATGTATTTGAACCACATCAGCTTGTCGGCCATTTTGGTCAGCGTGTCGTACTTCATGTCGATCTCGCACTGGCCGCCGGTCGCGACTTCGTGGTGATGCGTCTCGACCTCGATGCCCATCTTCTGCATCTCGGTGACCATCTCGCAGCGAAGGTCGTAGAGCGTGTCGGTGGGCGCAACCGGGAAGTAGCCTTCCTTGTAGCGCGGCTTGTAGCCGAGGTTCGCGCCGCCTTCTTCGCGGCCGGTGTTCCACTGCCCTTCGATCGAGTCGACGTGATGCGACGAGTGATTCGGGCCTGCGTCGTAGCGCACGGAGTCGAACACGAAGAACTCGGCCTCGGGGCCGAAGTTGACGATGTCGGCGAGACCGGTCGACTTGAGGTACTTCTCGGCCTTCATCGCGATGTTGCGCGGATCGCGCGAGTACGGCTCCATCGTGATCGGATCGAAGATTTTGCAGATGAGCGAGAGCGTCGGCGCCTGACAGAACGGGTCGATGACCGCCGTCGTCGGATCCGGAACGAGGAGCATGTCGGACGCGTTGATGGGCTGCCATCCGCGGATCGAGGAGCCGTCGAAGCCGAAGCCGTTGACGAAGCTGTCGAGCTCGAGCTGCTTGATCGGATACGTGATGTGCTGCCACACGCCGGGGAAGTCGATGAACTTCATGTCGACGAATTCGACCTTCCGCTCTTTGGCGTAGGTCAGGACGTCTTTGGCGCTCATTCCACTCATTGAAAGCTCCCTGTTCTCGGTGTTGCGGGAAGTTGTGAACGAAAAATTTTACGTTGCCTAGATTGCGCTCTCGCCGCGCTCACCGGTGCGGATCCGAACCGCCTCCTCGACGTGGGTGACGAAGATCTTTCCGTCGCCGATGCGGCCCGTCTTCGCGGACTTCTCGATCGCGGCGACGACGCCGGGAACCATCTCGTCCCGCACGACGACTTCGATCTTCACCTTCGGGAGGAAATCGATGACGTATTCCGCACCGCGATACAGCTCGGTGTGGCCCTTCTGGCGCCCGAAGCCTTTCACCTCGGTCACGGTGATGCCCATGATCCCGGCTTCGTTGAGTGCGTCCTTCACCTCATCGAGCTTGAAGGGCTTGATGACGGCCTCGATCTTCTTCATGCGCGGACTAACCCTCTCCCGGTGACCACTTCCAAAACGGGCCCGCGAAGCAACGGCCGGACCATCGCGTTCCCGTCGCAAGCGATCGGAATCGCACGAGCGATGAACCAGGACGCGCGCGCAAGATGCCCGAACGTCAGGCAATGCTCAAGCAGTACGCAGGAGGCCGCGCGCAAGAAACATGCGCGCGGCCGTTCTGAGAGCGGAACTGCGAGTGCAGATCAGCCGCCGGGGCGCGGCCTCAACGTGAAGGTGCAGCGATCGCCGATCTGCATCGGCGGCGCGAGCACTTCCGGCCAATGAAACGTTCCGAGCTCGTCGCCGAGCACGAGCCCGCGCGAATCGCGGCCCTGAAGCGAGAACGGACCCACGACGGTGAGCGTGACCGTCACGGTCGCCGCGTCGCCTTCGCGAAGCGCCGGCGCGAGACGGAGCGGCACAGGCAGCGACGGATGTGGAGACACGTCGAGAACGAGCCACTCGTTCTCTTCGATGCGATCGACCACGGTCGGCGTGGTCACGATTTCGGCGGGTGTGGGGGTCATGAACGCGAGGAACAAGAGGAAGTTTGTCATGATGGGCCCGAAAGCGAGTCGCGTGCCGTGCGCGCGTCCGCGAGGGGTGCGGCATGGAGGCTTTTCGCGCACGTTCGCGAGACGGCTGCGTTTGCGAGAATCGCGGCGTCCTGCGGCGACACACGCGGACACCAGTGAGCGCGCCGGGACGAGACGAAAGACGTCCGGAAATCGGACGTGTCCGGCGGCCGTCCGGACGTACCATCGGCCTCCATGCGCCGTCTTCCCCTTCTCGCGTTCGCCGTCCTCGCGGGCTGTTCCCCGAAGCCGGTCGAGCCGTGGTCGGGGCCGACGTCGGCCACCGGGTCCACGGAGCACGTCGCGATCCCGAGCCTCGCCGTCACGCTCCAGGTTCCGGCGGGCACCGACACGGTCCACGTCGGCGCCGGCGCCACCTTCTACGTCGAGCCGGACACACGCCGAGCACGCTCGTTCAGCCTCGAGGACGGCGAGCCGGCGGTCGTCCATACCGAGCCCGCGGATTCCCGCCAGGAGAAGAGGCTCCCGGGCGGCGCAAAGATCCGCTACGAGCTGCGCAGCTTCGAAGGCGGCAGCGGCGGCGCCGAGTCGTTCCTCGACGGCGCGATGGTCGTCGACCAACAGGTGCTCGCGGTGCACTGCCACGACCAGGCGGAAGCGCCCGCGAAACCCTCGGCCGAGTGGTGCCTGGAGTGGCTCGCGACGGTTCGCGGCGCCCGCTGACTTGACTCGCGAATTCGGGGGAGCACGTCCCTTTCGGTATGAACGTGCTCTCCTTCACGCGTCTGTGGCCCAACGCGGTCGAACCCACACTCGCGATCTTCAATGAGCATCGCGCGCGGGCGCTCGCGGCCGTTCCGGGCTACCGCGGCCACACGGTCGCGCCCGTCCCGTGGTTCCCTCGCGTTCCGTTCCCGCGCCGCTACGCGCAACTTGCGCGCGTGCCGGCGCACGAGACGCGGTTCGGCATCCCGGTCGATCACCCTCGCTACCCGGTGATCCCGAAGATCGGCCTGCGTCTGCACGGCGCCGGCCTCGTCGCCGCGACGTTTCGCCATGTTGCGGAGATCGTCGCTCGCGAGCGCATCGACATCCTCGACGCGCACTACGTCTACGCCGACGGCTGGGCCGCCGTGGAGATGGGACGGCGCCTCGGCATCCCGACCGTCATCACCGCGTGCGGCAGCGACGTCTACACGACGCCGAAGACGGCGAGCGTGCGCCCGCTCGTGAAGCAGGCGATCGCGGGAGCGACGATGCTCATCGCCGTCGGCGAGCCGCTCGCGGCGGGCCTCCGCGAGCTCGGCGCCGATCCGGCGAAGATCCGCGTCATCCCCTACGGCATCGACGCGGGTCGTTTCGCTCCCGACCTTGCGGGACGCGCCGCCGTTCGTGCGCGACTCGGACTCGCGGACGGCGTTCCGCTCGTGGTCTCCGTCGGCCGCCTGCATCCCGTGAAGGGGCACGATTTGTTGATCGACGCGATCGCGCGCCTGCCCGGCCCCGCGCATTTCGCGGTCGTCGGCGAAGGCGCCGAGCGCGCGAAGCTGGAGGATCGCATTCGCCGCCGCGGTATCGGCGATCGCATCACGCTCGCGGGTAACTTCCCGAACGACCAGCTCGCCGCGTGGTATTCCGCGGCCGATCTCTTCTGCCTGCCGTCTCGCGCGGAGGGACACCCGAACGCGCTGCTCGAGGCGCTCGCGTGCGGTGCGCCGTCGATCGCGACCGCGGTCGGCGCGGTCCCGACGATGATTCGTCCGTCGTGCGGTCTCGTCATTCCGCCCGAGGATGTCGACGCGCTCGTGCACGCGATCCAGGCGGGCCTCGCGGCCGTGCGCGACGGGCTGTGGTCGCGGGAAGCGGCGCGGGCGTGCGTCGAGCGCTCGTGGAGCGACGTCGCGACCGAGACGATCGCCGTGTTCGAAGAAGCGCGCGAACGCTTCGCCGCTCAGCCCGCAAGCAACTCGCGGGCGTACGCCACCGCGACGTCGACGTAGATCTGCTCGTAGCGCGCGACCATCGTTGCGAGCGTGAAGCGGCGCTCGAAGTCGGCGCACGCGGCGGCGCCCATCGCAATCGCGCGGGCGGGATCGCCGGCGAGCGTCGCGATCGCGCCCGCGAAGGCGGGCGCGTCGCCCGGCGGAACGAGGAGGCCGGTCACGCCGTCGGTCAGCACGTCCGGGTTACCGCCGACCGCCGTCGCGATCGACGGCCGTCGCGACGCCATTGCTTCGAGGAGCGTGAGGCTCGTGCCCTCCGATCGCGAGGCCAGCAGGTGCACATCCATCGCCGCGAGCAAACGCGGCACGTCGGCGCGATCGCCGAGGAAGCGCACGTTCGCGGAAAGACCGAGCGCGGCCGTCTGCTGCTCGAGCGGACCACGCTCGGGTCCGTCGCCCACGATGAGCAGCGTCGCGAGCGGGCGGCGATCACACGTCAGCCGCCACGCCTCGAGGAGGAGCGCGTGGTTCTTCACCTTTGCGAGCCGCGCGACACAGCCCGCGACGGGAGCCGCGTTCCCGTCGATGCCGAGCTCGCGGCGAGCGGCGCCGCCATCGAGCGCGTCGCGGAATCGTGCGCCGTCGATGCCGTTCGGCACGACGTCCGTGCGATCCGGAGAAAACGCGTCGTGTTTCAAGAGCGCATCCCGCAGCCACGACGCGACGGCGACGCCGCGCGACACGAGCCTGCCGGCGAGCGTGTGCAGCACGCGATCGTGCATCGGCCCCGGGAACGTGCGGCCGCCGTGCTCTGTGTAGACGACGGAGATTCCGCCCGCGAGACGCGCTGCGAACGTCGCGTAGACCAGCGCCGTGACGTTGTGCGCATGGATCACGTCCGGCGCGCTTGTCCGCCAATGTGACGCAAGCCGCGCGAGCAGGCGCGCGTCGAGGTAGCCGCCGCGACGGCGCTCGCGACGCACGGGCACCCCTGCCGCCTCGGTGCACCGCGCGAACGTCCCCTCGCCGTCGAAGAGCTGCACCTGCGGCGCGAAGCGGGCGCGATCGAGCCGGGTCACCAGCAGGTGAACCATGTGTTCCATCCCGCCCGTCCCGAGAGTCGGAACGAGATGTACGACGCGGAGAGGCCGGACCATCTCCGCAACGATGCTGCACGCATGGCGCGCCGCCAGTCCACGGCGCCGCACTCTTTGCGGCGCTAACGGCGGCGAACGTCGAGCGTGTGGAGGGTGCCGCCCTCTTCGCTCGCGAGGAGAAGCCGCCCCTTCGCGTCGAACACGATCCCTTCCGACTGCGCGTCCTTCAGCGGGAGCGCGATCACCTCGCGCGCTTCCAGCGCCAGATCCCCGTCGTCGTCCTTCACGAGCTCGGCAATGCCGATCGCGGAAGACTCGTCGCTGAGGATCCAGAGGAACCCCGTCGACGGCTCGATCGCCACATCGCTGAGATCGTCGAGCTCGTCCGCGAGCTCGTCGGGCAGATCGAGGATCTCGTGGTCGTCGAGGTCGTCCGGCGCGAAGAGCCCCACGCAGCGCGGCTTCTTCTCGTTGACGATGACGAGCCGCTCGCGCTTCTCCACGCTCTGCGCCTTGGAGAGCCATGCCGCGCCCTCCCAGCCCTTCTTCTTCGAGCTGCCCGCGCGCGGCAGCTTGCCGAGCTCGACCTCGGGCCCGATCGCGCCGTCGCGCAAGATCGCCATCCGGTAGACGCGGCCGGAGTTTTCGGAGACGGCGTAGAGCGCCTTGCCGTCGCTGGAGGCCGTGAGCCCTTCGACGCCTTCGATCGAGCCGTTCTTCCCGAAGCTCGGACTGCGCGCTCCGAGCAGCGCGACGCCCTTCTCGTCGTCCGCCACATACAGGCGCGAGCCGGCGATCGCGACGGCCGACAGCTCCGGCACGCCAGTCTTTCGCACCGAAGCAACCACCAGTTTCGTTCGAGCCATTTCCCCGATGATACTTCGCTCGCGCCGACGGTCTCCGCGGGATGAAAGCCGAGGAGCTGTCGCCCGTTCCGCCGTCGATTGTGATGTTCAACGTGCCCGCCGTGGTCCCCGTTGCCGCCGCGATCACCCGCCCCGATCGCGGTCAACGTCAGGCTCCTGAGAGCGAATCCCATGACAGGACGATGGGCTGGACCGCTACTCGACGAAGCGCGTCCCGAGGAACGACACGAGCAGTCCCGGATTGTCCTGGAAGAAGCGCTGCAGGTTCATCGCTTCGAGGCGGAACGCGCGGCCGTTCTCGGTGACCTCGGCGGTGCTGTTGTGCGGCGTGCGCCGGCGCAGCGCGTCGGTCTCGCCGAGGAACGCGCCGCCGGTGAACGTGGGCGCTTCCTCCTCCTCGCCGGTGTTGAGCGTGACGCGGCCCTCTTCGAGCAGCCACGCCGCTTCCGCGGCACGGCCAGCCGACCAGAGCGTCTGGCCCGCCTTGATGGGCCGCGCTTCCTCGAGAAGCGATTGCAGTTGCGTCTTCTGTGCGCTCGTCATCGCGCGGAGAACGGAGTTCTTCTCCATCACTTCCCAGCTGCGCTCCGCGCGGATGCGCGCGAGGTGCGTGAGCCGGTGGAGGATGTTCGTGTTGCGCACGAGGTAGAGGAAGTCGCGGCGGTCGAACGCGAGCAGCCCGACGTTCGTCTTCGCGATCACGTCCGCGTTGCGCGGCTCCTCGAGCACGAGCGCGGTCTCGCCGAAGTAGTCGCCCGCCTGGTACGTCTTGACCTCGCTGCCCTCCTGCTCGACCGCGGCGATGCCCGACACGATCACGTAGAACGTCCGGCCCGGCGTCCCCTGCTCGATGATCCGCGTCTTCTTCGCGTACTGCTCGAGCTTGGCGAAGCGCAGCACTTCCGCTGCCCGCCCGATCGGGAAGTCGCGGAAGAGATCCACCATGCAGAACGCCTCGAGGATCGAGGTCGCTTCGGCGTGTTTCGGCTCCGCGACCTGCAAGCGCAGCGAGTTGTAGAGGCCTTCGCGCGCGACGCGAAGCCCGCTTCCCGCGGGCACCGTCTCTTCGGTCGTGTGCACGAGCCAGAGGTGTTTCTTCACGTCCTCCGGCAGGCCCGCGAGCACCTTCATCGGCGTGTGCAGCGGCGGAACTCCGGCTTCGTGCACGACGAGGTCGTTGTACCAGGGGAAGCCCATCAGGTCCTGCGCACGCTTCGTGCCGACGACGCCCTCGCGGTGCATCTCCTGGACCTTCTCAGGGTCGTAGAGGGTGTCCGAGGAGAACGCGAGGCTCTTGCCTCCGTAGAACGCCTCGAAGCCGATCGTCGGGATCGAGTGCAGCGTGTAGAAGAAGCGGACCTCGCCGCCATGCACGGGGATCGGCTCGCCGATCTTGATGGGATGGAACTGGAACGTGCGGCGCAACATGTCTTCGGAGATGCCGGACAGCGCGCTGTACTTCCGGAGGAACGAGCCGAGGATCGTCGGCGTGGTGTAGAGGGTGATGCGCCCCTCCTCCAGCACCTTCTGGAACGTGCCCGCGTCGTGGTCCGCGTGGCAGTGAGTGAGGATGATGGAGTCGACGATCTTCGTCGGCACCTTGCCGCGGAGATCCTCGGTCGAGTCGACCGGCGGATCCACGAGGATTCCGCGATGCCCGATCCACAACACGAAGCCGGTCGTGCGCCCGTGCGGATCGAAGCCGTGGCTCGATCCGAGCACGGTGAGACCGAACGCGGGCGGGTTGAACGGGATGGTACTCGCCTCGAGAAGTCCGTCGGGACCGGGCGGAAGGCGGACCTTGTCGGGCACGTGTGCAAGGACGTGTCCGTTTTCGACGACGCGATGGCCGCCCTCACGCACGTGCTCGAGCGCGACGCCTTCGCCGAGTGCGAGCGTTTCTCCGGGCGCGACCAGCACGAACTCGACGAGCTCGTCGACGACGAGTCGTCCGCGCGGACCGCGCCGGAAGTATTCGCACTCCTTCGCGAAGTCCGGGCGGCCGTCCTGCGGGTAGTCCGCGCGAAACTCCTCGTCGGTGCGCGTCTCGGTCGGGCCGAAGAGCGACTGTTCGAGAATCGTGCGCAGCGCATGCTCGGCGGACTCGGAACCGACCACCAAACGGATGCGTCGCTTGAGGAGGAAATAGTTGTAGTACGCGGGGAATTCGATTTCGGCGAGGTTCACGCCGCGCTGGCGGTCGAACATCATCTTCGGGACGACGAAGATCGTCGGCACGTCGAGGTTCAAGGACATCGAATCCTTGATCGTTTCGGGAGGCATCCCGAACTGGATCGGCCCTGCCGCAGAGCGGACCCAGATCCCACCGCGTGGCAGGTTCACCACGACCTTCTGCTGCTCGACTCCGGCCATCCCGGCACGTTTCTACCACGCCATCACAGCGGTCGTAGACTGTGCTCATGCGCGTCTGCTGGATCCTCCTGCTTGCGGCTGCGAGCGGCTGCCTCCCCTCCCGCGACAACGATCTCGATCCTGCGAACGCGCCCGCTCCGTTTCTCGCAATCGTCGATCGCACCGGACCTGCAGGATGCGAAACGAACGAGGCGGGCGGCGAGTGGCAGCCCCTGACGGTCGCCACGCGTGCGACGTGCCTCGCGCTCGATGCGGGCGGAACGAGCGATCCGCAGGGAACGACGATCGAAAGGCTCCGCTTCACGTTCGAGCGTGTCGACGACGCGACGAGCCCGGAGCCGATCGGCACACCTCTCCAAGAAGCGACGATCGGAGGAAGTCTCTTCCCGATTCCGCCGGCACTCGTCTCGTCGCTGCCCATCGGCGTCGACACGGTGTTTCGCGTGACGGTGGAGGATCCTGGTGGCGCACGAGGACGCTCGACCGCGCACGTCACGCTGGTGAACTCGGCGCCGGTCGTCACGGCCGGACCCACGCTTTACCTCCCCGCACACGGCCGTCCCTGGGAGGCACTCGACACCGGGATACCGGTGACGCTCTCGGCGCGTGCCGACGACGCGGAGAACGACGCGATCACGAGCTGGTCGTGGACCGATGCCGCCGGCAATCCGATCGGCACGTCGTCGTCGAATCTGGACATCGTCATCGACGTGTCGGAAGTCGGGGTGCAGCGCTACTTCGTCACCGCTTCCGACGGCAGCGCGGTCTCCGCCGCCGCGCCTGTTTCGGTGGCGGTCGGCGATCCGGCGCTGTGGTCTGGCGAAGCCGAGGGCGCCGACAACTTCGTTTCGCTGTCGCGAGTGGACCCGCTTCGCGGCTACGCGAACTTCTTCACCGGTGCCACGCCGTCCTCCGTCTACGGTGCAACGGCGATCCGTGCTGTCGCGGATGGCACGCGGCTCGTTTTCATCGGAAACGATCTCGTCCTGGTGAGGTGGCCGGAGCTCGACGTTCTCGACTCCGAGATTCCTGCGACGTTTGCCGTCGGCGCGACGGCGGCGGTCGTCGACGGCGAACGACTATGGATCTCGTCGCCAGCGGTGCCGGGCGTCGACGGATACACGCGCGAGCTCGCCGCCTACGACCTTCCGGCCGCAAACTCGATCGCGTATCTCTTCGGTCCGCTCACCATCCCGGCCGACGCGGGCTTCGAGGACACGTATCTCGCGACGGACGGCGCCGGAGTTCTCTGGGTGACGGGACAATTCGAGCAGAGGGTCTTCGCCGTATCGCCCAGCCCTGCCGTGCTGGGGTCCGGGATGCTCCCCGCAGGATCGGGCTTTCGCGCACTCGCGTCCCGTCCGGGTAGTCCAGATGTGTGGGCCATTGCCGGTCAAGCGCTTGGCGCCGATCTCCCGCAACCGGCACTCGTTCGCTTGCGCCTGGGCGTCTCGGGCGTGGAGGTCCTTTCGATTCCGCTCGATGTCGGCGATGCCGACGGCCTCGCGTGGATCGACGAAAACCGCTTCTGGACGACACTCGGCGAGCGGGGGATGTGCCTCGTCGACGCGTCCATTCTCGAGATCGACGGATCGCTCGATGCGGCGATCGAGATCTCACATCCTTCGGTCTCCGCGTTCTCGATCTCGATCCCGGACCCGTCCTCGGAAGCTGCGTGGTTCTCTTCCGCCACGGGAACGCAGGCCGCCTACGTGAGCGCTCGAGGAGTCGACGTCTTCGATTCCTTCGCGACGCCACAGACGCTCGATGGCGGTGGTGGGCTCTGGTTCACGCGGTTCAGCTATGCCTTCACCGGCGCGCTCGCCGACGACGCCGTCGCGACGACTCTCTCGTCGTCCGTCGTGACCGCGACCCCCGACGGTGAAGGCGGACTCTGGACGATCAGCTTCTTGCCGCGGACGCTCCGGAGACTCGGCTCCGACGGGAGGCCGCTCGACTTCATCACCGAGCTCGACTTCGGCGGCGGCGACGTGCGGACTCTTCCTCTCTCCTTCATCATGACGTCGGACGGCGCCGGCCGTCTCTATCTCGCTGGCGTCTTCGACTTCCAGGACCCGGTGATTTCCTTCGTTGAAGTCGACGCCCGCGGACGAAGCAGCGGATCTTCACCGAGAACAACGGCGAGAATCGTCCTCGACGGCATCACGACCTTTCCCTCGTCCAATCTCTTCAGCGTCTCGCCTCCCGTCTCGGGTTCGACGGGATATCTGTGGTGGATCGATCCCCTCGCTCAGGATGCTCTGTTGCGGACCTCGCTCGATGGTTCGACGACGGTCGCCGCCATCGCAGCCAGCACACTCGACAATGGCGCGGTCTCGCCGGTCTCCGGCGATGTGTGCTGGGGCCGGCGCGTCGACTTCGACACGATCGAGCTCTACGTGGTGACGAGCGCCGGAGGCCCGGCACTTGCGACCACCCTCACCGCGAGCGCGGGGACCTTCAGCGACATCGACGCGATGACGGTGGGCTACGACCCCGTCACACGCGAGGAGACGTGCTGGATCGCCTACACCGAGGTCAACGTCGTCGACGTGTTCCATGTCGAGGAATACGACCGGACCGGAGCGCTCCTGCGCGCATACCAGGAGTTCGACGTTCAGGACGCGCGGTCGATCTCTGCCGCGAACGAACCGGGAGTCGTGTGGGTGTTGAGAAGCGGTGGCGGAAACGTCCACCTCGACCTGATCCAGTGGGATGCGCTGGGGAACTCGATTCGCTTCGACCTGGGCGAGACCGATTCCACCCGGTTCTTCCGGTAGCGCGATTCTTTACCTGACGTAACGCACGTTGACGCGCTGCGCGAGAGCGTCGATCGCGATTTCGCGAGGTTGAGAGTGCGCATGACGCGTGCACTCGCACACGTCATGCGAATCCTCGTCGCCGCGTGCGCGACCACCGTCCTCTCCGTCCTTTCGTTCCTTCCGCTCACTGCCCGCGCGGCCCCCACACCCGGTCAGCTCTCGATGTCGACCGAGCGCGTGGTCGTCTTCAAGGACGGCTACGGGCTCTTCACGAAGGTCGCGACGGCGACCGCAAACGCAGAAGGTCGCGTGTTCACGGACAAGGTGCCGGACGCCGCCGTGCTCGGCAGCTTCTGGGCGCTCGCGGAGGGGAACAAGATCGTCGGCATGCGCGCCGAGTGGGACGAGCGGCGAGAGGAACGCGAGCGCCCA
>Ga0163152_10004388_pt1 | contig 17499 bp, 19 predicted proteins | sample OliLakLV19MP8IB2_FD_148635 | JGI IMG/M metagenome (GOLD analysis project Ga0163152, IMG submission 148635) | Freshwater microbial mat bacterial communities from Lake Vanda, McMurdo Dry Valleys, Antarctica - Oligotrophic Lake LV.19.MP8.IB-2 | ecosystem: Environmental > Aquatic > Freshwater >... | reverse complement strand
TCATTGGAAAACAAAACATAAACATGGGACAAAAGGTTCTGGAAACGGAACTCGGATACCCTCCACAGGAAGCGACCCGATCAATCACCACAACAACCTCAGACAGCTACCCCTTACCCGAAAACTTTATAAGGCTAATAAACCTCTACGTCACATCAGGAACAACCCGATACAACGCAGAGCCGATATACGACGAGCAAACATGGCAAGCTTTCAAAAGACGAACAGGGACTACCTCAGACTACCTTAATCATGTCTTTATCCGCCAAAACACCTTCGAGGTTTATCCGACACCATCAACAGCAGGTCTTACCATGACGATGTTATACGAAGCACTTTCAAAAGACTCATCAGCAGCCGACTATACGACAGGGACAATAACAACCCTTGCAGCAGCCGGAACAGCCGTAACAGGTTCAGGAACGACCTTCACCGCAGCGATGGTAGGACGATACTTCAAGATAAACGCTGACGGTCAATGGTACAGAATAGCCTCCCGAACAAGTGACACGGTAATTGGTCTGCAAGCACCATATCAAGGAACGGCAATAGCAGCCGGGACATCAGTATTCACGATTGGAGAAATCCCACGAACCCCTCCGGCAACTCACCACATCCCGGTAACGTATGCACTCTGGCATCATTTCGAAGGATTAAGACGTGACCCAGTCATGGGAAAATACTATAAAAATCAGTGGGAAGAACAGAAAGCATGGGCAAAAAGTGTCTACGAGAACAGAAACTCGTCACAGGTTATACCAAACCAAAGGCATCTCAGGCAACGTGCTCTCCTGAACCCGAACTGGTTTCCTGAGAATATAAGCTAATGAGCAATGCAACACTACCCAACAAGATAGACAATTACAGACGCTTCGACGGAGGTATAGCTCCATATGACAAAGAGGCGGAAGGCGATCAATACGCCTTCGGACGCTCAATAGATTACAGAAGCCACCCCAAAGAACTAAAAATCCTACCCAAAACCGTAAAAGAATCAGGATCAGTATATGAAAACCTACCAGTAGACGGAGATAGAGTAAACGATACCGTATATTTATACGATAAGGTAGGGAATATTTATACAAGAAGCCTCGCAGGAAGTCACGCAAAGACAAGAGCTGTCGCCAACTCCCACGGTAACGGAATGAAATACTTCTCAGAGGACGACTTTCTCTATTACACAAGCGACAAGTTGATAGGAAGGTACGGACAAATAAACGGAACGCCCTCCTACGTCGACGACTTTCTAGGCTCAGAAGGAGGTGTCCCATTAAACACCCACGCCCTAGACTTGGAAGCCTCCTCCAGTCAATACGCCTCAAGAGCCGACACCGCATCACTATCAATAACAGGTGACCTATCACTAGAAGCATACATAAAACCAGAATCCCTTCCGGCAGTTGGAAGCTCAATGGTACTCGCCTCAAAATGGGACATAAACACAAATCTTAGAAGTTATAAGTTTGAGATTTACGCAGTCAGTGGATATTTTGGAGATGGCTCAGATGGAACACTAACCATATCATCAGATACAACAGAAGCACCTATCGACGCTCCCTGCACAGGAACAGGAGCAGCCTATACTTTATCAGCAACAAACGTCTCGTTTGCAACAGGACAGGTAATCTACATTCATCAAAGTCAGGGAACAGGAGCAGGAACAAACCAGAGAAATAAAGTAGTTTCCTACAGTACAGGAACTATAACTCTTGAGACAGAATTAAATGCCACATACACAACAGGAGCGCAAGTTCGGGTACTAAAGCAACACACAACAGTAACTGTAAATAGTGGCATTACCTACACTGCAAAACACTGGGATAGAGCATCAGGCGTAGGTGGAATACTAGCCTTCTTAGCCAGCACCTCGGTTACCGTTTCGGGAACTCTTAACGTAAATGGGACAACAGCAACAGGTAATACAGGGGCAGTAACTGTCGGATTTATCGGAGGCTCAGTAGCCGGGGCTGGGGACACAGGAGAAGGAACAACTGGCGCAAGCGTCGTTAATCAAAATACAGCAAATGGAAATGGAGGCGGAGGCGGAACAAGTTCATCAGGAGCTGGAGGCGGAGGCGGAAATGGAACAGCAGGAAATAACGGATCAGGCTCAACAGGTGGAATAGGTGGAAACGCAACAAGCACAACCGACCTAACAACTATGACATTTGGAGGTGGAGGCGGAGCAGCATGGGAAAACAGTGCAACATCAGGTGGAGGTGGAGCCGGAGCAGGAATAATATTTGTAACTGGAACAGCCATAACAGTTACAGGAGCTATAACAGCAAATGGTGGAGGTGGAAGGGCAGGCCAAGTAGCAGGAGATCCCGGTGGCGGAGCTGGAGCTGGAGGTTCTATTCGTCTGACAGCAAAAACCGCCACTCTAGAAATAAACCTTATAACAGCAAATGGGGGAACAGGTGGAGCTGGAAACGGAGCAGGTGGAACAGGTGGTAACGGCGGAAGTGGACGTGTTCACCTAGACTACTACACCTCCTACACAGGAACAACTACACCAACTATTGATGCAGTACAAGACAACAATCTCGTAACAACCACGACTTACCAACTAAGACTAGGCGTATCCAGCACCGGAACAAATGAGGAGTTTTTATCGAAAAACTCGACGATTACCACAGGAGTGCAATATCACGTTGCTATATCATGGGACGCCTCAACTTCAACAGCAACTTTCTGTCAGAACGGTGTAAGTTTAGGAACATCAACAGGCACACTAACATCAATAAGCAACAACGCCTCAGTATTTGGAATAGGAGCAGACTTCAACTCAACCGCCCGGAACTTCTACGATGGACTAATAGATGAAGTAAGAGTGTGGAACACAGAAAGAACAGTAGCTCAATTTTTAGCAAACAAAGACCTGGAGATCGCAACAAACAGTGCAGGATTAGCAGCCTACTATCAGCTAGATAATAACTACGACGACTCAACATCAAATGCAAACAACCTAACAGCAAGCGGAAGTCCTAGCTTTACGACCTCCGTTCCCTTTTCCTCACCAACAACAAGACTGGACATAGATCAAAGTCTATCAACAAGTGGCAGCACATACGCTCTGCCAACGGTAATATCAGAGACAGCAGCAAACAGACAAACCTTCGTACCAGCCAAAGACCCACAAAAATCCATACAAGTTTTAATTGCAGCTAAAGGAACAGGAAACTGGACGATTACCGTTCACGATGTAGTCAACCGTGTCCTAGCAACATTAACCGTAACAAATGCCAATGTTTCAACGGGAGATTATGAGTTTACCTTCACAACACCGTGGCGACCAGTCCGGGGAGCAGGCTACCATTTCCATTTGACCTCAACTGTGGCAGACGGAACAGTAACAACAACATCTCTAAACGACCTAGAGACTGTCGACTTTACCAGTTACTATCAGTTTTTAGTAACCGACGAACAGTTCCATCCAATAGAGCAAATGATAAACCTTATAGCCATAGGAAATGAACACTACGTCGCAACGTATGACGCAACCGAATACAATCCGCACCGAATCGTTCTGCCGTCCGGCTGGAAAGTTCGCTGCATGACCAAGTGGAGAGAATACTTAGTAATAGGATGCTGGAAAGGCGACTCAGTAGACGACTACGGTGAGGGGATGCTTTTCTTCTGGGACGGATACAGCACCACCTACAACTTCCATGTATCAGTACCAGAAGGATCAGTTAACGCACTATTTGCAGCACGAGGAATCCTCTACGTCTGGGCAGGATATCAAGGGGATATGGTAGGCTACGTCGGCGGAGAAAGTGCGGAGAAAATACGGCAATTACCAAAAGTGGCTATCGGAAAGTCGGTAGAAACTCTACCCAAAGCAGTCAATATGTGGCAAGGACTCCTAAGATGGGGAGTTGCAGGAGAAAGCGACTCAACCGAGGTAGAGCGTGGTATTTATACCTACGGTCAAAAAGACAAGGAGCAGCCGAACTCTTTTTCATACGACTACCCCATTTCAACAGGATCACGAACAGCAACCAACATCCAGATCGGCTTCATTTTTCCAGTTAACAGAAAACTGTTGGTAGGTTGGAGGGACAATGTATCCTACGGAGTGGACGTAATAGATCCAGCTGGAACACCGTATGCAACCGGGACTATTGAACGAGATATAAAAGATTACGGCGGAGTATACAAAGAAAAAGACGCACTAACAGTAAGAGCCGACTTCAAACCCTTAGTATCAGGTGACTCAATAAAGCTCAAATATAAGCTGGATCGTGCCTCAGCATGGACGGAAGGCGAAGCAGTAACAACTGCAGCAGAAACTGTAGCACGTTTGCCAATAATTGCTGGAAATCATCGGGAAATACAAATAGCAGCAGATATGGGAGCAGCTGTAGTATTGTTAGAATTAACACTTGAAGAAAACATGAAGGCAACGGAGCAAGTCGTATGACACAACAAGAACTAGAAAAAAAGATGCAGGAGTTATCAGAAGAAGTCGGACAACTGAAAAGGAGAGCCTTTCAGGAACAAATAACACCTGATATTATTAAAATGCGTCATATTGGAGAGGGAGTAAGATATATCAGGGATGGAAAAACAGCCGACAAAGCAACGAGTGGCGAAGAACCGGCACAAGGAGCAGCGATATTTTTCGATTACAATACAAATACTCTCTACATCTGGAACAGACTAACAAGAGCATGGAAAAGCGAAGTGCTAACGTGATAATATAACTATATGGCAATGCAATACGGAGGCTGGTACGATAATCCAGCAGCAGGAAAAAACCAGCGATGGTTTAATGGGACGTGGACTGACGGAGCAGAACCCGGATCTGGTGGCGGAAATAATAACAATGGAGGCGGAGCGTCGATGCCATCTGCTCCATCATTTGACCCAAAGCCATATGATGACCTGTTGAAGTCCCTACCCAGTGCCAAAGACTTCGCAGCAGGACTTGATTCACGAGAAAACGACGTATTCGGAAACTACTTCAAAACCGCTAGAGAACAACCAAAACCCCTAGAACTTTTTGATATGATGAGCGAGTCGGCAGGAGTGCCACAGCTCAGAAAAAGTCAATCTTCCCTACAAGGAACAATCTATGATATAGAAGACTCTCTCCGTAGACTCGAACCAGACATCAACGCACGAACCCAAAACTCAGTCGTAACTGAATCACAACGTCGGGGAATGCTAACATCGGCTCAGAAGCCAATCATGGAAAACTACGGCTGGTTAAATCAATCACTCGGCAGAATATCAGGAGCATTAGCAGAAACCCAGAAAGACGTAACGCAAAGAGTCGGCTATGCACTCGAAGGATTCAGGATGGAGCTTGAACCTTATAAGGAACAACTGTCACTCGTAGTAACACAAAACGCACGAGCAATGACAGGATTCAGCACAGACAGGCAAACTACCCTTGATGTTCTCCTTGCAAAGATTGGACGACAAGAAAAAGTAACAGACCAAGAGTTTACGGCTGCCAGAGAGTTAGCAATCAAGGAAGCCGACTACCTACAGGCAATAAAGTTACAACAAAACACATTCAATCAGCCTAATAATCAGATAGTAGATGTCGGTGGAAACAAAGTGCTTATTGATATGAATACCGGGAGGACAATTGTGAATCTCGGAGGAAAAACGGCAACCACTGGGACTGGAGCAGCCACTCCTCCGCCAAGTAATAAACCAACAAGCAATCCCGGAGGCGGAGGAGTGGCTGCATTAGATCCAAAACTTTACAATATGCTTTTCGGGGGGACGCAAACGAGCGGAGGCTCGGCTCAACTAAGGAGATAATATGGACGAGGAAATGAAAAAACGTGTAGCGGCAGCGAAAGCAGCCGGATATACAGATCAACAAATACAAGCAACGATTCAAGCAAAGCAGGCTCAAACTGTGACGCAACAACCTGTTCAAAATGACTTGAGTGTTGGTAATGCAACTGTAAAACCACAACAAGATGGATTCTTCAAAGGTATGGTAAAAGCACTGATCAAACCAGCAGTCGATTACGGCTCAATGGTAGGAGCAGCAGGCGAAGCACTTATCAGACTTCCTCAACAAAACGCAGCCATAGCCAAAAGCGATGAATATGTGAAGAAGTCCAGCGAAATCATGCAGCGATTAAGAGCTGAAAAAGATCCGGCAAAAAAACAGGCGATTATTGCAGAATCACGCGCACTTGATGTCCAGAACGAAGGTAATAAGGCCGAGCTTGAAAAAGCATCAGCACCGATGAAAACTATGTCAGAGGAAGATCTTTCCAAGTTTTCAACTCCCGGCGGAGCAGCAGTCGAAGGAGCAAAGCGAACAGCTGGAATGATGACCTATGCCGTACCAGCAGGAAAAGTAGCACAAGGAGCTGGAGCGGGAGCGAAAATATTACAAGGTGTAAAAGTGGGATCAAAAGTCGGAGGACTATCAGGCTTTGCAAATAGCGAGGGAGAGAATATACAAGATCTCGCAGTCGATACGGCAGTCGGTGTCGGTTTTGGAGCGGGAATAGGCGGAGCAGTATCAGGAGCAGGACAAATCTTGACCAAGGGAACACGAGCTGTAGCAGAAACCGTAGCAAATAAGCTCTTCCAAGAACCGACAAAAAAAGGTACGAGGGTAGCTATAAAAAGTGGCAGTCAACTAGGAGCAGATGTACTGGATAACGGCGGAGCTAAAGGTGTTACCTCCACGGGCATATTCAATAATGCCGTTACTAAAATAGATGGACTCGAAGACGGTCTTCAAGTTTTATTGAAGGACTCAAAGCGAGTTATTCTAGTGGCAGACATAAGGAAAGTGACCGATCCCTTGGTACAAAAATACAGAGCTGCTGGACTAACAGGAGATGCTCAAATGATAACAAGCCAGATAGATGAGCTGGAAAAGTTTCACGGAAAAGCTATCCTAGTTGAGGTAGCAAACGAGGTCAAAAGAACTCTCTATGACAAAGTGAGAAACGGCTACGGCGAACTTTCAACGGAATCAAAAGAAGGGTACAAGGCAATCGCCAGAGCACTCAAAGAGGGAATCGCATCAAAAGTAAAAGGGGTCGATGTGGTGAATAAAGAGTTACGAAGAACAGGTAGGATTGCAGACTCGATGCTTGAGAAAATGACGAAGGATGAGAGGGCGAAAACACTAAACCTTATGGATTTTGCAGTTGGAGGTGGTGGAATCGCAGCATTCGGCATACCGCCGGGTATAGCAGCAATAGCAGGGAAGAAAGCGATAGAATCCACGGTGGGACAAAAAACGATAATGAACACCCTCAACACGACAAGTAAGGTAGCAGGCAAGGTAGGATCAATACCGGGAGTATCAAATAACGCACCGAAAGTAGGAGCTATTGGAGGAATGACCGTAGCAGATTCTTTATCCTCTAGGCCAAACCAGTCCGATGAAACCTATAACCAGTCCGATGAAACCGGCAAAGATAGCAGTGGTAATAAGATCGATCATGATGGTACAAACTATAGCATAAACGGCGAAGAAAGTCAAGTCCAGTTCGTCTCTCCAGACGGACAATGGCAGACAAAAACAGACGGAAAGTCCTATTCCATGGACAACCAATGGGTATTTGATGACGCAGCAGGAGACTGGATAGCAAACCCAAATCCAACAAGTGGCGACGAACAAAACCCAGAAGCACCAATGAGTCAGTCTCAATACGCCGCTCAACTCTCAGCATTAGCACAAGATAGTAGCACCGCAGCAGTAAGACAATACGGACTGTTAGAAAAAGAAAGAGATTACTACTACCCAGAATCAAAACTGCCAGATTCAGCCCAAGAAAAAGTCAACCTTGCTAAGTCGGGGGTCAGAGGACTGAGAGTAGCAAAAGAGCTATACGAAAAAGATCCATCTGTTACCGCAAAGCAACTGATTCCAGGGAAATGGCTGTCTCGACAGTTTGACAGTGCAATGTTTAGAACAGTAGAGGCATTACTCCGTGCAAGATCAGGAGCAGCAGTACCAGAAACCGAAGTGCGTCGATACTTATCAAAATACGGTGTAACATTTGGCGATGACCCATCAACGGTAGAGTTTAAATGGCAACAGCTAGAGCAAGATTTTCAAGACGTATTCGACGGGGCATACAACACCTCAAGCGGAATAGAGATAAACAACTCGACAGTTGGATACTAGCGTGAAAACACCCCTCCCCCGACACGCCAACAGAAGGGGGGGGATTACCCCATCAACCTATTAATGTACCCAATAATTACCAAGAAGACCGACGGCGTGGAATTTTACGACTTGCAGAAATAGCATAAGAACGCTTCATCCAGAGCAACAACCGCCACGTATAGTAAAAGAACAAGACAATACTTTTCACAAGAAGATAGAAAAATTTTATTAGATAATAGTTCATTATTAACATTTTACTATTGTGAAGTTTGAAAAGGAACAGAAAAAACCCAACCCAGTAATGATGCCGATGACAAACAAAGCGGATATATCGCCACTCCGCCCTAGTACCCAAAACCTCATAAGACAAGTGGTGAGGAACAAGCCCGTACTTTTTACCACAAAGTGTACACTTTTTTCCTGAAGCACTCCAAGCCTTTTCCCTGACGCCACGAAAATGGTCAGAAGCAATAAACGCAGGATACGAATCAAAACCAGCATCATAAAAGCCCATAGCTTAAGTTTACACCTATTGACTTAACAAAAAATATGCTACTATTATTATATGGACGCAGGAGCAGTAGCACTACAAGAAGCAGTAAGACGACGTGCCGGAATGGGAGCGTCATCAGCAGGCATGGGAGCACCCGTAGCAAACTCGCCTATGCCAAGTAATCCACTAGCCCAGCAGGGTATGACGCCGCAAGCACCTGCCGGACAACCTGACGTTCAAGCCGGCGTTGGCAATCATGTATCTGCTCCAACAGCCGAAAATCCACTCGTCGGAGCACAACAAATGCTTTCAAAAAGTCAGCCAGACGGAGCGTCGATGATTATAAAATCGTTTGCAGACTATCTAAAAAGATCACCGATAGCAGGAGAACAACCAAAGCTAACAATGCCATGAGAACAGAATCAGCACTACCACACAAATATCTCCCGGTAGGACACCTCTGGAACGGAAGTATCGGCAACTACGACAGACAAGTCCTCAAAAAAGAATACATCGTCCTCCATACAATGCAGGGAACGACACCGGGATCAACGGTTCATTTCTCAAATGTAGCCAATCAAGCCTCCGCAAACTATGGGGTAAGTTTGAATGGAGACGTTACGCTCTGGATACCAGAAGATTGCGTAGCCTATGCCTCCGGCAACTGGGAGGTAAACCGCAAATCGGTAAGCATAGAGCACGAAGACGGCTACCACCCACAGCTCAGACCAAACGCTTTCAATGAACCACGACCCGACGCTCTGTACGAGTCCTCGGCTCGGTTATTGGCAGACATCTCAGCACACTACGGAATCCCACTCGACACACAGCACGTCCTCCTGCATCGGGAGGTTATAAACCCGAAGACAGGAAGACCAATCCAGAAAGCGTGTCCCGGAACACTAGACCGTGACCGACTCCTAGTACGAGCAAACGAGATCCTCCGAGGAACAACAGGCGAAGAGCAACTAGTAGCCCATATGCTAAAACCGAGCGTCTTCAAGAACCTCGTGACCAAATCAACCAACTGGGACGACTACACTGCACTCGCCAACATCACGCCTGAAGCAGCAGCATCATTCGGTATGGGAAGGCAAGCATGGGGATTACATGAGCGACAGCTCCTTGAAGCTAGAAACAGTGTACTGCCTCCGACAACATCGAGCATAGGCATTCCAGCCGACTCAGCCACGACGATTCCTCCTGTCAGTCTACTGCCACAAGTGCCACGCAACGACTCATCACCAGTTATCCCACGACAACAACGTAAAAGCGTATGGGAAAAGGATGTCCTAGAAGCACTAAGGGACATAGCCCGAAAGATTACAGGAAGGGTAACAATATAATGAAACTGGGAAGAAATCCGATCATACTTATACTTTTGAATTTCGTCGTCGGAGCGATGGTTTCTCAGGGGATTATAGAACCGAACAACCACAACACCGTCGTAGAGTACGCAGCAGAGATAGTCGGACTCGTCATTATTCTACTAACGACTATCGTATCCTTGATGAAGGTAGTAAAGCACAAGCACCCAGAGGAGATGGCTCACGAGGAGTCTGCATTGCAGACCCAGATGCCTACTTCCCCCACTATCTTGAATCAGCCAAGCATTCAGATTAATCCCCCACTTACGTTCGATAACCCAACGCCAGCTCAAACAGTGGATACAGGAACGCCTCCATTTTTCACAGCTCCCACTTCACAGACAACAGCGACAGGAACTGAACAAGCAGTACCCCCAACTGTTCAGTAAAAACATACGGATGAACATAAAACTTGCACTTTTAGTTATGGGATATGGACTCTTTTTTTATGGCTTTATTGCCGACGAATGGCGCGGAGCAGCAGTCGGTCTCCTCCTCATCAATCTAGGAATCTAGAGTTTGATACAGTAACGCTCAATTGACACGTCACCCGATCATTGGTATAAATAACTACGTCCGATCATATCGGCACTCCTACGGTAAAGGGGAGTAACTCTTAGAGTCATCTTGACTCCGAGGGCAAAAGCGTGTAAGATTGAGTCAATAAGTTAAACCTCTCGTGGTGGTTCGGCGAAGTTCGCAGCTTTGCCAAAAGATACTGTTGATTCAATATCTTCGCCGACCTACCAGGAGAGGTTTTTTTATGGCAAAAGCCTATACATATATATTAAGAATAATATGAAGCCTTTGTATACAACCCTTATCTACAGCAACATGGAGAAAATGGGTCTTAACGTCACCGAGTACTGTGTTGCTGATTGTATCGCTAGATTATCCAACAATCCTGATTTTCCTTACTGCTTAACAAATCGAGATGTATTAGCAAAAACTATCGGCATCTCCGAAAGACAAATCTTCCGAATCATTAAAGATCTCATTGATCAGGGATACCTAGAACAGCACCTAACTCTTAAAAAACTCCGAGCTACACAAAAATGGGTAGACACAGTCGAGATTGACCGAGATGACAAAATGTCACCTGACATGACAAAATGTCACCCAGCACATGACAAAATGTCACCTGAACGACATGACAAAATGTCATGTGCTATATATAACAATAATACATATAACAATAATACTAACAATGATGTTCTTGTTGCTGACGCAACAGAAGAAAAGATTCCAATAAATAAGTTCATTGAACTTTTCAAAGGAGTAAACCCTCACTATGACCGCCTATTCCCTATAAAAGCTGAAAGGAAAGCTATGGAGGATCTACTCAAACGCTACGGGGAAGATAGGATGCAAAACATGCTAACTCAGTTACCAGATATTATCAGCAAACCCTATGCTCCACGCATTACATCTCCCTATTCTTTACAGAAAAAGCTCCCCGACCTACTTATTTTCTTGAAGCAGGAAAATGGAAAGGAGGTGGGAAATAATGTCAGACCAACTATTGATGCAAGAGGACTTGGGAAAAAAGTATAGCGAAACATGGGATGTCTTCATGTCTAACCAAAAAGTACCATACGTAATGGACGAAGAAGAATACGCAGTCTTTGAGGAAGCCGTTACAAAAGGCATGAAAGGAGTCATTAGCTTTGAGTGGGGAATGATTAATACGGCTTTTTTTATATCATCGTTTAGAACTAGCAGGAAAATAAAACCTCAAGAAGGTTTCAAACCTCTAGCATTAGAGGAAGAATATAGACCCATATCTCCAGAACGTTATGAGAAAATAAGAAAAGAGATATACGCAAAAATCGGAAAGGCAAGTTAAGATAATAGCTCTTTAATAATTTAATTTTACCACTTGACACGACATACACACGTGTGCAATAATACACTCATGGAAACAAAACAAACAACCAAAAAGCGATTAGTACTCAAGGTAAACATAGAGACGATTAAGCAGGCCAAGATCCTCGCAGCGATCGCCGAAACAACCGTAAGTCAACTCTTTGAAAATCTAGTAAACCGAAAGGAGAAACATGTCCAGCGATAATATAATAACCACAAAAGAATATAAAGCTATTGATGTCTACAAGAAGGAACTCAAAGAGAAGCTGATGGAAAACATCGGAACAGCACAGGCGGTAGTTTTACTCAAACCGACACCAAAAGGCGAAAAGAGAAAAAGACTCATGAATCCCGCAAAACCAAAGGGACAATACAATCCAGAGTTCACCTACCTCGAACAAGCCTACGTTTCAGAAACCCTAGACATGGCACTAATGATGGACTGGGACTTAGTATTGACCAAGAGCGAAAGGATCGGCGAAGAAGCATTCGTAGAAGGATACATCGATGCAAGATTTAAAAACGGCATGAAAATCAGACGATCCGGCTTCGGCGGAGCAGTCAAACGAAACAACGCAAACCAATCATGGGGAGATGTTTTCAAAGCAGCAACCTCAGACCTAATGAAAAACTGTGCAGCCAGAATGGGAATCGGCAGGGACTTATACCGACACGAAGAAAAGATCACAGAGGAATCAGTCCCACAAGGAACAGGCTCAAACGACGCATATACAGAAGAAGGAAAAGTAGTAACCAGCACATCCCCGGACGGTGGAAAACCAGCAATGGCGTCGCAGTTTAACGCAATATCCTCTTTAATGGGATTAGACGAAGTACCAGAAGCAATGAAAGGATTCACCTTCCAACAGGCAGCCGACAAAATAAGAGAACTATCCCAAAAGAAAAAATAATATGAACACAGTAGCGACAAAACCATCAATAAACTTGCAGGAGATCCAAAACGCAATCCTCCCAGCAGACATGAAATACGAGGACATCCTCGACATGCTCTCCAGAGCAAACAACGCCCTCGAACAAGTCGAGGCTTATATATCAGTATTGAAAGACGAACTCCGAATCCGTCTGGACGAAGAACAACTCTCAGGAAAAGCCGTCGGCAACTGGGGAATCAGTAAAGCGACACGTCTCTCTTTTAAAACAACCCTCGAAGAAGCACAAGCTCTTGCTGCAACAAAAGAAGTCCCCGACCCAGCCAAGCTAAAGAAGCTCCTTGCAGCCGGAGTTGCAGTACCGGGAGTATCAAAATCAGAATATATCATGGTACGCCAAATCGAAAAGGAGAAAGCAGCATGACAACCTACAAAGTGAAGGAACAAAACGTAATCGAGAAAAATATAACAAACAAAACATGAAAACCAACCTATCCTATTCCACGATGAACGCAGTAATAAACGAACCCCATGTATGGCTCTGCAAGCAGATGGGACTCAAGACCTATCAGACTAACGCAATGGCGGAAGGAAAAGCAGCACACCGAATAATCCAAGACCACGTATCGGGAGTAAAAATAAACGAAGCCCTAGCCAAGAAAAACCTCCCAACATTCTCCATAGTAGAAGAAAAGGAATGGGACGACAGACTCAAAACCACATTCGAGATAAACGACAAATACTCATTTCACGGATGGCTTGACGGAAAAGAACCAGAACGAGGCGACCTCCTCGAAATCAAGACAGGGAAAAGTTGGAGCGTCGGAGAGTTTGCAAGACTGGTTCAATGGAAGCTATACGCAGTCGGAGAACCAAAGTATAAAAAGATTTACTTTGTAAACGCACCACGCGATCCAGAAATCTGGATGCCGGAAACAATAAAGATATTCGCACAAGACCTAACCCCGGAACATGCGAAGGCAGCTCAGGATTTTATAACCAAAGCAATCTACATAATAGAACACATCAAGGAGCAGACCCTAAACATACCGCACAAGAGTAGATATTGTTATTACATTGACTGTCCCTTTTGTGAAAGCATTCAATAATGAAGTTAATAAGAGTTAAATCATTCACAGACCCAAACATTGAGTACACTGTAAGACAAACAGAGGACGGCGACTGGCTCTGCTCGTGTCCCAACTTCCTAACCAGAGCAAAGCAGATTATAATGTGTAAGCACATAGGAAAAGTTATCCATGACGAGAAGGCAAACACTACTGGTAAAACTGCTGATGCTTATAATAATGCTCCTGCAATTAGTGAAAGTTTACGTTAGCAACGATCTGGCGACGGACGGAATCCAGCTAGGAGAACTACAGGAACAAACCAGAGAAATACAAAAGCAGAACAAAATCCTTCGAGAAGAAATACTCAAACGAAGCAGTCTCCGACACCTAACAGAAGAAGCAGAGAAGCAAGGATTCGTCCCTGCACAATACATTTATTTATATGATCGGTAGAATGAAAATAGACCCGGCAGACAAATGGTTCTCCCTTTATATTAGAATGAGAGATAACTGGACGTGTCAAAGATGTGGAAGCTACAACCCAAAGGGACAACAAAACTCACACTACTTCGGAAGAACCCGCGAAAGAGTAAGGTTCGACGAGGAAAACTGCGACACTCTCTGCCACGGATGTCATCGCTACTGGGAAAAAGAAGACAGAGAGGCGTACCGAGTATTCAAAATAACCCAGCTTGGAGAGATTGGATATCAAAAACTAACGGCAAGAGCTAACACCACACAAACGACAAACCGAAAAATAGAGCGAAATTTAATACAAATCCACTACGCCAAAAAGGTAAAAGAGATGGAAAAAACTATGATCTAAAATAAATACCCAACCTCCCTACCGATTCTTAAGATTTAGCTTATTGACACGACATCACCCTATAGAGTATATTAAATACGGATGACACCAGCCAAGAATACAGTTATACTAAGAGCTACTAAGCTAAAAACCAAATCAGGACTGGAGTCGATAGAAACAGGCAAAAACGCTCCCGAAATCGGAGTCATAGTAAAGATAGGAACAGGGACTCCACCAGTTAAAATCGCAGAAGGAGATACCATCGTGTACCGCAAGTACATGGAGAACAAAGTCTATATCCCAACCGAAGGGGAAGAATTGAACTTCATCGACTTTAAAGATATAGTCGCAAACTTAGGAAAACAAAAATGAATAACGATACAAAATTAGAATACGTTCACAAACTACTGACAAAGGCATTTGAAACCTTGATGGAAGAAAAGAAAGCCAAACCCTCTCGTGAAAACTCCGAAACCCTCACCTTACTGGAAACCGCAATGATGTGGAACAACAAAGACCGAGCCGTCAAAGGCGAATTAGAAAAATCCGACACTCATATCCAGCAACAGCAATGACGATCCCGAATCGTCTAGCGGTAGGATAGCTGACTTTGAATCAGCAGAGTGAAGTTCGAATCTTTATTCGGGAACAACAAATGAAAAAAATAATATTCGGAAGCGAAGCTAGGCAAAAGTTATTACAAGGAGCAGTTATCGCTTATAGAGCCGTTTGTACTACGCTCTCACCAAAAGGACGAAACGTCGGTATTACAAGGCAATGGGGAACACCAATAGCGGTTCATGATGGCGTTACAGTTATGAGAGAAGTAGAAGACAGGGACGAGTTTGTAAATACAGGTATTCAGTTTATTAGGGAAGCAGCACAGAAGACAAATGAGGAGGCAGGCGATGGTACGACTACGGCAACCCTTCTGGCATACCACATTATAGACAAAGGAATGAAGCTCCTCGAAAAAGGAATAAACCCCATGATCCTCAGAAAGCAAATGGACGACGCAGTCCCAGCACTAAAGGAGCAACTCAAGAAAATCAGCAAATCAATCATGGGAACAGAAGACATCCAAAGAGTAGCATTCATATCTTCCGCCGATGAAGAAATAGGAAAAGTGGTAGCACAAGCCGTCGAAAAAGTAGGCGAACACGGACTGATAACCGTTGAAGAAGGCGGAGTCGAAATGGGAATCGACTACACCGAAGGAATGGAGTTTGACAAGGGATACGCAGCTCCACATTTTGTAACAAGCCCTCAGAGAATGGAAGCAATAATCGAAGAACCACTCGTCGCAGTTTTAGGAAAGAAAGTAACTCTTGTAAAAGAAATAATGCCCTTACTAGAAGTGATGGCAGCAATCAAAAAGGATATCTTAATAGTTGGAGAAGTTGAAGGCGACGCTTTGAAAACCGTCATCGTCAACAAAATGAAAGGGAACATCAACATATTAGTAGTAACTCCACCAAGCTACGGTGACAGGAGAACATCCTCCCTTGAAGACATCGCACTCATAACAGGAGCAACAGTGGTATCAGAAGAACTCGGACTGGACATGGTACAGTTTACCAATCAGTTCGAAAAGAAATGGCTCGGACTTGCCAAGACAGTTGTCGCCGGACGCAACTCAACCGTCATTATAAAGATGGAGGAGAAAGACACCATCAACGAAGAATGGAAAAAAGATATATTGGAACGAAACAAGAAGGTAGCAGAACGCATCGAAAATTTGAAAGCCAATCTCGAAACCGAAACCTCAGTCTACGAGAAAGAGAAAATACAAGAACGCCTAGCAAAACTAACAACAGGCGTCGCCATTATAAAAGTTGGAGCGAAAACCGAAGCATCCATGCGTGAAAGATTAGAGAGAACCAAAGACGCAGTATCAGCAGCACGAGCAGCAGCCGAGGAAGGAATAGTACCCGGAGGCGGAGTCGCATTTCAACAGATGGCATCTATATTTATGGGAACGCCAAGTAAAAAAATGATGCTGAATGATGGCGAACAATTATTATATGACGTGTTACACGAACCGACACTCAAACTGCTCGATAATGCAGGAGAAGATGAAAAACAGAAAGCTCTCATCGTTGGAAAAATCAAACAAGCAGGTGGCGATTTTGGATACAACGTAAACACAGGCAAGATGGAGGATTTAGTAAAAGCAGGTGTTATAGACCCAGCGAAAGTGATACGATTATCTGTAGAAAACGCAATCGCTGTCGCCGGAACAATCCTATCAACAGATTGTTTGATAGTGGACGAACGTGAGCAAACTCAGACTCAAATGCAGGTAGTATAAAAATATAGGACAAGCCGGAGAACGACGCAAAACAACTATGGGACAACTTTATTTTCAAAATAGGAGCATATCATGAGATATAAAGTATTCTTCACAACAGGCGAAAATATCGTCATTAACGACTGGCAGTTTGACACCCTCCAGCACTCCTTAAAACTAACAGGCGACCCCATCTATATGAGACAGGGAGCAGACGACCCGACAATCATGCTTCACGTAAAATACATAACCCACATAGTCCCAGCCAACGCATACGAACAAGAAGGAGCAGTCGTCACGCCTCCATCCCCGGAATCCGTAGCTAAAGCCAAAGCAAAAGAACAGGATAGTATTAAATCAGACCCAACTGCTATACTAAATAGAGTAAAGGAAAAACAGGAAGAAACACATGGCTAACCCAACATCAACCACAACAGTAAAGACCTATGAGTACCCGACAAAAAAGTACGGAATGTTTCAGGTTATAACCCACAATGATGTCGTTGTTTTTATAGAATATAAAAGAGATGGACAAGATGAAAACGGAAATCCAACTGAAAAACACAAGTTCTCCTCAAATGATATAGACTTCGCTAAGGGCGTATTTT
>Ga0163152_10004385_pt1 | contig 17504 bp, 17 predicted proteins | sample OliLakLV19MP8IB2_FD_148635 | JGI IMG/M metagenome (GOLD analysis project Ga0163152, IMG submission 148635) | Freshwater microbial mat bacterial communities from Lake Vanda, McMurdo Dry Valleys, Antarctica - Oligotrophic Lake LV.19.MP8.IB-2 | ecosystem: Environmental > Aquatic > Freshwater >... | reverse complement strand
AATTTCTTCATCGGTGTGCGTGGAGCCGAAGGCGGGCATGGCCGTCATCCGGATGCCATGTTTAATGACCCAGAAGAGTTCTCCATCGGGCGTGTCGTCTCCTTCCTTGCCCAGCGATGGCGCGGGCGGATTGATCCCCTTGGATAACTCGGCACCCGCCACGCCGGGCGCTCCATGGCACATGACGCAATTCTCGCGATAGTGGTCCAGGCCCGTGGCGATGGCTGCCGAATCGCCGACAAACGGATTTTTCTCATTCGGAGCGCGCTTTGCCACCGATCGGTCCCGCGCCCACGGTGCGATGGTTCGTTCGATGAGGCCGGGTTTTACGTCCGCTCCCATGTTGATCGCGCCCGTGGCCACGATGAGAATCGGCACGAGGAGGGTGACCAGAATGCCGGCCACAAAACTCAACAGTAGCATCCATTTGTTTTTCATCTTGTTCCTTTCCACTGGCGGTCCAATGAACGGCCGTATGCAAGGCAGCCGGAGTCTCCGTCACGGTCATTCGGTCCATGATTTGAACAGCATAGGTTTACTCTCTTGCTTAACAGTCCACTTCGTGGCTGTGCCGTGCTCACGATTATTTTTTGGACAGCTTGCTGATCACGACGACCAGCAGGACCACCACGACTACGGCGATCACTGTCCAAAGCCACATCCCTCCGCCCATCCATCCATTTGTATGGTTCATAAATAGCCTTTCGTTGAGCTGCGAACAGCCCGCTACAGGACCCCACCCGCCACCAAGGCAAGCTGGAATGTGCGCCGGATGTGCAGTCTCCGGTTTTCCAGCTTGTTGGCGCGGAGGTCGCGCTGCGGGCCGTTGTGGCGCTCTGCAATCATTTCTGTTCTTTTTGATGTTCTTTGTGAGCGTCCCCCGATTTGTCGTCCATGCCCTTCATGCCTTTCATCATCGGGCACTGCGCCATGGATTCCTTGCCCATTTGCATGTGCTGCATCATGTGCTTCATCATTTTCTCCTCCATCTTTGCCTTTCGCGCATCCACGGCGATCTTCTGTTCCTCCATGCGGGTGACGATGGCGGCCAACAAATCCACCTTCTTGTCCGCTGGAGCATTGTTCATCTTGGCGATTTGTGCGGTGAGTTGATCCCCTTGCGCCTTCATGTCTTCCTTCATTTTCTGTTTCTGCGCTTTCATTTCCTTGCAGCCTTCCATCATTTTGCCCTTCATCATCTCCTTCCCCTCCGCCGGCTCGGCGGATCTCGCTTGGACCGGAAACCAGATGGCCAGGGCCAGAGCCAAGGCGAGGCTTGAACGGATGATGAGGTTTGTCTGATTGTTTTTTTGCATTTTCATAACTGTGTCTTTCGTTTTCATACCAGTGTGTTTGTTTTGATTGGTTTGCCGCTTCGGCGAACGGTGCGTTCTCTGAAGTGTAATTCGATCGTTGTGAGAAGGGTTTAATTCATGTGGTTGGTGGGGTTGCCGTGGTTGCCGGGATGATTGGAATCGTGGCTGTTATCGGAGTCGGAGCAGCCGCTCACGAATGCCAGAACTATCGCGAGTGCCGAACTGAGGATGATTTTACTAAGGAGGTTGATTCTCATTTTCATAACTGTGCCTTTCTTTTGTTTATTTTGTTGCTTCTGCGAACGACGCGTTCGCAAATTCATTTCTTACTGCGGTCGCTGGGCGCGTGTGCGTGGAGTTATCCACAGCAGCATCCCGACTTGCCCTCCGGCGTGGTACCGGCGGGCGCGGACAGAAACTTTTGCCGGCAACCGTCGCAGCAAAAGTAGAACGTCTTGCCATCGCGTTCGGCGTGGAGCGCGGTGGCTTCGTCCACCGTCATCCCGCAGATTGGGTCTTGGGTCATTGATTTCGATTCTTTCATGGTTTTGTTTCTTTCTTGGTTGTTGTTACTTCACGGCTGCGGCACTTGCTGTTGGGTGCCCGGTGCGGACAAATTCGCGGGAGGCTGGTTTTCGGGCGGTTGGCCTTCGCGCGTCACGCGCCAGATGACGCCCGTGTTGCGAATGGGCATGGGTTTGCCTCTGACCACCATACTGCCGAAATCGGCGATGTAGAGCGCGTCTCCGCTCCGTGTGAAAACAACGTCCATGAGACGGCGGGGACCGGCACTGATGCTCTCTTCCTCGCCGTGCTCACCGGTTTTGCTTTGAGATTGTTCGGCGGGCGGGACGCCATGCTCTTTTGAGCCGGCCCCCTTTGCGGAACCGCTGCCGGAGGCGGCTGCGCCTTGATGTCCAGCCCCATGATGCTCCTGTTTGCTGAAAAAGGTTTCGGCCTTGTTCGACGCGAGATCGATTCGCACGACGCGATGTCCACCGTGCTCCTCCACTTCGCCGGTCATGGGCGACATGTGCCCGAAGAACGCGAGAAAGAGCTGGCCTTTGCCGAACGGGGCGCTCGGACTCACGGCCAGCTTGGTCGCGGCAGAATGTTTCGGAAAAGTCATCACTGGTTTTTCCACCGCCGGATGCCCGGCCATGAGGAACTGCGGCGCGGGGCCATTCTTGGGTTTGAACTGCGCATCGGTGACAGGAATTCCCGACGCAAAATCCGGCCAGCCGTACCACGCCCCTTTCTTGATTTCGTAGAGGTCTTCCTTGTCGTTCGCAATGGGTCGGCTGCCCCGCACGTCAAAGCCATTTTCCGATGCGTAGAGTTTGCCGTCCGCCCACGCGACGCCGTAAGGATTGCGCAGTCCCCATGCATAAACTTCCAGGTCCGAGCCGTCTTTGTTCATCCGCAGAATGGTGCCGCTGGCCTTGGTTTGTCCTTCCACAGTGCTTCCGGTGGCTGGCGCGACATCGCCGAACGGGTGAAACGCCGCGGTGTTCGCGCGATCATCCTGCGCCTCAGTGAGTGGATTCTTCGTGGTGAATTGCTTGCCGCGCAGTTGAATGTCTTTGGCCGGCACGTCGTGGAATTCGGGGTGCTTCTTCAACCAGCCCATTTTGTAACTGTCTTCGCCCACCACGCCGGAATTGCTCGCCGTGCCCTGGCCGAAATAAATCTTTCCGTCCGGCCCCACGGCCATCTGATTATTTTGATGATCGCCATCGCTCGGCAAACCCGTCACCAGATCGCGCACTTTCTCGCCTTCGAGCACGGAGATTTTGCCGCGATGCGAAATGTAAAGACGGCCATCGTGCCACAGCAGATCGTTCACGGGACCGTTGAGAGCTTGGCTCGCGCGCAAGACTTGCATCTGCCCTTGCGGCGAGACCCGAAGAATTCTGGGTTGAGCCGCCTCATCGCCGTACGAGTAGCCTGCTTCGGCGACGAACATGTTGCCGCGCGCATCGAACTCGACGCTCGTGGGATAATTCAAATCCTTCACCACCACTTCCACTTTGTAACCCGTCGCGACTTTGGCGGCGGAAGCTTCGGGCGGCGGCACACGCGGCAGCTTGGCGTCAGCGCGCCCGCCACCGGCTGATTCCTGAACATTAGCGCGCACCTTCGTTGCGCCTGGCGAACCCATCGCGTGCTCACTGCGACCGGCGCAACCGGACAGCAGAGATACGGCTGCAACAGCCGCGATAAGTACAAATGGGAGGGCCGAGCCAAAAGTGATTGTGCGAAGGGAAAGTATATTCATTTGATTTATCCTTTTAAGATAATTGTTTGTGTTTTGCCCGCACCCCGCGAGCGGCTATTGCTTGTTCTCAAGTTCTTCGATCAGCGCTTTCATTTCAGCGATCTCTTTGCGCTGCGCTTCGATAATGCCGTCCGCGAGCTGACGCACACGCGGATCGGAAATGTGTGCGCGCTCGCTCGTCAGAATCGCAATCGAATGGTGCGGGATCATCGCCTTCATCCAGGAAACGTCCTCGACCGTCGCCTGACTGCGCACGAGCCAAAGCGCCGCGGCGAAAACAACTGCGCTGCCCACGAAGATGCCAAGGTTCGCTTTCCGATTGTGATACATCTTCAGCATGAAGCCGAGCATGACGAAGGCCATCGTCGCGCCCATGAACAGCGCCATGTAAGCGCGGGTCTCGCTGAAGAAGATGTGGTCGAGCGCGTAGGTATTGAGATACATGAGGCCAAACATCACGACCGTGGAGGTCGCGATCATCGCGGCGAATCTTGGGTATGGATTCATAAGCGTGGGTGAGGTGAAAATGCGGATGGCTTTGCGGTTAAAAACGAACTCGCAACCCGACGCCCCAGCCGGAGTCGGAGTGCCATTGGCCGATGATCGAGGCTTTGTTCACTCGCTGCGTTGAGCAGGCAAACCACAACCAACTGCTGTGAGAGTGGATTCGCGATGATGATGGACTCGGTCGTGGGGAGAAGCGCCTGCATCGTTGAGCAGCAAAGCTTTTCGTCACAGGGCTTCTTGCCCTCAGAACTGTGCTCGGGCTGCGCTGCGCCATCGTCGTGCTGGTGAGCTTGAGCAACGCCGTGAGACTGTTCGTGCTCATGGTCATGCGCGGGCGCGACATCATGATGATGAGCGGGACTGGCTTCACCGGCACCAACTTGGTCATGGCCCTCACATTCCGAGATGCGTCCCGCACCGCACAGCAACGGACCCACAAACCACAACACCGCACACATGCTTGCAATCGCACGGAGCGTGGCGCTGGCTTTCGGTTGTCGCGATGCCGTCATTTTGTTGTCTGATTCACATACTGACAGGGAACCGGTGCGGGGCGCTATTGGGGGTTCACCCCCATCCGAGATTTCATTCCAATCAACCTGACGCCGCTTCCTTCATGATTTTGATAATCGTGTCCTCCACCTCCTGCGCCACGTTTTCCAATTGGGGCGTGTTGAACAGCGCGAGCAGAGTGGTGGGCTTCAAGGTTGCCAGAATGGTTTTACCGCCCTCCTCATAAATGGAGATTCGGCAGGGGAGCGCCGTGGACACGCTCATGTTTTGTTCGAGTAATTTCTTCGCCTGTTGCGGCTGGCAGACCTCGAAGATCAGACATTCGCGGGCGAACTCCACGCTCTTCTTCGTCATGGTCTCTTTCAGGTTGTGAACCTGCATCACGCCAAAGTGATTGGCCTGAACGGCGGCCTGCAAGGCAGCCGCAGCTTCCGTCACGGTTTTATCGGTGGGTAATTTGAACAGCATAGGTTTGTTTTTATAGTAACCAGTTCACTTCACAGGCGGGTCTTGAACGCCCAATTATTTCTTGGATAGCTTTCCATTCACGACGACCAGCAGGACCACCACCGCTACACCGAGCACCGCCTAAATCCACATCCCGCAACCCATCCCTCCGTCTGTATGGTTCATGTTGTTCATATTCGATAGCTTTCGCTTTTGTCGTTTGGTTCGGAGTTGGCGTCCGGCTGACAACGAGTTTGCCAAATCGGGCGCGCCGCAATTGGCGCGGTGGACCACACTCAATTTGCGCCGGAGCAGACGGTTACGCTATGGGGTGAAACCCTCATGAAGACCGAGCACACGGCAGGCCGCCCGTGCAATCATTAGTTCTTCATCCGTGCCTATGACACGAACCATGACCTGGCTGGCGTCCATGGAAATTACCCCTTCTGTTTCCGCATTGCGTGACTCATCCAGTTCGAGGCCCAGGCAACCCAGTCCCTCGCAAATGCGGGCGCGAACGGAGGTCCGTTTTCACCAATGCCGCCGGCGAAGACGAGCGCGTCCAATCCACCGAGCGCCGCGGCGAAGGAGCCAATCCACTTTTTCGCCTGATAACAGAATCGCGCCACGGCTTCCGCCGCCCGGACGTCCTCCGTTTCGCTGGCAAGCCAGTCGCGCATGTCGGCGCTGGTTTCCAAAACGCCGAGCAAACCCGACTCGTGGTTGACCCTTTCGTGAAAATCCTGGGCGGAAATCTGCCCGGTTCGCGCCAGATACGGTGCCATGCCAGGATCCAGATCGCCGGAGGCCAAGTCAGGGTCTTAGCCGGATTCTAAAATTGAGACGCAGCTTTCAAAGTTTACCCATTAAGACCAGAATCAGCAGGATGACTACCACCAAACCCAGTCCGCCGCTCGGGAAATAACCCCAATTCTTGCTGTGCGGCCAGAACGGGACAGCACCGATCAACATCAGAATGAGCACGATCAATAAAATGGTTCCAATAGACATATTTTTAGGATGGATTTGCTCGCGTCCGCGAATGCTCGCCACAATCTAATTCACAGCGGCCCGGGGATGAGTATTCCAATGAGCAGTTTTTTCTAAATCACCAATTCATATTCCAGACCCGAACGCTGGCTCGCACTCCACGCGCGAGCCAGCGTTGGTCCCGGAATGCTTAATTCGCGGATTCTTTGACCGTGATGTTGTTGACGACTTCCTTCACATTCTGAACTGATTTGGCGAGGTCTCCCGCACGATTTTTCTGATCCTTCGAATTGACGAAGCCGCTCAATTGGACAGTGCCCTTGAACGTATCGACACTGACCGAATCATATTTGAATTTTGTATCTGCTGACAGCGCATCCTTGACGCGAGAAGAAGTCCCATGATCGTCGATTCGTTCACCCGTGCTTTGTTCGTAACGGCTGCCAGTAGTGCAGCCGGTCAAGCCGACGAGCAATGGCATTGTTCCGAGAGCGAGAACCAATCCCAGCGTTTTAAGGGTCGTAACCGTATTCACATTTGTCGTTTTCATATTTTTTATTTCCGTTTTGTTGACCGAACCAATTCTTTGCCTCCAAGGCGGCTTTACCGTTTCGAGACATTCACGATAACCGGCACCTCAATCCTGGACTGCGACGCCACCGAGGTTTCGAAAGACAAATTGCCGCTCACCGTCTGACCGGGTGTCTGATCCAGTTTGGCGATCAGCACATAAGCCTTGCCGGATTCCTCCGGCACAAGTTCGACTTGAATGCCGGGAATGCTGCTCCGGGGATTCTTCAGCACAATCGCTTCTCCGCTGGCCGAGCGAATCGTGACACGACGCATGAACGTCGCCGACGGGCGCTCCGCCGCAGTCTGCGCGGCGTCGGTAACGTTCCAATAGAGTGATTCCGGGGCGACCGAAACCTCGCCTCGGACCTGGCCATAGATATTGAGGGTTGCGACGGGGATTTTCGTCTCGTCCAGGGTGTAAACGTGGACGTACTCGTTCAAGGGGCGGGGCAGTCCGTCCCGTTGAATCGCGATGCGAATGCGCGCGATGGAACCGTCCGTCTTTACCCCCGGCTCGACGCTGGCCTTGATCCAGGGTTTGGAGGTGTCGAGCTTCAGAATGCGCAGCGGCTTTCCATCGGTGCGGGTCAGCGTGGCGAACTGCTCGGTCTCATTCACGCCAAACGCCAGGTCGGGCGAGAGCGCCAGCGGCACCATGTTGTAGAGCGGCGTGTAATCCGCTTTGATGATGAGCACGACTTCGGGCGTCTTCGGGTCGTTTGACGCCACGGCGATTTGCTTTTCAAACTGAACCTTGGCACGTCCGAGATCGAGCGTGAAGGTCAACTCGCCGGATTCACCCGGTTTGAGTGTGTCGGGCTTCAGGCTGGCGACGGTGCAACCACAGGACGGCTTCGGCGTTTCAAGTTTGAGGACGCCGTCACCGGTGTTCTTGAACTTGAACGTGCCGGTAACCGTTTCGACCTGCGACGTCTTGCCGAAGTCGTAAACCGTCCGGTCAAACTGGATTCTCGGCGATCCGTCTGCCAAGGCGGCGAGCCAGAACGTGCCCGCCCAAAGTGTCATTGTCAGAATTGTCTTTTTCATAATGTCATTGCTTTCCATGTAAGGCCGCTTGCTTTGCTGCGGCGAAGCGCCTCTCCGCAAGACCCAACCGAAGGAGCAGAATTTCCTCTGCTTGCCTTCGGTTGATCGCAGCACTCGCTGTGGCCGATTCAGTTGTCTTACGGTGCGGCTTCAAAAAGCACGCGCCCGCTCTCGGTCGTGTCGAGGAAATAGCCCGAGCCGTCGTTCATCTTCTGCAGCACCGCGCCATTGAAGGTGATTTTTCGGGTCGTGCCAACTTCGGTGAATGTTCCTTTGAACAGGCCGGAGGAGAGCGTGAAGCTCAGGGTCAACTTGTTTGTTCCCAGGTTGGTGACCTTGCTGCCCAGACCCAGCATCACTTCGTTGGCTGAGTCCGAAGACCGGTTGCCGCCGCTCAAGGTGAATACGCCGTGCGTGATCTCCAGAATCCGGGCGGTCGTCCCAGCCGGTTTCACGTAACTCGATCCGAGCGCGTCGCTGTCCACCTCGAAGCCTGCGGGGTAGAATGCGCTCGTCGAGATCGCCGGACGGATCCAGCTTGCCTTGCCTGAGATGTCGTCGCCGGTGCGATCGGCAAACAGCAGCCAGCCCAATAATGAGCCGCGTCCTGAGTAGAGCGAGGCATACAACGGCCAATCGCCATTCTTCGAGAGGGAGGTTGTCTGCGTAACCTTGGTGCCGTCCGCGAGTCTCCCCACGAGACTCACCTTGCCGCCGGTACTGACGACCACAGTGCCATAGCCGTCGCCTTCCGGTGAATCAGTCGCGCCCGGGGTTCCCGGAATGATCAGTGTGTATCGACCAGCCTGCGGTGCCGGACGTGTCCCCGCGACGAATACGGCGCGGTCGCCCATCAACCCGGATATCCACTGGCCGTCGGTGACCGTGCCGGTGATGCCATCGGACCCGTCCGTTGACACCCACCAAACCACCGTCAGGTCGCTCTTGCCGGATCTCGGGATTGAGTTGGTGGCATGGCCGCCAGGGCTCAATTTACCCTTGGCCGAATACTTCTTGCCCTCAGACCACACCGAGGCGGTGTAGGTATCCTTGGAGGTCAGATTGAACGTAAAATAGCCGGAACTGCCCTGCTGCACATCGCTGGCCATGAAGAACAGGCCGTTGTATGTGCCCGGGGCCGGCCTATTCGTATTGCCCGGAGGAGGAACCGTTCCGATCGGGCCGGAACAATTGGCGGAGGCAGTCACAACTCGTCCCTTGCACGTGTCGAGGCCGGTGGCCGTGACGATCAGCCCGCCAGATCCCGCGACCACGGTGAAGCTGCCGGCGAATTCCTCGGATTCGCCTGAGGCCAGCTCAATCGGACCCAGGATGACGGTGTTGGCGACCGGGTGGCTGCTGAGCACATAGACGTTCGTCAGGACAACGTCGCCGGTGTTCGTCACAGAGCCCGTGAAGTTATACAGTCCGCCGACCGGCACTGTTCCCGACGGGCAACGCGCGACGACCGAGATCCGCGGAGCCGTCAGCAATGGACAGACTTGCGTGGCGGTCGCGGCGACCAGCGTCCCTCCGCAGCGGTCATTCCCGCGGGCCGTGAGCGTGTCGATGATTTCGCAGCAATCGGTCGGCGCGGGGTAACTTCCGGTGAAGTTTGTCCTGGCACCCGGTGCGAGTGTGATCGGGCCGATGACCGGCGTATTATCGTTGGGTTGGTTGTTGACGACGAAGACATTCGTCAGCGTGACATTGCCCGCATTGCTCACCGTGCCGGTGTAGATGAACATGCCGCCATGCACCGTGGGTTGCGCCGGACAGTTTTTCGTCACCGCGATGCGCGGCGTCGTCATGACCGGACAGGTCGATGTTGCGCTGTTCGTCACGGCCAATTGTGTGCAAAGGTCGAGGCCACGAGCCTCGACCGTGAACGTTCCGCAGAAGTCATTCGGGACGATGAATGACGCGATGTAGGGGACCGACTCGCCGGCGGCCAGCGTAATGGGGCCAAAGATCGGTGTGCCATTGGTCGGCGCGTTGGCCACAATGGTGACGTTCACCAGCGTGATGTCGCCGGAGTTGCTGACGCTGCCGCTGTACTCCAGCCGCTCGCCCGGGAGATTCCATTGCGGGACGCCCGGTTCATCCTTCTTGGTCGGACAGAACTTGGTGACGACGATGCCCGGCAGCGTCAGCAGAGAACAGGTGCGCGTGGCCGTGTCACTGGCCAGCGTGTTGTTGCAGTCGCGGCCCGTTGCCGTGACGGTGCTGGAATCCACGCAACAATCGGTATGGGTCAGGTAGGTGCCCGAGAAGTTCGCAGTCTCCCCCGGCGCCAGCGAAGCCACGGAAAAGACCGGAGTCGCCCCGACCCGGTCGCTTGTCACGACGACATTGGTAACGGTCACGTTGCCAGCGTTGCTGACCGTGCCGCTGAATGTCAGCATGCCGCCCGGTGCCACCTGCACCAGCGGACACGACTGCGTGACGATGAGTCGAGGCGTGCCGATGATCGGGCAGGTAATGCTGGCCGTATTGGTAACCGAGATGCCGGAGCAGACGTCATTTCCGCTCGCCGTCACCACGGTGGTGATGGAGCACGCGTTATCCGACGGAACCGAGTAGCTGCCCGAATAATTGGTGACCGCACCCGCCGCCAGCGATCCCAGAGTGAGCAGGGCGGTGCTTCCCGTGCGATCACTTCGAACAATGACATTGGTCAGGGTGATGTTGCCGGAATTTCTCACGGTGCCGGTGAAGATCAGCGTCCCCCCCGGACCCACCGCAGTGGTCGGACAGTTCTCGGTGATGACAATGCTCGGGGCGGTGCCGATCGGACAGGTCGCCGAAGCCGTGTTGGTCACTGCCACGGAAGAGCAGGCATCGGTGCCGCGGGCCAGCACGGTGCTGCTGACCGCGCAGGCGTTAAGAGGGGCGGTGAAGCTCGCCGTGAAATTGGCGGATGCGCCCGGAGCGAGACTGGCCAGGGTCAACACCGTGCTCGGCGAGGCCTGGTTGTTCACGACAGTCACGTCATTCAACGTGACGTTGCCGGAGTTGCGAACCGTTCCCGTGTAAACAATGAGCCCGCCCGGCGCAGTCGTGCCGGAAGGACAATTGAGCGTAACCGCGACGGCCGGCGCCGTCGCCAATGGGCAAATCACGGTCGTGATATTGGTCAAAGTGGTCCCAGTGCAGATTTCGTGGGCCGTCGCCGTCGCAGCGGACGAAACGGTGCAAAGCGCATCGGCCGGAACCGTGTAACTGCCGTTGAAGTTGCTGACCGCGCCGGGGAGCAGCGCGAGCGCCGTGTAAATCACGTTCGTGCCGGTCTGGCTGTTGACTACCACGACATTCGTGAGGGTGATGTTTCCGGCGTTGCTGACACTGCCGCTGTAATTGAGCACGCCGCCCGCGCTCACCGGAGTCACCGGACAATCCTGCCGGACGATCAGAGCGGGAGCTGTGAGCAGATTGCAGGTCGCCGACGCCGTGTCGGTGGCAACCTCGCCTGCGCAGGTGTTCGTGCCGCGCGCCGTGACCGAGCTGGTCACAGAGCAGGCATTGGCGGGCGAAGTGAAGGTGGCGGTGAAGTTGACCGAAGCACCGGGCGCGAGGCTCGGCACCGTCAGCACCGTGCTGGGCGAAGCCTGGTTGTTGACGACCGTCACGTTAACCAGCGCGACGTTGCCAGGATTGCTGACCGTTCCCGAAAACGTGATGGAGTTTCCAGTCGCGACCGGCGTGGCTGGACAGTTCAAGGTCACAGCGATGAGCGGCATGCCCGTGATGGAGCAGGTCGCGGATGCCGTGCTGCTCACGAGGCTGCCGGAACAATTGTCATTGGCGCGCGCGGTGACCGTGGAAGTAACCGAGCAGTCAGAGCCCGCCGGGACGGTGTAAGTTCCTGTAAAATTTGCGGTCGCGCCGGGCAGCAAGATCGCCGTCGTGAAGACGGGCGTGGTTCCCGTGCGGTCGTTCGTGATCACAATGTTCGTCAACGTGATGTTGCCCGCGTTGCTGACCGAGCCGCTGTAATTGAGCATGCCGCCGGGGCTGACGGGGTTGGCCGAGCAATTCTGCGTCACGACGATGCGGGGACTGGTCCCGAGCGTGCAGGTCGCCGAGGCGGAATTGGAAACCACCACCAGGCTGCACTGGTCCGTGCCGCTTGCATTGACCGTGCTGCTGACGGAACAGGTATCGATCGGAGCGGTAAAGCTCGCGGTGAAATTGGCCGACGCTCCGGGCGCGAGACTCGGCGCGGTGAAAACAGTGGAGGGGGATGACTGGCTGTTCGTAACGACGACGTTGATCAAAGTGACGTTGCCGGAGTTTCGCACCGTGCCGGTGTAGGAAATGGGTCCGCCGTTGGTGGCCGCGACGACCGGGCATGTGAGCGTGACGGCGATCGCCGGCGCCGTCGTGATGGGACACGTTGCCGAGGCGGTATTGGTCACACCTGCGCCGGAGCAGGCGTCGGTGCCGGTGGCACGCACTGCCGTGGTGACTGTGCAAACGTCGAGCGGAACAGTGAATGTTCCGGAATAATTGGCCGAGGCGCCGGGCGCGAGTGAGGCGGCGGTGAACACCACGGTGTTCGCTGACGGACGATCGCTGACGACCACGACGTTGTTTAAAGTGATGTTACCCGTGTTTTGGACAACGCCGCTGTAGCTCGAACTGCCGCCGGAAACGCCCGGAATCGTCGGACAAATTTCCGTGACCGAGATGCCGGGGGTCGTAAGGATCGGACAGGTCGCGCTGGCACTGTCCGAGACGGGCACTCCGCAACGGCTGTTCGCTGTGGCGGTCAATGTGTCCGACACCGAACAATTCGTCGGTGCGAGATAACTGCCGGTAAAGGTGGTCATCGCGCCCGGAGCAAGAGAGGCAATCGTGAAGACCGGTGTGTTGGCGGAGGGTTGATTGTTGACCACGACGATATTGGTCAGGGTCACGTTGCCGGTGTTGCTGACGCTTCCTGAAAACGTGAGAAGCTGGCCCGGGCTGACCGGTTGCACAGGACATTCCTTGGTGACTTTGATGCCAGGCGTCAATGCCACCGAGCAGGTGGTGTCGATGGAACTGGTCACCGTTCTGGGACGGGTCGTGAACCGGTCCGTGCCCTGGGCCACCAGGGTGGCGGTGCTCGGGATGCAGGGGTTCGCCGGAATCCAGCTTCCGCTGAAGGTGGCAATCTGACCCCGAAGGAGATTGGTGATAAACGTAACCGGGAACTGCCCGCCATTGACGAAGTTTGTGATCGTCACACCCACCAGCGTGTTGTTGCCGCAATTGGTCACCGTGCCGGTAAAAGTAATCGCACCGTTTTCGCCAACGCCCGGGACGCATTGCACGAGGAGTGCGATGCACGGAAGACTCACTTCCGTGTTCACCCCCTGTTCACCGCCGCCCTGGCTGTCCGTGTCGTTCTGGTGAATCACGCCGGTGTCGCTGGCCGTGGCGCGCACCGTGCCATCGGAGCGGATGTCCTGGGCGCGGACGACATAGCTGACGACGTTCGAATAGTAATCCGACTGTCCGTTCATCAGAGTCGTGCGGCGCAAAGTAATCCCGTGCGACACATTGTCCGGCGTGACGATCGCGGCCTGAATCGACTCGGCATCGCAAACGATCGGCCCGGTTCCAGTGCCGTTGAATACGGTGACGCTGTAATTCAGCGTGTCGCCGATGTGAACATCCGCCGCATCGGTAAAGAGCAAGATACCCAAACCGCTGCCGGTGCATCCGGGCGGCGATGAGTGGGCGTGGGCCGAGGGTGCGCCGCACAAAAGAAAAACAAATCCCGTCAACATCAGCGCGATGCGGAAGGGAATAGACAGCTTGCGCGGTGCGGATGCTTTCTCATTTTTCTGAGAAACACCGTGCGAAGGTGGGTTAATGCCGGTTGGCTTGAAGTTTTGGATCGAGGTTTTCATGGTGTGGTTTCTGGTTTCTGTTGGGTGCTAATGCGCGGGTAGCGTTGACGCCAGTGCGCGGTCTGAGTTTCTTTTTTGGAAAATCATTTCGTTTCTCACAGTGCGACAATAAATGAAATTGCAATTACCTTTACATGGGGGGTTCACCACGGGGGAAATCCCCCATTGGCATTGCACTGTTCCTGCCCCGAAGCCGGTTCCGGGGAACGCCTGGATTCACTGCCATTGAAATAAGAATTGCGATACGGGAGAACTGGCCGGTCTTAATCTTAATCGTTCTCGTAATCCTGCTCTTTCCCGTCCTGTTCCCGGAGGGATGAGGATTAAGATGAGGATTATGATTAAGAATCCGATCGCCGGGCTTATTTCAACGGCAGTGGCGCCTGGATTCGAGCGGGAGCGATGAAAAAAAAGGATCTGCGCTGATTCGCTCCGGCGTGAAGCGTATCGATCGCCTGCCAAAAAAACGCAGCGCGGCGAACTCCGTTGCGGCCGGGTTGTCCTGCGACCCCAATCAGGTCGGGGTCGCAGGGCCGGATGGGCAATTCCAGGCGGAGGTCACGACGAGAGGGCCTCAAATGCACTCGAGACCTCCTCGGAGGAAAGTGACTCGCGCCTGTTTGCCAAAGTAGTTTTCAAGTGTTGCGAAATGCCGATGCGGCTGACTTCGCAGCCGGCCGCCTGGATCGAGGAGAGGACTCGCTCCTCGTCCATGATGATGCGGTCGCGTTTGTAGATCGGGTAATTCCCCCGCACCGCGCGGGGCGTCAGATTGATCGTGGCCAGGTTTGCGCCCGCGTTAAACGCGCGGACGTAGCCGTCTTCCGACACGAGGCACATGGCGCTGACCGCGGGAATGATCCAATGCGGCGCGCGCAGGCGCATCCAGGCCACACAATTCAAGGTCTGCTCAATGTCCCCATTCGGGGCGGCGCCAAAGGGTGTCTGCTCGCCCGCCACGAATGGACTGACGCTGCAGCCCGCCAGCGGCAGCAGCGTCAGCAGGTTCAACGTTTGTTCGACGTGCTTCTGTGTTTGTCCGGGGAGTCCGACGATCAGGCCCGACGAGACGTTCCAGCCCTTGCTCGCGAGATAGCCAATCGCCTTCACGCGTTCGGCCAGAGTCCCGGGAGCATTTAAGAAACGGTAATGCTCGCTGTCGCCCGTCTCGATTTTCATCACGTAGTAATCGCCGCCCGCGTCGCGGAGTTCGTCGTACTCACGCGGGGACAGGGTTCCAAGGCAAAGGGTGATTCCCAGATTGGTCCGGCGCCGCAGCTCGCGCACCAGCGGCAGCACCACTTCCCGCACCGCCACGGGATCTTCGCCCGCCTGGATGTCGATCTCAGTGATCGCTGCGGGACGATGGTGAATAATCAATTCGGCGAGTTCGTCGGCGGCCAGGCGAAAACGGGTCAGATCGCGGTTGTCTCGGCGCATCGCGCAGTACCGGCAATTCTCCCGGCAGTGGCTGGACACCTCGACGACTCCGCGCACAAAGACACGGCGTCCGAACACTTCATCCCGGATCGCGCGAGCACGCTCGTGTGAGGAAGGGTTACTCGTCTGGAAGGCGGCGGCGGGAATTGAAAACGGTTCTATCGCTGCCACGAGCGAAGCAGTCCCACCAGAAGATCCGAAAGGGATCGTTGCGACGTCTTTCACGTTTTCGTTAAGAAATCGAAAAACTGTCGTTGGCCGCGAAAAACAACCAGGCGCGTTTTGGCGGCAAGCCGGATCACTCCCTCCGCGCGCCGTTTGTCATCGGAGCGAAAACCGCTCTGGATGAGATCGCCGAGCGACAACGGTTTCTTTTTTGGATGAACTCTCACGTAATGAAAATACAACGTTCGATCCATTCGCCGCTATGGGGGATTGACCCGGTGGGAGATTTTACGAATCCCGTCCGGCACAGATTCGAGATGAAGGATGCCCCTCAGGGCTTTCGACGCGGGTTGATATCTCCAACCAACCTGAAAAAACCTGGTCACGGCTGGATTTGCCTGATCGTCGGCGGCTCCAGCGGCTGAACAGCACCTTCGACCCCGACCAAAACTTTCTTCACGGTTCGCAACAGTTCCTGGAAGGAATACGGCTTGAGCAACCCGGCAGCGGGCTGGAGCCATGGGTGGCGGGTGAATTCCTCCTCTGGCCAGGTTCCCGTGGCCATGATCACCGGCATATCCATGCGTGCGGAACGCAGCTTCTTGAGCAAATCAACGCCAGTCACTTTCGGCATGCTGTTGTCGGTGATGATCAAATCGTAACTCCTGGAATTGAGCGCGTCCCAGGCTGCGGCACCATCCTCCGCCGCATCCACTTCGTAGCCAGACGACGAGAGCGCCGCCGCATTGAGGTTACGAATGCCGCTGTCGTCATCGACGACGAGAATGCGTTGGGGCTCAGGCGAAGAGCCTGACCATGACATTCCGTCCGGCCCAGCCGCGGGGGGAAATATTTCTGCCTTCATGACCGAAGACAATACGGCGGGCAACAGGGCATGCGAATAAGGGATTGACCGTAGGGGATTCTCCCATCCAATGACTCTCGGCGAACCTCAATCAAACCATTGCTGTTGAAATAAGCCCGACGATCGGATTCTTAATCGTAATCTTCATCTTACTTCCCTCCAGGAACAGGCCAGGACAGAGTAGGATTAAGAGAACGATTAAGATTGAGATCGACTCGTTCTGCCCTCTCGCAATCCTTATTTCAACGGCAGTGACCTCAATCACACCAACCTACAAAGCCATTTTCAGCCGTGCCTTGTTCTCGATGATTCCTTCAGCCAATGCATAACGGGTGAGTCCGGCGACGTCATGGATGTCGAGCTTGCTCATCAAATGCTGGCGATGTTTGTCCACCGTTTTGAAGCTCACGCCCAGCTCCAAAGCGACTTGTTTGTTGGGCATGCCCTCGGCGATCAATTGCAGCACCTCCACCTCGCGAGAACTCAACTGGTTGTTTTTCTTCTTGAGATTCCCTTCCCGGTTCAGCGAATTCAGGCGGCGGTCATGAGTGCGCTTGGAAATGGCCGGGCTGAAAAAGATGGTTCCTTGCGACACCGAGCGAATCGCCCTGGCCAGTTCGTGTGCAGAGGTTTGTTTGTGCAAAAATCCCGCCGCCCCCAGCGCCATCACTTCATCGACGTAAGCGTCATCGTCGTGCGCCGAGAGCATCAGAATTCGCGTGGCAGGAGAGTTTTTAAGAATCTGACGGGTCGCCTCCAGACCATTGAGCAGGGGCATCGCAATGTCCATTACGACCACGGCAGGACAAAGAGTTTTGGAGAGTTGCACCGCCTGGCGGCCGTTCGCCGCTTCCCCGACCACTTTCATGTCGTGTTCGTGCTCCAGTAATAACCGAAAGCCCTCCCGGACAATTTGGTGATCATCCGCCAGCAGTACAGTAATTGGTTTCATAATGAATCAAATAATAACTTGAATAGCTCGAGTCAGCGAGGCATTACGTCCGTACCCCCCCCCCCGTACGGGCCTTGAAGGGAACGGTTACCCGGACGGTCGTGCCTTTGCCTGCGGCGGATGCGATACTCAAGATACCGCCGACGCCGGTCGCGCGCTCGCGCATGCTGATCAGGCCGAAGGCGGCCTTCGCATTTCGCCCAGACGGACGACGACGACTTGGATCGAAGCCGATTCCGTCGTCATTGATCACCATTTCGACCATGCCGCCGCGCTGTTTCAGGGACACGGTCACGTGGCGGGCGCGGGCGTGTTTCTCCACATTATCGAGGGCTTCCTGCAGGATGCGGTAGAAGGCCAGCTCGGCTTGGACGGGGAGCCGCGCGGGCAAGGTCACGCAGGTCACCGCGAGTGAAACGCCGGTTCGTTCCGCGAACTCCGTGCTGTCACTTTGCATCACGGGAACGAGGCCCAGTTCGTCCAGCACGCTCGGCCGCAGATTGCGCGAGAT
>Ga0163152_10004383_pt1 | contig 17507 bp, 19 predicted proteins | sample OliLakLV19MP8IB2_FD_148635 | JGI IMG/M metagenome (GOLD analysis project Ga0163152, IMG submission 148635) | Freshwater microbial mat bacterial communities from Lake Vanda, McMurdo Dry Valleys, Antarctica - Oligotrophic Lake LV.19.MP8.IB-2 | ecosystem: Environmental > Aquatic > Freshwater >... | reverse complement strand
CAGAGACGATCCGTTATGGGGAACATCTTTAGTGGAGCGGCCGTTGATGAAGAATAGGACTTCAGCCTTCAGAGGGGACAAATCTATACGTAACGTGGTGCCGGGTCAACGCACGTGCGACTGGACGGCCTGCATGTCAATGGTGAGCACCTATGTTTTCCATGAACCTGACGCGTTGCAACTATGTTCTCCTCCGTACCACCAACACTCCATCCCGAATCGTGACGAGGACGGCGGAGACGCGCGGATCGGCTGCGACCACTCGATTCAGTTCTTGAATGGCCGCCGTCTTGTCGTCCGGCGGCGGTTGTTTCAGCACGTCCCCGTCCCACAACACGTTATCGATCAGGATGACACCCTGAGGCGCGAGCAGATCCAGCGATCGCCGGTAGTAATTCAGATAGTTGATTTTGTCGGCGTCGATGAAGATCAGATCGAACGGTCCCTTGAGACCTCGCATCGTATTGAGCGCCGGCCCCATGCGGACTTCGATCTTCTTCCCATTGGGTGATTGCGCAAAATACTGGCGCGCGAGCGCGGCTGACTCCTCGTCGATTTCGCACGTGAGCACCGTCCCATCCGGCGGTAACGCTTCGGCGAAACAGAGCGCGCTATAGCCGGTGAACATACCGATCTCCAGTACGCTGGTGGCCTGCACCAGCTGTGTCATCATCTTGAGAAAGGCTCCTTCGAGCGGCCCGACGATCATCTGCGGAGCCTCCATGCAGCGCTGTGTCTCTTCCCGCAAGGCGCGACAGAGATCCGACTCCGGCATGGAGTGTGCTTGGGCATAGGCTTCGATATCTTCAGAGACCAGTGTCTTCATCGATCTGTGCAATCCTGGGTTTGAAAACTATCGGTCGGTTGCGTACACTACGCGAAATTGATTCGTCGATGCGGCGCACATCATAGCATGACGGTTCCTGAAGGAGACACTCGACTGTGAACACCCTGAAGACTGTTGACGCCTTGACGACCAGACTCTTGGAGATCCAGCGCATTAACAGCGCGGCTTCGCTCCTCTCGTGGGACCAAGAAACCTACATGCCGGCTGGCGGAGGCGAAGCCCGCGCCGAACAGATTTCGACGCTTCAGGGCATCGCGCACCAGAAGTTTGTGTCGCCGGAAGTCGAGCAGTTGCTGACCACCTGGGTCGATCCGGAGACCGGTGAAATCCGCGATACCCCCGGCGAAGGCTGGGATGAACCTTCTCGATCGCTGCTCCGCGAAGTGTGGCGTGACTATCGCCGCGCGAAGAAGCTGCCTTCGGATTTTGTCATCACGCTCAGCCGGGAATGTTCGCTGGCTCAGCAAGTGTGGGTGGAGGCCAAAGAGAATCAGGCCTTCTCGCAATTCCTCCCGAATCTCCGCACAGTCTTGTCGCTCAAGCGAGAAGAGGCCGAATACCTCGGGTACGAAGACTCGCCGTACAATGCCCTGCTCGATGTGTACGAACCTGGGTCGACCATCGCGGCCTTGCGCCCATTGTTCGCACAGGTCAAAGGACGCCTTGTGCCACTGCTCAAAAAGATCCAGCAGAGTTCGGTTCAGATCGACGACGGAAAGCTCTTTCACACCTTCGACCAGGCCCACCAATTGGAGTTCGGCCGGATGGTTTTAATTGCCATGGGCTACGACTTCGAACGGGGGCGCCTCGACCTGTCGGCCCATCCCTTCACGACCTCATTTCATCCGACGGACGTGCGCGTCACCACCCGTGTGCACGAACACGATCTCCAATCCTGCCTGTTCAGTTGTATCCATGAAGGCGGCCACGGGTTGTACGACCAAGGTCTCGACCCCCGCTACTTCGGCACGCCGCTGGGCGATTCGGTCTCGCTCGGCATTCATGAAAGCCAATCGCGTATGTGGGAAAACTGCGTGGGCCGGTCACGGCCGTTCTGGCGCTTCTTTTACCCCATGCTCCAGCAAACCTTTCATCTTCAATTACGCGACCTCGATGTGGAACAATTCTACGCGGCGATCAACCGCGTCAAGCCGTCGCTGATCCGAGTCGAGGCCGATGAGCTCACCTACAATCTCCATATCATGCTGCGGTTCGAAATCGAGCAGGACCTTATCGAAGGGCGGACGCGCCCTGAGGACTTGCCTGGGATCTGGAATCAGAAAATGGAGGAATACCTGGGCATCGCCCCTTCCAACGATGCAGAAGGCGTGCTGCAGGATGTGCACTGGTCGTTCGGCGCGTTCGGCTATTTCCCGACATACACGCTCGGCAATCTCTACTCTGTTCAATTCTATGAGCAGGCCAAACTGGAGATCCCCCATCTAGAGGATGAAATTGCGGCAGGACAATTGATGGTGCTGAGGCGGTGGCTTGGACAAAAGATTCATCGCTGGGGCCGGATGTTCACGCCGGATCACCTCGCCCGACGCGTGACCGGAAAAAGCCTCGACCCGGAACCGTTCTTAACATATGTTGAGAAAAAATACGGGGAGATCTATAAGCTCTAGCAGGCTGCTCAAAAAGGCCGTCCAGCTAGGCCGCAGCGAGTGAGGACCGGTGGCGTACCCTCTGCGGTACGTTGAGGATCTGAACGACGCGAGAACGCCGCTGGCGGGCTTTTTCAGCAGCCTGCATATCCCATCGCCTGATTGAGCTTCGCTACGCTCACAGCAGACAACATGAACTCGGCCTGTACCTCGATGCGAGAGGGCACCAAGATCGTCGTATGGAACACAATATCGCGGATAGGAATCTTGAACTCCGGTTGCTGTGGGGTGCTCAATTCGACTGACTCGACCGATTGGGTGATTGTCCCGCTATCTTGAGGCCCATAGACTGCCACCACCGCCTTCAGAATCTCCGCAACCTTCTCGTTCGTCTCCACTCCCTCAATGCTTTTCTCCAGCAACGGAATGACCTCTTCCTGTGCCTGGTCGGACAGCGTAAAATTTTCCACCCGCTCTTTCCGACGAAGCGACATCAGATCGTTATCGAGATCCTTGCTGAATGCCCCATAGGCAAACCGAAAGAACTCGAAGTGAAAACCTTTGAATCCCTTGCCGAACATCTGCAGCTCGCACAAAAAACACAGTTGCTGCAGCTTCACATCGCTGAGCAATCCGTGAGGTTCCGTCAGATGCAGAACATAGAGCAACAGAGCCCGGTCGACCGTAATCTGATTGGGTGTCCGCATTCTGATACTCGCGCGCGCGTTCTGCTTTGTGGAAGCCTGCACTATAGGCAGCGCCGGAGATCTCCGTCAATCTCCCCTAATATATGCCGTTCCGCACAACACCCCTTGACCAGTCAGGCACATTTCGTCTTTAATAAGCCCCACTGGAGGTCCGTCTTGGCGAATACGCATGTGAAGGAAATGCAGTCGTTGAAAGAACACCTGGGCAAGCATCAGCTCAAGCTCACCCGCCAACGTGAATTGATTCTGAATGCGTTCCTCCGGCAAGAACACATTACCGCGGAAGCCATGTATCATCAGCTGGCGAAATCCGATCCGCATCTAGGGCTCGCGACTATCTACCGAACGCTCAATCTGTTCTGCGACGCGGGCCTCGCACAAGCCCGACACTTCGGCTCTCAGACGAAATACGATAACGTCTCGCACAAAGGCCACCACGATCACCTCATCTGCACCGGCTGTGAAAAAATCGTGGAATTTGAAAACGAAGAAATTGAGCGGCTCCAGGAAGAAGTGGCCACCAGAAACGGATTTACCATCAAAACCCACCGACTTGAACTCTACGGCCTCTGTTCTCGCTGCCGTCATTGACGAATCGCCTTTTTTTTAGTATCATTTTGAGACAGTTTATCAATTTCAATTCCATAAGGATTTCCCCATGTCATTTGTATGTTCAATGCCCACAGTGCGCCAAATAATCCTTTCGAGCTTCATTCTGCTCTGCGCCGCCTGGACCTTCGTACCCTCCGCCCCTGCCGCCGATTCGCTCATCGTCTATTCCGGTCGGTCTGAGCGACTCATCAAGCCGGTACTCGACGCCTTTACGGCAACTACCGGCATTCAAATCGAGTTGTTATCGTCGGGCACGACAGAATTGCTCAATAGACTAAAGGCTGAAGGTGATCGCACCTCGGCCGATCTTCTGATCACCAACGATGCCGGCAGTTTGGAACTGGCCCGAACAGCAGGGCTCCTCCATCCGCTGAATATGCGGGAAGTCGAACGAGCCATCCCGGCGCAGTTTCGCGCATCGGACAATGCGTGGGTGGGACTCTCCGGGCGATTCTGGATCGTGGTCTATAACACCACGATGGTCAAACCGGACCAGGTGAAGTCCCTCCTCGACCTTGCCGATCCGAAATGGAAAGATAAGATTGCGATTCCAAATTCCGGCAGTGAATATCTGCAAGCAGGGGTGTCGGTCATCCGCGCAACCCATGGTGATGAGAAGACCAAACAGTTCCTGCAAGGCCTCAAGACCAATGCAGACAGCCAGGTCTACCAGAAAAGCTCGCAGATCGTGGATGCCGTGGCCAAAGGACAAGTCGCGTTGGGTATCGTCAATCACTACTACGTGTACCGTCATCTGGCCGCTCAGCCAGGATCGCCGGTTGCGGTGGTGATGCCGGATCAGCAAGAGGGCGGCATGGGAGCGATCATGAACGTCGCGGGCGTCGGTGTGATCAAGACAACCAAGCGCCTCGACAGCGCCAAGCTGCTCGTCGAATTCTTAGTCGCCCAGGCGGGGCAGAAGTTATTTGCGGAACTTGACAAGGAATATCCCCTCCATCAGGACGTGAAGGCAGATCCGGCCCTCGTGGAACGTAAGAGTTTCCGCGCGGCACTGGTCCCCCTCTCCAAACTCGCCGAACTGCGCGAGCCGACGCTCACGCTGATCGAACAAGTGGGTCTCCGGTAACTCGAAGGGACCCGTCGTGAGCACGATTCGCCACCAACTTGCTTCGCCATTGCAACTCGTTGTCTTGGCGACGGCGGGAATTATTCTGCTGCCGCTCGGCTATGTCACCGCGCAGGCCCTCTCGGCTGATCCGGCGGTTTGGAGCCGCTTGTGGGCAACGCGCATTCCCGAGCTCCTGTTCAACACCGTCTCGCTGGCCGGCAGTGTGTCCGTCATCACACTCATCCTGGGCGTCTCAACCGCCTGGTTGGTGACACGTGTGGACTTCCCCGGTCGCCGATTGTGGGAAGGCGCCCTGGTTCTTCCCTTGGCGATGCCGACCTATGTGCTGGCCTATGTATACTCTTATCTCCTAGGATTCGGCGGCCCCGTTGAACATCTCTGGCAACTCGTGGCCGGGCCCCAGGCCAGAGTCTTTTCTCCCCATAGTTATTGGGGCGCAACACTTGTTATGGCATTGGACACCTTTCCCTTCGTCTACCTCCTCAGCCGGAGTGCGCTTCTCAGCATGAATGTGTCGTTTGAAGAAGTGGCGCGGGCCAGCGGTGTCTCCCGTCTCTCGACCCTGTGGAGAGTGACGCTGCCGTTGATGCGCCCTTCGATTGCTTCGGGGATTGCGCTCGTTATTTTGTACGTCGTGTCGGACTTCGGCGCCGTGTCGTTACTCCGCTACCAAACGCTCACCTACGCCGTGTTCCAGCAGATGACGGGACGGTCCGACAATACCGCAGCGAGCATCTTAAGTCTGCTGTTGGTCGTACTCGCACTGATATTCCTGATCACGGAACGATGGTTCCGACAACGAAGCCGGTTTTATCAGACCACCGGCCGCTACCGAGCTCCACAACGGCGCCGCTATGGCTGGCTCGGCTCCATGGCCGTTACCGGTTATCTCGGATTGATCGTCGGCGCAGCCTTTGCCCTTCCAACCTTGCTCTTAATTCAATGGAGCCTCTCGCCTGAAGCGCAGGCGACGCTCGACAGCCGGTTCTTCGGGTTTGTCTGGAACAGCGGTATTCTGGCCGCCTGTGCCGCCACCGGTGGCGTATTGATCGGCTTGCCGCTTGCCTATCTCGCCAGCCGCCGCCCGACGCTATTGAACCTAGGCTGCCTGCAAGCCGCCTATGCCGGCTATGTGCTTCCAGGACCGGTGGCAGCATTGGCCGTCCTTGTTCTATTTACTAAGCTGGCCCCGGTGTTCTATGGCTCCGTGCTCATCCTCATCGTCGCCTATGTGATCCATTTTCTCCCAGCCGGGCTCCAGTCACTGGAACCGGCGCTCCAGCAGATGTCGCCGAATCTAGAGGAAGTCGCGCGCACGCTAGGCCTTGGAATGCGCAACACCTGGCGGCGGGTCACACTGCCGCTAATTCGGAATGGATTTGTCGTCGCCTGGGTTTTGATGTTTTTACAGACGATGAAGGAGTTACCTGCCACACTCTTGTTGCGGCCAGTGGGGTTCGACACCCTGGCCATTCGCGTCTGGATGGAAGCGAGCGAGGAATATTATCAACTGGCCGCTCCCTCCGCGCTCCTCATTGTCTTGTTGAGTCTCCCGGCACTGGCTTTGTTAGTCTCGAAAGATTGGCGCGCAGCGTAGCAGGATGGTGAAAAACTATGTTGAGACAACGAGAACTTCGATAGCCACACATGTGGGGCAACAGGAAAGCACCGCGAAGGATGCTCAAAAAGACCGTCCAGCAAGGCCGCAGGCGAGTCGAAACCGGAGGCGTACCCTCTTGGGGGTACGTTGAGGATTTCGGTGAGCCGAGAACGAAGCTGGCGGACTTTTTGAGCATCCTGGTACAGGAAGGATCGTGATTCCGTGATCTCCGACCACTCCACCGCACCCCGCCCTTCTGGTGAAAGCACATTCCAGGGCAATCTGTTTGCACCGGCCTCGTCGGTCTTGGAATTGCGTCATGTCTCTTGCGCCTACGAAACCGGGCGCCCTGCGGTCCAGGAAATTTCCTTCGCGGCTCGAAAAGGGGAAATTCTTTGCCTGCTGGGTCCTTCGGGGTGCGGGAAGACGACCATTTTGCGGGCGATCGCAGGGTTTGAACCGGTTCGCTCAGGCCAACTGTTCTTGTCCGGCCAACTCGTCTCATCGCCCGACATCATGATCCCGACGGAGAGTCGGCACGTCGGAATGGTCTTTCAAGAATACGCGCTGTTTCCCCACCTACGCGTCCAAGACAACATCGCCTTCGGGCTCCATCATCTTGCCCGGAGCGAACGCGCACCGCGAGTCCAGGAGATGTTACGCCTCACAGGGCTGGAGGGATTCGAACGACGATATCCTCACGAATTATCGGGCGGCCAGCAACAGCGGGTCGCACTGGCTCGCGCCCTCGTCCAGAATCCCGTCGTGTTGCTGCTCGATGAGCCATTCAGTAATTTGGACCCAGACATGGCCGGGCGCATGCGCCAAGAATTGCATGATCTCTTACGACGGACAAAGACAACCACTGTGCTCGTCACACACGATCATGACGAAGCCTTTGCCATGGCCGATCGAATCGCCGTGCTCAACCAGGGCCGCTTGGAACAACTCGATACGCCGGAAATGATGTACCACATGCCGGCCACACCCTTCGTCGCCGATTTTGTCGGTCAGGCTGACTTCATCCCTGGAACTGTCTCCCACGGCCTGGTCCAGACCGAACTGGGAGAGTTTCCCGATACCATCGAATGCGCGGATGGCACCAATGTGGTCGTGATGATTCGGCCCGACGATATCCATCTTATCCCTACGAAGGGCGCGCGCGCGCGCGTCCTCTCCCGCCAATTTCATGGATCAGAAAATCTGTATACGGTCAGCCTCCCCTCAGGTCAAATCGTTCATAGTAGCCAAGGTTCCACGAGCGTCTATCAGGCAGGCACGGCAGTAGAACTTCGTGTGCTGGCGACCCATACCGTGCTCTTTCGTCAAGAGAAGCCCGCCGGATAGGCATGCGAGTCAATCCGACCGATCACACGAAAACATTGACAGGCTTTTTCGCGATCTGGCATTGATAGAGGTTCACGGCGGTTCCTGACCTGCCGGTTTGTGAATAATGAAGGAACGAAGGCCTCGTCTATGAATGCGCTACAAAACCTTATCGATTATGGCGTCATTGGGCTCCTATTAGCGCTCAGCGTCTGGACGGTGGCCGTCGCGGTGGAACGATGGCTTTTTTACCGCCGTGTCGATCTTACACAATATCCCAACAGCTTGGGATTGGAGATGGCGCTGACCAAACACTTGGTTATTATCGGCACGGTCGCCGCAAATGCTCCATATATTGGCCTGCTAGGCACTGTGCTTGGTATCATGCTCACATTCCACACGATGGGGACTTCCGGAACCATGGCCGTCAATGCCATCATGATCGGGCTCAGCCTTGCACTCAAAGCCACGGCAGTTGGGCTGTTGGTGGCCATTCCCTGCGTCGTCATGAACAACGTCCTGCGGCGGAAAGTGGCTGAGCTCCTCGCCCGACATAAGGAACAGCATGCAGCGGGACATTGACCAAATTAATGTCATTCCACTTGTGGACGTCATGCTGGTTCTCTTGGTCATTGTCCTGACCACCGCGACCTTTATCAGCAGCGGGCAGATTCCAGTCAATTTGGCCAAAGCCAAGGAGGTCGGCGATCGCAAAGAAGCCCCCATTGTGATCACCCTGACCGCCGACGGCGCGCTCTTTCTCAACGACCGGGCCGTCCCTGAAGGAGGGCTTCAGGGTTTGCTGACTGCGGAGCCTCGGGAATCATCGGTCGTCGTGCGGGCAGATAAAGTTACGTTACTTGAACGATTTGTGTCGGTAGTTGATGAAGTGCGGGGGTTAGGATTTCAACAGGTCAGCCTAGAGGTGATTCGACTATGATCACTGCAGGGCCACACCCCTCCGGAGGCCAGAAGGAAGCGCATGTCCAGGCATGGCTGCTCTCAATCCTCTTACACGGCACTGTGGCATTCACAGCAATTCTGCTTGTGAAGCAATTTCAACTTGTACCGCAGGACGAATCGTTCAAGTGGAATGTGGCCATGGTATCGCCGGCTCAACCAACCGCATCAATCACAAGCCAGGCACCAGCCCGATCAGTTTCATCGACGACATCGGCGCCTTCTTCCCCTGTAAGGCGATCTGCGCCGGCACAGACACGTTTGCCGTCCCAGCCGCCTGCACAACAGACCGCTCCATCGATTTCAGAGCGAACGACCACCGCTGTGGTGACTGAACCTCCCCCACCGCAAACCACGACCCCCTCACGGTCAGAGACCCACACCAGACAACCAGCCGAGCCAATCAGACATGAGACTGTGGCGCCGATGGTCGCCGAAGCTGAATCTGGTGCGAGACCGGATGAAATGCCGATGGCCCTCTCGACATCGACTCATGCCGAGACGGAGCTGTCACGCGCGCACTCCTCAATCCTTGAACAGACAACACAGTCTGAGCACACATCGACACACACACAGGTAGCAACCATTTCTCCGGCGCCATCGAACAGACCGGCTGCGCGCGACTACGGGTGGCTCTCGGAAGCGATTTTGCGTCGTGTGGAAGAACTCAAACGCTATCCCGCCTCGGCTCGAGTCGATCGAGCTGAGGGAAAAGTCGTGGTCAAAGCCGTGATCGATGAGGACGGGAGCATCAGTGACGTGGAAGTTTTTCAGAGTTCTGGACACCCTACACTCGACGATGCTGCGGTTGAAACCATGCGGCAAGCAGCCCCGTTCCATTTACCGCACCCATTAGGGCAGCCACGCATGACGATCAAAATTCCCATGAGTTATCGATTGGACCGCTAGTGCTCTGGTTCACGGCTTGCGGATCCGATCCCGTAACCCCGATGACACATGGACTGAACCTTCATGGTCGACGATGATGGCCTCTACATCTGGCAGGATTTCCACAAGCTGCATGCCCCGTTCAGCCCCCATGACAAAAATTCCTGTATCCAACCCATCCGCCCAGATCCCTTCACGGGCAATCACCGTGACACTCTGGCAACCGCGCGCAGGTTGGAGTGTGTGCGGACTGAGAATATGGTGATACCGAACACCACCACGCTCGAAAAATCGCTCGTAGTCGCCGGCCGTTGAGATTGCCTCATCTTCCAAGTCGATGAAGGCAAGCACCTGCCCCTCGTTGCGTGGATGTTGGATACCGACAGGGAACTTTCTCCCACCAGGCAACTGCCCGAATGTTTTAATATCCCCTGAGAGGGCTACAATCCCCGCCAACGCTCCGGCTTTCTTCATCACCGCCACTGCTTGATCCGCTGCATAGCCTTTGCCGATTCCCCCTACATCAATTCTCATCCCAATTTTCTCAAGAAAGACAGTCTGGGTCTGCGCGTCGACATGCACCGCCCTCAGATCAACCAATGGGCGGAGGCCCTCTAATTCAAGTTCGGTTGGTACCCGTCGGCCTTCAATCACATTCCAGGCATCCACTGCCGGGCCAATGGCGATGTTGAATCCGCCGTGAGTCAACTCTGCCACTTGGATCGCTCCCTGGACGACCGTCATCGTATCAGGACTCACAGGGACCGGCGCCAGTCCCGCCGAGGTATTCACGCGAGACAATTCGCTCGTAGGAATCCAGGTGCTCAGGAGTTCTTCTAGACGATGGATCTCGGCGAACCCGGCGGTCGCCGCAGCTTGTGCGCCAGATTCATCCCGAGCCACCGCCGTAATCTTGACCAACGTACCCATGTGCATCTGGGTCCTGGTAATCACAGCCGATTCATGGCCAGGGGATATCCCTACACAACCGGAACCAACAGTACAGAGCAGCGTGAGCACGCATGCCTGGAGGCAAAACGAGTAGCTGAGCCGATTGGAATACACGCGCCCGTCTCCCCTTCTTCCATACCGATGCAGGAGCAAATTATAGGGCAAGATTTGACTGAATACACCCTTCTCGATACGCGTGCGAGGGATGATGATAGATCTTGACTTTGGAGCAGCGATTGAGATATTAATAATCGTTCTCAATTTCATTTGAGCAGAAAAATCCATGGCTATGGTCAGTATCACTTCCCCGAGTCATCACTCTGCTGATTGCGATGAGGCCCGCTGCGAATGCGGTCAACTAATCGCCAAAGTGCGCGGACAAGGGTTGGAGCTCAAGTGCAAGCGCTGCAAACGTATTGTGGTCATTCCCTTCTCTTCCATCAAAGGATGGAACACAGTCACATTATGATCAACCTATTGATGAAAGGAGATGTCACACCGGTCCACCTAAGCGTAACCTATCGTTATTTCTTCTCAGAAGGCCAGAGACCTGCGAGTCCCGAGTCAGACCACTCACACTGTTATACCCATGGAGGTTCACTATGAGGATCCGGTCAATCCTCGGGGCTCTCGTGATTGCAGCTTTGCCGTTTACTTCGGTCTGGGCTGAGAACATGACCCCGGAGGACATTCAGAAGTTAGTAGATGAAGCCGTCACTAAACGGTTACAGGAACATGAGCGGCGCGAGGGCGCCACCGAACGGCGTGAGGGGAGTGTCAGCCAAGCAGCCGAACCAGGCATCGGTGCATTGCCAGAAGTTGGGAGAGAACGACGAACCGATAGTCAGCCGGCGTTGTCTTTCGGTTCATCTGGTTCAGGTCGGTTGGTCTATGCCAAACCGTTCGTATCCTCACCAAAGGCCATCGTCGGTGGCTATGCTGACATCCAATACCGTGCACATCGGAAAGGGGTGTTAGAAGGTTATGGTAACGGAGTGACGAATGGCTTTGATCAACAACGATTCGTACCTTTCATTTATGCAGACATTACAGAGCATGTGAAGTTTGCCTCCGAGCTTGAGATCGAGCACGGGATAAGAGGGACCAGTGACAATGAAATCAGTTTGGAGTTTGCCCATATCGACTATCTCATCAATGAACCCGTCAACATCCGGGCGGGTATTGTGCTCATCCCTATCGGCAAATTCAATTTGCTGCATGACTCGCCGTTGAATGACTTGACCGATCGTCCACTTGTCAGCCAGTTCGTGATTCCATCAACCATGTCCGAGACGGGAGCGGGCTTCTATGGCACCTTTTATCCTGGCCGTACAAGCAAACTGGATTATGAGCTCTACGTGACGACTGGCCCTTGCGGGCATGGGCCTGACGGCGCCCCGCGCATCAATGAGGAAAGCGGCACAAAAAACTCACGCCAACGGAAGTGCGCATCCGATGACGGACTTGATATCAATAACGGCAAAGCCATCTCCGGTCGGGTCGCCTTTAGCCCGATGCTCGGTGTGGAAATCGCCGGATCGAGCTATTACGGTAATCAATCTCCCACCAGCTACAATCCCCTGAGTATCACAGCAATTGACTGGACGCTCCAAAAGGGGCCATTTGAGATCATCGGCGAAGCGGCATGGGCCTATTCAAGAGGAAATTCCCGTGCCATTCCTGGCAATACCCTGCCAGGGGGCTTTTCCCCAGGTACTCTTCTGACAGGGGTTAACACATTTAATCCGCTGGCAGCTCCCCCACAACGGATGCAGGGATTTTATCTCCAGGGTAACTACCACTTCATGCCGGCGTTCCTGACCAAGCTTTCGCCGAAACGGTTTGGAGAAGGCTCCACCTTCACTGCCGTGATTCGTTACGACCTGGTGAATTTGAATCGAGACAACCTAGGCGAGAATCAAGGCGAACTGGAACAGATTTCCTTTGGCCTCAACTATCGCCCGGTGGAAGATGCTGTCTTCAAAATCAGCTACCAGTATTTACCGAAGTCGTTTAACCCGAACTCCGGGCAACGAATTCATGACGGGGCGCTGGTGATCTCAGCCGCAACATACTTCTAGGTCGAATACAGAGGGACCCTCCCTCTGAAGGGAGGGTCCCTCTGTGAGCAAGAAAGAGCAGCGTGCCTCATGCCAACACTCAAAATAGCTTTGGTAGTCCTCGCGCTCCTCTCTGTCGGATGCGCCGCTATGAGTGGGAGTCGCGAGCAATATTTCGTGTGCTCCTATGACACCGTCTGGGACACTGCGCTCGAAACCATGAAGGGACAATCCGTTTCGTCCTTCGACAAAGAAAAAGGGCTGATCGAAACAAGCTGGCAGGACGTGCCCCCGACCTCAGAACGGTCCTTCGGCATCTTTGGACGAGAAGGCTTTGGCAACAACGAACGCGCTCGCATGACGGTGTCCGTCAAACGAATGGATGATGTGGCCTCTGTGAGCGTATTGGAAACCAGGCAACGGTGGCATTCACGCGGAGGCGTCACTCAGCAAGCCCTCAAATGGTGGCCGATAGACCCATCAGAAGATGCGACGAATGACGTCGTCGATCGGCTTAATGCCAAGCTGAAAATAAAGGGATGTGTTCCTGCATGATCTTCCGATTATGTGTTCTCTCACTCGCACTCTGCTTTGTCATGTTCCCGGCTATGGTCCAGGCTGAACGGGTGTGGGACAGTGAACTCAAACGCTATTTGACGGAGCAAGAAATGTCGATGGCTGAAGTCTTCCTTACTGAGGAGGACGCGGTCAAACTGATGTTTCCAAAATCTGAGCGCATCAAAAAAGATCTTCTCCGTGTTCCCGCGGATAGGAAGCTAGTGATTGAAGAACGCATCGGCTGGAAATTTCCAGAAGATTCCTTTGAGGTCTACATCGGCGAAACCGGAGTACAGGTCGACGGCTATGCCCTTGTGCAAAATACCATCGGCAAACACAAGCCGATGACCTATATGGTTGGAGTCGACGCACAGGGTCGTGTCTCAAACGTAGAATTGCTCGTGTTTCGTGAGGCGCGCGGGAGCGAGGTACGCACAAAACGATTCAACGTGCAATATGAAGGCAAGACGGCGTCCGATCCCGTCCGCATCAACAAAGACATCATCAATATTAGCGGCGCGACCATGTCGGTTCGCTCCATGAGCGCCGGTATCAAACGCGTACTCGTCTTGGTCGATGAATTCTATTTAAAACCGGCAGGGCGCAGCAGCGATACGGTGGCCGTAAAGAAATCTGAGCAGGGAATTTTCGGCTCCATCTTCGGAAACTAACAGGGGTAGACAACATTCTCTCTCATGCGCAACTTCAACACTCGCTTCCGTCTCCGCGACTCCGACCGACACATCCGTCTGGTCTACACCTTCTTTCTCCTCTTGATGCTGGCCGGCTTTACCTTTTCTTTTTTCTGGGCCCATAGCATGACAGGGCTATCGCCGCAAGGAATCGCCAGTCACTACCGGGGGTCGGATGCCACCTTCGGCGAACCGATGTCATTCAGAGAGCTGGCAGAAATCACTCACTTTCATCTCTTCACGATGCCGGTCGTGTTCATGATTCTTGTACATGTGCTCTATCTCACCAGCGCCGGCAATCGGCTAAAAGTCATCACGACCTGGATCTCATTCGGTGGGGTGACGTTGGACCTGATTTCTCCCTGGCTCATCAGCTATGTTTCTCCCCTATTCGTCCTCACCATGTTGACAGGCGATACCCTCATGACCGTGGGTTTTCTCATCATGATGGTCATCCCTCTCTACGAAATGTGGGTCTTGAATCAGCCACTGTTGGCGGGGAAGCACGGAAAAGAAGAATGACCTAAGGCAGCCTGATACTCGACATAGATGCGGCCAGAGGTTTTTCACCCAGAGCCCAAGATCACGCGAAGTGGTCTTGGGCTTCTTATTTTTCTTGGAGAAATGGCGATGGAACAGCGAATCTGTGAACACATCCATCCTAAGATTATCGCAATACAAGGAATGCTCCGAAAGATCGATTGTCTCCCACTCCCTACCGAATCACGCCGGGACGTCGAACGCATACTTGTTAAACAGGTCAGCAAGGAAATTGATCGCGCACTCCCCTGGCAGATGGGCCATGGCCGCCGCACGGCTACGATCTCGATATTGATCGGACAAACAGTCGGCCTGAACTCAGTCGAGTTGCACGATCTCACACTCGCATCACTCCTCCACGATATCGGGCTCTTGAAGCTTCCGCCCCACCTCATGTCACCCAGCGGTGGTCTTGAGCCTGAGTCCTACGTTGCCATTCAGAATCATCCTCGGCTTGGCGCCTTGCTTCTTGAACCGTTCTTCTTTCTCCGGGAAGCTTCCGTCCTCGTGGCCCATCACCACGAACGATGGGACGGGTCTGGCTATCCATACGGTATCAGGGGACGATTCGTCCCCCTAGGAGCGAGAATCCTCTCAATCGCCGACCCCTTCGACGCCATTCGCATCCCTGAATTCTCAAGCCGCGCTGCGCGAAAAACGATCGCGCTCAGAATTATCCAGGTCGCAGCCGGAACACAGTTTGACCCGGAGTTAGTGACCGCATTGAGTGTGCTTCAGGAATCTCTCCCAAGTTCAGAGCTTGTTGAACCAGCGATACACGGCTTTTTCGATTCACTTTAGAAATACAGGAGACTCCGCCATGTTTTCGTTTCATCACCCCCACAATAGATTTTCTCATGTCAGGGAAGGAACCTGTTGGATCGCGTTCTCTCTTCTCCTTGCCGCGTGCAGCGGAGGCAGCAGCACCCCCCCACCGCCTTCAGTCGCAGCTACAGGAACACCCGGTGCCGAAGCCTCCGTGGGAGAGCGACTGTTTGTCGAAACCCGTTTTGCTCAAGCCTTTAAGGCGTACCTGGATTCTGGCGGAAGCGTGAATGACGTCCTCACTATAGGCGATCCAGTCATGGATCTCTCTGAGACAACAAGGTCAGGAGTAGTTCTCCCTGGGCCCTTCGCAGGACTTACGATGAATTGTCGAACCTGCCACCTCGTCGATGAACATGTCAGTACGCCAGGGGGAGGGATGCGGACCTATGCGGATTTCGCTCAACGGAGCCCCGTGCCAAACCGTAGCGACGGCAAGCGAACCGCCCCCCGAAACTCTCCGCCTCTGGTCAATGCATCGCTTGATCGCCCGGGTGGCGCGTTATTCCACTTTGATGGCGAATTCTCAACGATGGAGGATCTCATCGTCGGGACCTTCACCGGTCGAAATTTCGGCTGGTTACCCGGGCAAAAAACAGAAGCCATCCATCACATTGCACAAGTTATGCGTGAGGATGACGGCAGCGGAGTCATTGCCCAACAATTCGATGGACTTCCCTATCGCCTCTTGTTCACCGGAGCCAACTCAGACATTCCTGATGAACTTCGTCTCCCTCCTGAGTTTCGAGCCTTTATTGGGTCCGGGACCGATCAGGAGATTTTTGATGCGGTGGTCAAGGTGGTCTCCGCCTATGTGAAACAGCTTCAGTTTTCGCAGCAGGAGGAGAGCGGTGCGCTCATTCGCTCACCGTTCGACGTGTTTTTGAGCCGTAACGGCCTTCCGCAAGAGCCGAACAGCGGCGAAACTCCCCTCAATTACAGCCGCCGCCTCTTGACACTCGTGAACGGACTCGCAAGTCCGCAGTTCGTGACGTCTAATCCACATCGAGGAGATGGCCTATTCCAATTCCACGCTCAACCATTCCAGTTTGGCATCCAAGAGTTGGAAGGATTGAAAATATTTCTTGCAGAACCATCTGCGACCCCACCCACCGGGCCGGAATTATCCACGGGCAAAATCGGCAATTGTCTCGCGTGCCACGCGGCTCCGAACTTTACGGACTTCAAGTTGCACAATACCGGTACGACACAACGAGAGTACGACCGCATTCACGGTGTCAACTCATTCGCGGCTCTCACGATTCCAACCCTTGCCACTCGTAACGGAAATTACAATGGGTTCCTCCCCGCAACCGAGGTTCATCCCAACGCCTCGGAACCTTTCCGATCCATCCCTGTTCTCGCTGCCCCTGCCTTGACTGATCTCGGAGTATGGAACGTCTTCGCCAATCCCGACATGCCGAACCCGCAGGAAAAGATTCGAGCCATCCTGTGCGATGAGCAAGTGCCCTGTCCCCTTTCCGATGCGACGTTACTGGATCGAGCCATCGCCAGATTTAAAACGCCGGGCCTGCGTGATCTCAGTCATTCCGCTCCTTTTATGCACAACGGCCAATTTTCTACCTTGAACGACATCATTGATTTTTACATCGAGGTCTCAGGTCAAGTCCGAGCAGGCAGGCTGCGCAATGGCGCCGTGCAACTTCAGAGGATCGCGCTCACCACCGGCGACATCGCATCGCTAGTCGCATTCCTCAAATCGCTGGATGAGGACTATCAGTAGGCATCATCAAGGCACAGAGAAGCAATCTGCCGGTGCCCATCACACCGGCAACGGGGTGGGGACCCTCCACTCCGAGGGCGGGGACCCGGTCTTCCTCCCGAGGCCCCCGCCCCTCTTTCGGTTCGCGAATCGAGCAGGATAGGCGAAGCCAACGGACATCAAGTTCAGAGCCATCGTTGTTCAGTGGCCATAGGGGAGATGATGGCACGGAGAAGCATTCGCGGAAGTACAGGTCCAAAATCGGCTCGACGACCGATTGATTCAACGGTACGGCGCTGGCCAGAATCTAAGCCTCATAGGACAGTGCGCCTCGCCTGGAAAGGAGGAAATACCATGAGTTCCCATAGCAGCCTGCTCGCGGTGGAAGCCTGACGCGAGCGCCGTTACGCTTTGATCTGTTCTGCCAGATAGTTCTCCAGCCCTACTTGCTTAATCGTTTCCAATTGCGTTTCGATCCAGTCGATATGTTGATCCACGTCTTTGGCCATATCCTCAAACAT